>JAABUH010003294.1_pt1 | contig 14053 bp, 18 predicted proteins | sample 5559121 | NCBI WGS metagenome assembly JAABUH01 (sample SAMN10711871, study PRJNA513364) | rock metagenome | isolation source: Antarctica rocks | place: Antarctica: Victoria Land, Battleship Promontory nord | collected 2015-12-28 | reverse complement strand
ACTGCTCTACTGTGGTGGCAAGGCTGCAAGCATGTCCAGCGGTTCCCTGGCGACGGCCCCGCTCCTCCAAGGCCGGGACACGGACGGACTGCAAAGCAGGACTTGCGAGGCGAGGGGCTACCCGGGTGCCTGGGAGGGTGGGTGCATGCGGTTACATAAGGCTGATCAGCTGCTAATTAGCTCCATTAGCTTATGAGCTCAAGTACGGCTCAAGTAAAGCCCAGGAAGAGGAGAAGGCAGGCTGACGAGTGTAGCAACAATTTCCAGCACACCGAGCGTCCATCTGTGAGCTTGGCACCGGAGGGCTCGCACCCAGCAGCATGGTGGCCCGGTCGCAGACAGCGGTGCAGGCAAGCACCGCGGGTACTTTTGTCCTGTGTGCCGTTAACTCAACTGAGTTTCTGAGCGCTATTGCTTGGCAGGTGGTGCAGCTGACAACGGACATTTGCAAGAACCTCAAGGTTGCGAAGGACGTGCCAGTGCCCAGCCCAGGGGAAGGCGAGGTGCTTGTCAACATGTCCCTCAGGTGTGCCTGACGGCGTGTGCAGCAATGCTAGAGACAGTGGTGCCGTTCGCGTAAGGCTTATATATATATTCGCAATTGCGGCAGCGCTAGTGGCGTTTGCCTGTCGGCGCCGCTCAAGCAGTCAGATATGCCACCCGCGCAGGCCTGTCAACCCAGTGGACCTGTTTGGGCTGACGTCGAAGGACCCATACGCAACAGTGAATATGAGCGACCTGCCGAAGGTGCCCGGCAATGAGGTGCTGCGCCCACTTCTCTGCAGCTCGCGCACCTTCCAGCCGCCTCGTGCGCGGCGCTCAGCCCTGCTGCTTTGCAGGGGCTGGGCAAGGTGGCCCAGCTCGGCACGGGCGCGAGCAAATTTGCCGTGGGCGACCGCGTCGTGTCCATGGAGCCCTGGAAGTGCGTAAGCGCGTGTTCACGCACCATGTCTGCCTCTCACGCAAGCACCTATCCTGCACACACGTATCTCACAGCGCTGCCGCCCGGCGCCTGCGCGCCGAGCCAAGCCTGCTGCGCTGTGCGTGGCTGCAGGCAGACTGGCGCCGGCCAGGGCACCTGGCAGCAGTACGTGGTCGTCCCGGAGGCTGACCTGGTGGGGCCTGCCGCGCGCCTGTCCTGATTTCCCTTCCTTGGTGACAGCACCGCCAGTAGCCTTGGCTCCGGAGCAGGCTCCCTGCTGCCCAGATGGCGATGATGAGGACATGCTTGTAGCCCTGCTGGCTGGGGGAAGGAAAAGCAGAGGCTGAGCGGTGCGTGCGCCACCGCCGCGGCAGCTCAAGGTCCCGGACGAGGTCAGCGACTCTGACGCGGCGCAGTTCCTCAGTGCGCCCTCCCGTATGGGCCCCGCTGGCATGTGAGGCTGGAGGCTGACCCTTTCCTACTCAGCCGGAGTGCACGCTCACGCACGCCCGCGCCGCGCGCAGTCAACCCGGCCACCGCGCTCGGGCTGTTCAAGACCCTGGCGGTGCCGCGAGGCGAGTGGATGCTGCAGACGGCGGCGGGCTCTGTCCTCGGTGCGCCCTGCTGGCAGGTGACCGTTTGCCCCATGGGGACCCGGCGGCGCACGGCCGGGCGGTGCGAGCTGCAAGCTGTGCGCTTGCGGAACGCAACGCGCGTGACCGCGCAGTCTCAACTCACAGATGCGCTAGCACCGCCTTGTGTGCATGAGCAGCCGCAAGAGCAGGGCCACTCTGCGCGGCTGGCGCTGATTGAAGCTGTGCCCCCAGGGCGCATGCTCATCGCGATCGCCAAGCGCGCGGGTGTGAGGACCATCAACGTCGTCCGGCGCAGCGAGCAGAGGGAGGAGCTGCTGGCGCTGGGGTGCGCCTGCCCAAGGCGTCTGTGTCGCGCGCCTGCCCGGGGCGCCTGTGTCGCGCGCGCCTGCCAGGGGCGCCTGGGTCGCGCGCGCCTCCCGCCGGACGCGCGCATGCACGCTGGCCTGTGTGCAGCAGTGTTGTGGGAGCGCTCGCATGCCTGCGGTCCTCCCGAGAGAGGTGCGCATCCCTGGCCGTATCTCGGGTCACGTGCGACTGTTCCAGCAGGGCGCTGTTCTGGAGGGTAGTTGACCAGCTAGTGGAGCCTGTGCGTACACGCGAGCGCCCTGTCCTCAACTCCGGCGCAACCGCCCCGCGCCAGCCCTGGCAAGCTCCGCCCGGCAGCGCAGGGCGGACGTCGTGATCGGTACGGACAAGGACGACCTGGCGGCGCGCGTGAAGGAGGCTGCTGGTGCGCGTAGGGCAGCCGTGCACCCAGTGTGACATGCCAGCCTCGCATCCTCTCATTCTGATGCGAGCGGCGCGCAGCTTTGCAGTGGGTGCCTCCACACAGCACACTCTGTGAGCATACAGCCTCACGCTTCCTGAGAGCACACGCCTGTGGTGCTCTGCTGCTTTCGTGACGGCAGTGCTGAAGCCTCGGGCGGCGCTGGGTGCGCGCAGGAGAGGAGGGCGTGTATGGCGCCATGGACGCGGTGGCCGGCACAATGCCCAACGAGATTGTGCCCCTGGTAGGGCGCTGCCCCGCGAGCTCTGCGTGGCTTCAGCGTCCAGCCTGTGTTGCGCTTGCGCTGTGCCAGCTCGGCCCTCTGCTGAACGCGTGCGTCATGCCGCAGCTGCGGCCACATGGCACGCTGCTGGTGTACGGCGTGCTGAGTGGCGACGAGGTCCCCGTCGCCGTGCGGCCGCTGATGTTCAAGGTGCCGCCCTCTTGGGATGAGTATGCATGAGTGTGTTCAACTCTGTCCACTCAGGCCTCTGTTGGCATGACATGTGCCGTGCGGCAAGCTCTGCACGGCCTCAAGGCTGCAGCCATTATTGTCTGTACAGGCGCAGCCTGCATGGCAGAACCACAAGCGAGCGCTGTCCGTCAGCTGGTGACGCGGGCGTGCATTCCTGGCACAGCTCTGCTGTAAAAGCAACGGCAGCGGCGCAGCGCCGCCGCTCGGGTGCGAGCCCGCGGAGCTGAGGCGCAGCGGGCGCGCGCGCAGGCGCGCAAGCTGGAGGGCTGGAGCCTGTACAACCGGCTGCCGGAGGCGCGGCCGGCGCGCGCCAAGGCGCTGCAGGACGTGTGGGAGCTGTTCCTGGACGGCACTCTCAAGCCGTACACCGGCGCGCTCCCCGCGCGCATGCCCTTCCGTGGTCGCTCCCTGCATGCGCCGGGCGTGCTTGCTGCGGTCCAGTGCGCTTCCAGGCGTGCGTTGGTGGTCTGAGTGGGCGCGCCCGGCGTGCAGGCAAGGCGTACCCGCTAGAGGAGGCCGCGGAGGCGGTGAAGGCTGCGACACAGGACGCGCGCGGCGCCAAGATTTTAATGGCGGGCTGAGGCGCCCTGCCGCCTGGGCACGCAGCCATGCAACCCCTTTCGGCCCTTACATCGGCAGAAAGCCCTTGCTCTTCTGGTCTTGCATTCTTTCTCCTGTGGCGCCTTCAGCTCCGCTGTGCAGCTCCTGTACGTTCAGCCTTGTTTCATGGGCGAATAGACATGTTTGGTGCACGCACACATTGTGTGGCACCCTTTTGCTCTGAGCAGCAATTTGATGTCTGCTAGTCTGCCAGCCTGCCGCGTGCCAGTCATGCGCATGCGCGCACGCTCTACGCTGCATGGCAAGGTGTGTAGCTGTTGTGTGTTTGCCAGTGTTGTGTTGTTTGCAACGGGAGGAAATGAAATGGAATGACACGTTATCCAGTGAGTGCATGCTCACATGCTGTGTGCTGGCTTCACAAGCTGTTACTCTTGCCTATCGGCGCTACATACACTCATGAAGTCAGGCGCCGTGTCAAAACCCGGTCTGCGGGGTTGCACCAACCCACCTCGTCTGTAGCTATGTGGTAAACTAACCTAGCAAGTCAGTCCAGGCACAGGCTTCCGCGCCCCGGCGTCACAGCACGCATGCAACAGACCATGTACAGATATCGAGTGGGGCCAGACCATCTTGGCATCTCAGTCATCTCGACCAGCTGCTGGAACCCACCAGCGCCTTACCATGCGCATGCGCGCTGCCCCAGCATGCCGCCCATTGCGTGAGTGCCGACTGTACTGTGGAGGTCAGCATCCCAGACCACCTGCATGCTCATCTCCCAGAATGTGGCAGCCCAGGGCGGCAGCGGCACCCGCCTGCCGCACTCCAACCAGCCCCCTGCCCAGCACAAAGACACCCAAAAGCGTTTTTCAAACAAGCACCGACGGTCATCGGCTGTGGCACGAGCGGGCCCACGCCCGAGACACAGCCTCGCCAAAGCTGCCACCAAGGGGCGGCGCGCGCAGGTGCGCCAGCCAGCGCCGAAACGCGCAAGCCCTTGGTGCCAGCCCTGGCTCACGCAGCGGCAGGAACCCGCGCGCTACAGCCCTCCCGGAGCACGGAGCTGAGAACAGAGCGCCAGAGGCGCCCCACAAAACTTGCAAGTCGGCTGTTGCAGCCGGGTGGAGGCCCTCCTTTAGCAGCGCCGCGCACCGGCACTGCTGAAAGAGGGCTGTCCGGGAGAAAACGGCCAGCCAGCCAAAGCCTGGAGCCCCGGCCTCACAATAACCACCAAGCACTAAAGGTGAATGTACATACAAAGGTAGCACGGGCTCAGAAGCAAAAAGGGAGCGGCACGCGCGCGCAGGTAGGCGCGCTATATACGTATCTAGACGTATGTGTAAGGAGCACAAAATTGGCGATCGGCACCCCGCAGCAGAACCCTCAGTAAGCGGCTTCTGTTCCAGCGGCCCGGCCTCGGGCGGCCGCTGCTACTGCATCGTGCCCTCCCATCAGCCTCGGCCGGCCCGCGCTACTGCGGCGCGCCCGCCATGCGCGCAGAACCGGCGTAGCTCGTGACGAGCGTGCAGCGCTGGCCGGCGGCGGTCACGCTGGTGGGGATCAGGTTGGGCGACGCGCTCAGCAGGTTGGCGCCGAATGTGACGCCCTGGCCGCCGCCGACCAGCGCCTGCCACGGCTGGCTCAGCACGCCGGACGCGGTGCCCATGCCGACGCCCCAGTCCTCGATGTTCCAGTGGCCGCCGTCGCCCGCATAGCCGCCAAACACGCTGACCGCGTACGGCACAGGCACAGGGGTCGACGATGCGGTGCTCAGCTCGATTGTGATGGTGGCCGCGTAGGGCGCGTCGGGGTTGCCGGACGGCCAGGTGTCGCCTATCTTGGCGTCCGCGTAGCACAGGCCGCCGCCCGGCACCGGCAGCGGGAAGGGCGAGTGCGACGGCGGTGGCTTCTGGGGCGGCGGCGGCGGCGGCGACTGCGGAAGCGGCGGCGGCGGCGTCGGCTGCGGCGGCGGCGGCGGATGCGGGGCCGGCGGGGGCGGCGACGGCGGGGGCGGCGGAGGCGTTGAGGGAGGGCCCTGCTGCGGCGCGGGCGCCGGCGTCGGCGCGGTGGGCGGCGGCCCGCCCGCGGTCGTGCCGACCGCCTTGGGCGGGCGCGCCAGGATGCCCACCAGGAACGCGTTGGAGTCCAGGGACTCCTGCGGCGCGGAGCCGCTGGCGTCAGCGCCGGGGCGACATGCCTGGGCCGACCCATATGCGCCCGCAGACCGCGAGGGATGGATGCCCATGGGACGCGCGCCCAGCAGACCCGAGTGTCGAGCACACGCCGAGGCGCATGCGGCGTGGCTGTCACCGAGGCCAGAGCAGCCTGGGGACGGTGACCGGTGCTCTCCGCAGCAGCGCTCGAGTGAGCTCGCGGTGCCAGACAGTGCACAGCAGGCGCCAGCAGGCCGGGCGCGGGCGCGCCTCGTTGCGCTGGTAGTCGCAGCGCACGTTGGCCCAGGCGTCCGACGGCAGGTTGTAGCTAGGGTTCAGCGGCGTGCTCAGCCACCTGCGCGGCGCGCTTCGCGTCAGCCGCGCTGCCCGCCTGCGCCGGCGGGCCGGGCAGGCGCTGGCCGGCCACGCGGCGCCGCGCGGAGCGGGCGCGGCTGCAGCACGCCCAGCGAGCGGCGCGCGCGCCTCCGCAGCCCAGCCGACTCGCATGTTCCAGGGTCTCCACATCTCCCTGCTCATGCTCTCATCTAGGGGAGCACATCTAGGAGAGCATGCACAGGGCAGCGTCATGTCAGGGCTGGGGGGCGCACTCGCAGCTGCCCTGGTCGAAGGTGGCCGGCCCGGTCTCGACCGCGCCGTTGTTGGGCCCGCCGGACAGCGCGCCCTCCAGCAGGTACTTGTTGGTGGCGGGCGCGTCCTGCGGCCCCACGCGCGCGCGCTGTAAGTGGCGGCGCATGTGCAGGGCAGGTACTTGCTCACACGGAGGCGCGCATGCGGCCTCGCTCAGGCTCGGCGGCGCCCGGGGCAGCAGCGCGCGCCGGCTGAGCACGCCGGCTGCCCGCCCTGCCTGCAGTAGCGTTGTACGTCACCCAGGCAAGGGAGCGCGCGCTCACTTGACGTGACAGGCAGGCGAACTCTGCGGCCTCTCGCCAGGGCGCGTCTGAGCGTCCAGTTGTGCCAGCGCTCCCCGGGCCGGAGCGGCTCAACAGCCAGCATCTTGGAGCCGGCAGGCAGTGCAGGTGAGCAGATCAGGCACCACCCGCACGCGCGGGCGCGCCTGGCACTGGTTCATGAAACGGTCGCTCGGGCACGAGCTGCTGGTGCAGCCGGCGGGGCAGGTGGCCGTGGGCTGGCAGTCCGGCGGGAAGCCCGTCGCGTAGCGGTGGTGCTGCGCAGTGACGTACTTCGGCAGCCCGCAGCCCGCCGCGAACGACACGCCGGCCGGGTTGTTGCCTGCGCCGCGCCGCACTGTTCGGCCGGCTCTGACGGTGACGGGGGCGCCCGCCCGATTGGAAATGGGGATCCTGCCTGCTGGTGTCAGGGGTGGCAACGATGGACCACGTTTGCTGCTGCATCCCAGTTGCAGACCAGCAGGCAAGGTCGCGGCTCCACAGAGCGAGCTTGTTGCACAGCACGCATGCGCAAGGCATGTCGCCTTCCCTCCGCATGACCAGCAGAGAGCGGGCCGCGGCAGAGCGCGTGCGGCGGGGCTGGCGCACCCAGCGCGTAGTCGAGCTGCGTCTTGGCAAAGGCCTCCAGCTGCGCGGCGGTGCCGGCGTCCGCCAGGCCACTGTCCACGTACAGCAGCGAGGTGAACGCCGCCGACAGCGCCGCGCGCACCGAGAACCAGGGCGACGTGTCCGCCTGCCAGAACAGGCCGGCTGCGCGCGCGCGGGGCAGGCCGGCCTCAGCTCAGCATGCACGGCGTCGCCGGCGGCACCGCCGCCCGCAGGCGATGCCGCCCCGCGTGGCCGGCGGTCGCGTGCGGGCAGTGCGCGAAGCATGCAACCGGCCCGCAGCATGCCGGACGCTGGGTCTGTGCAGGCAGGAGGCAGAACCGGCTGCTGGGAGCGCGCTGCGCTGCCACGCCCGTCCACTTTCAGGTCCAGCCTGTAAGCGAACCGTGCATGCGAGCACCGGCGGCCCGGGCCGCACCGCTGGTCATGTGGCCCGGCTGCGCGATGTACTGCAGGATGTCGGTGGTGAAGTGCGACTTGAGGTACGACGGCGACGCCGAGGTGGGCGCCGCCTGGGCGTGCAGCAGCATGGCGCCTAGCGCCAGGTTGTCTGCGCCGCGCGGGGCGCCGGCGTGAGCGGCCAGCTCAGCACTTGCACAATGAAAGAGAGCCTTGAGACGGTAGAGCAGCACGGCGCCCTCCCCCCGACCTGTCTGCGCGCTTGGTTTGCGCTGTGTGATGTAGCGCATGGGAACAGTGCACATGCGGGCAGACTGGCCTGTTGTGGCTGCCGGTCATGCAGCTGCGGCGCAGCAGGCTTCAAGACCAAACAACAAGGAGGCACGCGCCGGCTGGGAGCAGGCCGCACCATAGGAGAAGTACCAGGGGTAGGCGCCGTCGTTGGTCGTGTACTGGTCCTTGTAGATCGCCTTCGTGGCCTGCGCGCGCGGATTCCAAGCACGCTTTGATCCGCATGCGCAAAGCAGGCGCGGAGCTCATCCTGTAACGCGCCATTCGCTTTGGCCCTGACACACAAAACCCCGGCGACAGGAACCAGCTAGTCAGCGGCCGCCCGCGGCGCTCTGCCGCACAGCGGGCCCAGGGCGCTGCCCGGCTGAGCGCCGCTGCGCGGCATGGGATCGGCAGGGCTGCAGGCGCGGGCGGGTCTGCTGCAGGGCCGGCGGCGCAGCGGGGCACCGCGTCCAGCCAGGGGTAGGGTGAGGCGCACCGTGTCCAGCCAGGTCTGCTGCCCGGTGGCCTTGTACAGCCACATGGCGCCCCAGGCCAGGTCGTCCGCGACGGAGTAGGAGCCGTAGAAGACCGCGATGCGCCGCGTCGCCAGCGCGCAGGTGTACCTGGGCGCGCATGCGAGCGGCTTGTGCGAGCGCTTGACGTGCGCGAAGCAGGAAGGCGCCGGGTTGCAGACATGGCTTGCCCGCCTCTGGTAGTGCGCCACCGCGCTGTGCGGCGATTCACTTGGTTGCTCCGACGTGGGGCTGGGCGGGCACGGCACAAGCGCGCGATGGGCAGGTGCTTGGCTTGGGCTGCAATATCCAGGCCAGCGCCGTGCAGTGCACTGTAGACCGGCGCGCAGGCGCCAGCGCGCGCCGACCGGCGGGGCGCCGCACTTGACTCGGTTGCTGTTCTGTGCGAACTGGTACGCCTTCTGCGCCGCGGCAAGCAGCGTGTCCGCGTAGGCCGCGTCCTCCGGCCGGAGCAGCATGGAGGCGGCTGCCAGCGCGGCCGCCACGCTGCCGCCCAGGTCCGCGCCCGCGGTCACCTGTGCGGCAGCAAGGGTCAGGTGCTCAGAGCTGCCTGGTCGCCAGCGCCATGCGCCCGCGGCGGGCTGTCGCCTGCACAGGAACCATCAAGTGAGCGCCGCGGTTTGGTCGCGACAGCCTCCATGGGGCACGGGAGCCCTGCTAGCCATGCAAGGCGGAGTGATACAGGCTGCAGGCAGTATTTCTTGGTTGCTTGATTTACACCCTACACACCTGCCAACAAACAACTAAATAAAGGCAGACACAAAGCAGCAACAAGGTCACAGCGCAGAGGAATTCGGCTTGTACCGAGCGGGGCGCCCGCCGGCCGCCCGCCCAAGCGGGGCGCGCGCACGTTGACGGCCTTGCGGCTGGCGCGCGTGATGACGTCCACCTGCAGCGGTGCGATGTCCCAGAACTGGTGGTCCAGGTCCGGGTCGCCGACCGCGGCCACCATGGACGCCGGCGCGTCGGCCGCGCAGCGCAGCAGAAAGTCGGCGCCCCACCTGCGCGCGGGGGCGCGCCAGCTGTGCGCGCGGCGGGCCGCGGGTGCCCGTTGGCGCAGGGCGCGGGGCTGACGGATGCTGTCAGCCTGGCAGCAGAGCGTACGCCCCCGTTGCACGAGTGCAGGTGGTGCAAGCCAGTGCTGGCGCGGGAGGCGCGGGAGGCGGGCGGCTGGCCTCGCTGTGCAGCCAGTGAGGGCCCCGCGTCATCTTGCAGCGCGGCGAGGGTCAGCGCACCGGACGTTGGACATGAGCGCGCTCATGCTGCTGGTGGCTTGGAAGGAGCTGCCGTACTGCATCCCTATCCAGGAGAGCATGGTGATGGAGAACGCCTGCGCCTCACGCACAGCCGTCAGCGGAGCTCGTAGGCAGCCACAACAGGCTCCGCGGCTAGCGCAGAAAAGGGGAGCACCTGCGGCCACACGAACTTAACATAGTCGCCCGCGTCGTAAAAGCCGCCAAGGACCTCGTCATACAGTCCCGAATCGGCACGCCAGGATACCCGCGCGTCCGCCGGCGCGACCTGCGCGCGGCCAGCCCAGCTGCTCGCTGCCACGCACTGCGCGGAATCCGGATTGTCCTGCATGCTGCCTCAGGCAGTTCAAGCCAGCCACAAGTGCCGCGCGCCTGGCCGCTGCGCTGCGCGTCGTAGAACTTGACGGACAGCGGCAGGCATGCGGCCACGGTTGTCATGGTCGTGGAGAACACGCTCAGGGGCGCGGCGTCGGCCTCGGCGTGCGTCGCGTTGGGAGCGGCCCGGGTGGCCTTCAATATGCTGCCCAGGCCTGGCTGGTACATGGACACAGCACTGGCCGGCGTAACCCATAGCGCGCCGAGCATGGCCATGTTCACGGCCACGGCTGCCGCATGCCGCGCGCGCCTGCCCGCCATGGTAGCAGCAAACCTGCGCTGCACTCCAACGCTGCTGGGGCCAGGTGCCTGAACAGCAGGCAATGTTCCACTTCAACAGAACACGCTTGTCCGGCTGTGGTGCGCGGCCTGGCCCCAGCACGCTCACGCTCTCTTGTCTAAGCAGGTGTCCTTGTGCGCGTAGCGCGCCTGGTGCGCCGCTAACAACGATCCCACCAGACATAGCGTTTGAATTTTGAATGGGCTGTCGTCTTCTTCCTGTACACCGCACCATGGCCAGACATGTGAAGCATTTGGCATGAGACCAGTGAGAGGTATGTCCCTCCAGCAGCCTTAAATTGGAGACACCACATTGCTCTTTTTCAGTGAGGCACGTAGCGTCACATGCTCTTGAGGCAAGCACAACATGCTATTCGACCTGCCAGGCACACATCCTGTTAACAGGAATAACATTATTAGGAGCAATGGCGTACAGGTACATACTGCAAAATTTTGCTAATCTGCTAACCAGCACGCTCTGGCAGCACGTGTGGCTCCACCAGAGCGTCCGCACTGCAGCAAGCAGCAGTGCCTCTCAGCCCGTCTGTAAGCATACAAGCAGACGCCGCAGTGTTACTACAAAATGCACCTCGACCCCAGCTAGGCACCAGACATTGACGGAGCCTGTTCCACAGCGGGCATCCTCATGACATGCCAATAAGTGCTGCTGCGCAGCCGAAGCTCTTACAACTGGGCTCCGCACTGGGAGACCGCAGCTTCACCAGGCTTGCAGACACAAGCCTGGCACTGCTCCATAAGGCGTCCGACCACACCACCGTATCAGAGCTCAGAAACTCCCTTGGTACAGACCAGCAGAAAACACAGCAGCGTCGCTCGGACTGCCAAGCATGGCCTGCATCGTGCAGGGGCAATCAGGCAGTCCCAGAGTGCTAGCATCCCAGTCAGTGACGGGCGTGGAAGCCCGCGCAGCATGGGGCGCGTCATTGCCCCCGCGGCTTTGGTCATAAATGCAACACACATGCAGCAAGACCCAGAGTGACCGAGAAGGGAGCAAGGCGGTGCACAAAACATGAGGAGAGTATAATTCAAGCAGAAGGCGGCAGGGCTCTCATGCGCTCACGCGGCGCCCGCGCCGCCGCCGCGCAGCGCGCCGCGCGAGGCGCTGGCGAACTGCGCGCTGCCAAACATGCAGGCCTCGTCGTGGCCGCGGCCGGGCACGAGCGCCCAGTTCTGCGCGGCGGCGGCCGCCGGGAAGGAGGCGGGCATGTAGAAGTGCGCAAACACCTGGCCGCGCTGCCGGCGGAAGAAGCCCTGCGCGGCCGCGCGCTCAGCCGGTCACGCCCCGTCCACGCACGCATGGCACTCCTGATCGGCCTGCCCTGGAGCTGCACACGGGGCGCGAATTGCCGTGCGTGCGAGCGCGCGCTTCGGTCTGGGTGCTCAGCAACGCAGCAGAGCATGCAAGAGACAGTCAGTGCACAGACGAACGCCACCGATGGGGAAGCAGGCGTGCAGCCGCGCGCGCGCGCCTGCGCGTCTGCCGCGCAGCTCTGGTCCAGGCGGAAATTGGGTCGCGTGTCCTCCTGCCCCAGCAGGATGCTGATGTGCCTGCCGCGCGGCGCTCGCACCTCAGCGCGACCACGCCATGATGCTCCCGCGATCAGTGCTACCAGAGAGAACAGGCGCGGCAGGGGCGAGCACGCGACCGCCGCCTGCGCCGCCGGCCGCGCCTGGTCGGGTAGGTGGCCGCGACGCTGGCCGCGCCGGCGCGCGCCAGGTAGCCGCTCGCGCCGGCCAGGCCGTACTTGCCCGAATCGTAGGTCGCGCTGCAGCCCTGGCTGCCGTTGACGCCGTCCTGGAAGTCTGTGCGCGCCGGGGCGGGCCGTCGGGCGCTCCCTTGCTGGCCTAATGGCAGAATCGCGTCTGCCTCTGCCATGCTGATCAAGTCGCGGCAGGCAGGATGCGCTGCGCTGCAGCAGGGCGTACGCGCGCGGGTGCCAGGCGCCTGTGGGCAGCGCAAAGGCGGGGGCCGCACCGCCGACATACGGCGACGCCCAGGGCGACCCCCCGACGCTGGACAGCGCGCAGGAGGGGCTGGACAGGCCGCAGGTGGCGTTCAGGGCCGCCAGCACGCCCGCGCCAAGGCGCTGGCTGTTCAGGTAGAGGTACGTGCCCTGTGCCCGCCGCCCGGCGGTCGGGGCGACGCAGAGCGGGAGCAGCATAGCGCGGCGCAAGCTGGCCGACGCGCTGGCCGACAGGCTGTCCGACAGGCTTGACAGAGTGCCGTAGACAGTGGGCGCTGCCGGCATACGCGGCTGAGGGCGCCATGACGCACCGGGTTGTTCAGGATGACCTTGATGGGGCTGCCGTTGACGGCTGCCACGCTCGTCGCGCCGGCCCAGCGCTGGAGCGCCTGCGCCCCTGCCGAGTGCCCCTGCGCGCCTGCCGGGCCCTTGCAATTGCGGTTACTCACGCGCGCAGCGCGAGTGCAGCGCGCAGGTCGGATACAGGGGAGGGCCGCAGGAGGGCCGACTTGCCGTGACGGTCGCCGAGGTGAGGCCGGGGAACGCCTGGAGCGCGCGCCGGAGCAGGCTGTCCAGCACGTCGAAGGAGAAGACGCCGCCGTCGTTGACGGCGGGCTCGCCGCCGATGAACGCAGGCGGGCTGGCCCAGTAGAGCAGCCGGCCCCTGCGCCCCCCTTCAGCGCGCTCCGCTCAACAGGCAGACCAGCACGGCTCTCACTGCTCAGGCCGTGGCCACTGCACATGCCTCGCTCTGACACGCTTGCGCACTGTGCCCCAGGCACTTGCTGACACTCTCTCCTAAGGAACTGGGCAAGGCGGGTCACGGACGGCGGGTGCGCGCACCCGTTGGAAGCTGTGTCCAGCTCCGGCGCGATGACAGCTGTGGTGCACGCCCCCGCCGCCTGAACCACGCGCGTCATCTCATAGAAGTAGGCACCTGCACGGGCCAGACTCGTTGAGAAGACATGAGGCTCAGTCTGCGTCTGTGCAAACACCAAGCATGAGTAAGCCGCTGTGCATGCGGAAGCATGCGTGAAACGCACTGCCCAGCCAGGGCGGTGCCTGCGTTGCTTGCAAGGCCGTGGAGGACCAGGATGACGCTTGTGACGTCGCCAGCGGTCGAATTGGCAGCACCCATCTCTGGCCGGGAGGAGTAGTAGTGCACATAGCCTTGGGGAGCGCTGCTGCCTAGGCGGAGCAGGTGCCGGCAGTGGCTCCTCGGCCGCTCTGTCCTGCTCGACCAGGTGCACTGCAGCGACGCGCAGGACTGGCCCAGCGCTGGGCCGCTGAGCGCGGTCAGGAGCAGCGCACCCAGCGCCAGGCCCGCAGCCATAGCAGCACGGATGCGCACCTTTACACACGCAGGCCGCAGGTTCACTACAGGACACAGCCGATGGCTCATTGGTCGCAGGCAGTCCTCATTGGGTGTTCTCATGTCTCATGCATCATGCCAGGTTCGCCCAGCTCTGTAGGATTTCAAATAAAATGCAGACAGCTGCTGTACCATGCTCCATGCACAGCTCATCCGGCGCCGTTGGCAAGCCTGGGCCGTTTCGGCTCCGGCCCGCCCTCGCCCCCTCCGTCCTTCCGCTTGTTGCTGGCGCCGCCCGCGCCGCCGCGCGGCGCCGGCAGCGCGGCTGCAGCGCCCGGCGAGAACACCTTGCCTGCGCGGCAGCACGGCTCGCTGGTGTGCGACGGCGGCGGCTGCCTTAGCGCGCGCAGGCGCCCCGCCTACAGTGTACCAAAGCACATGCAATTACGCTGGAGGTAATACAGACAGACGGCAGGCACTGAACGCGGGCCAGAATTAGGGCTTCTGGGCGCCGCACCGGTCATGATGGCCTCAATCTCCTCCAGGCTGACGCGCTGCTGCGGAGGCGCGCGCGCGCCGGACCCCGGCGTGTGTGCGCTCGTCGGCGGCACCACGCCCGTCGCCGCCTGGCTCGCGGCC
>JAABUH010003292.1_pt1 | contig 14060 bp, 12 predicted proteins | sample 5559121 | NCBI WGS metagenome assembly JAABUH01 (sample SAMN10711871, study PRJNA513364) | rock metagenome | isolation source: Antarctica rocks | place: Antarctica: Victoria Land, Battleship Promontory nord | collected 2015-12-28 | reverse complement strand
TTGTCAAGTCTAGTCAGACTGCAGATGCATGTGCTTTTGCAGCAGTTCATGTTGGAACATGCAAGATAGGTTATATGCAATTCAAGCGCATCACACGGAGCAAGGCAGGCATACTGTCTCCCTCACATGGGCCTGCCCTGGTACAACCTGAACACAAAAGGGCTTCCGTTGATCACTTGCATATTGCAGGGAGACGAGTATGATGAACTTGGATCTGTGACAAGTCAGTTACATGATGTGATCATTGGTGCAAGTGATGATGAAAGTCAAAGCCTTGTATACGGGGCAAGTGGTGCACTCAGCGAAAATGATGCAGATGGCCAGTCGTTTACAGATGCATCCGAGAGATTTCAGCCAGGATCCAGCACAGGATCAGTGAGCAACTTTGGCACCAAAAGTCCTAGCCAGCTCTAAGGCCCAGCAGCATTCACACAAGATGTCATGTCTGATGAAGCATGTTGCTGTGACTGAAGCTGATTCAGCATTGTTAGGTGCAAATATGCTAGTGCTGCACTTTTCATTTGCTCACACCAAGCTTCTTGTCTCATACGAGGTTGCTCACACTTCGTATGATGCTGCCTACATTACATTGTGCCTCTTGTACGTCAACATGTAAAACAGTGGTCTACTGCAGTTTGCCAGGATGGCTTAAAGTGGACATAGATTGCATTTGTACATGTACAGGCAGTTTGCTTCTGTCCTGCTGCAACGCTAGCGTCAGCATTGCAATGCCTAGCATAACAATGATCATTTGCCAGAGCTGGGTCCAAACAGCCTGCACGTGGCAACACATGTGAGGCTGTAATGTCATGTGTGGCAAGATTGTTGCAAGGGGCTGACAATGTACCTTGTATACGGCCGCATGCGTGAGCGCCAGCTCTATTGTAGTGAGTGCTGCTATGTATGTCAGTATTCCAAGCTGCAGGAGTGTCAACACTGGAATCAATGTCAGATGTTGTTTTGTACTTGAACACTGACTTTGTCAAGGTTTACCTACATTTCTGTGTATCCATTTCAGTGTGCCATGTAGCCGCTCAGGGAACATATGAATGAACCCCAACTTCTTGAACGCTAACATGCCCCCAATAGCTGCGGTGATTGCCATCAAAGAAGTCAGTGCTCCGCACTGTACAGCACTGTCGAGCTCTTCTCTGGGTGCAGTTCTTGTAGGCTGGGTTCTCGCAGGCCTTGTACACTTCAGCTGACAAGTGCAAAGCTCTTACCTTAGCATGAACGCTTGTCAAATGCGGTTTGTTGTGCAGCACCTGCAACACGTGTGTCATCATAACCTTTGCGAGTATGAGCAAACTAGTGACGACGCTACTACAAGCAGGCCCTGGTGACAAGCAAAGCCTAGCTACCTTGTTCCGGACGATGCATCCAAGCCCTGCGAAGATGCAACTGCTTGCAACGGCCTGTATCAACGCATGTATCTGGATTGCTTTAACTCTTGCTTTTCCGTCCAACTTTCTGAAGGTGATCGATCTGACGATACCCAGGGTCATCAACCCCAGAAACCCCACAGACATAAAGGTCGGATGCCATGCGAACAGGGAGCCATCGAGCACAAACGCACACAGACTGAACGTCACTACAGCGCTAAGGCCGTAAACGACTTGTACAAGCATTGCCTTGGTACATGGTAGGTTCATCATAAGTGTCTTGTTTATCCTGGGATCCCAAAGTGAGAACACATGCCCTCCGTTGCCCCATTAGGCAAGTTCAACTTACCTGAATTGGCAACTCCGCATTTGCCGAAGGAACGGTGTGGGCAGCTGCATGCATCAGGCCATTTTGATTGACCGTTTTGGCCCTTGTTGTGGGACACTACCACAGGGCGTCGGAACACGTTGAAGTCACATTGCATGCAGAGCGAAGTCTGCAGTCTCTGTCCTACACCGGCTCAGCACCTGCAAGCATGCTTTCTGGCCTTCATGCTACCTGTACAACCTGTCACCAAACCCGTCTGCAGCCTGCGAGAGCATCGGTCGCAACTAGTCAGCAGCGCATACCTCGTTCTGACAGGTCTTTGAATGCACGCGAGCTAAGCGTCCGCTGTCCTGCGGTGGCGACAGCAACTATAGCTGCCTCAGCAAGTCTAATAGACGCCACTAGTCCCTCCTCTGACAGCAATCTCAGTATGCATCCAGATGCCATAAAGCGCCGACAGGATGCTGAGGCCAGGTATCACGTCGTGCGCGCAATATGCGAGTGCTGTGAGTGTTTAGCCATATGGTTTGACTGTCCTGTTTTGGTGCAGGAAAGAGGCCAGAAAGGCTGACATTGTCGCTGCCAAGACAAACAGCTGGTAGGCCACATTTCGATGAACACTGACAGCAGCATATGCTGCACGAGTCATACAGTGCAAATGTCCAAGTATGTTTGAGTGCAGGTGGGAAGCACCTGGCCCTGAAAACTTGATTCTGGCAACAACAGAAATCATGCTCACCGATGCTGTTCAACAAGGAAAGAATGCTGGCAAGCTGGTTGCTGTCAAGTTCTTTGCACCTTGGTGCCAGGCATGCAAGGCTCTGTACCCCAAATGGATGCAGCTTGCTGCGCAGAATCCAGATGTCACCTTCATCAAGGTCAGCTATTGCTTTGCACTCCAACATAGCCATAAAAATTGCACTGCTTGTCAGATTTGTGGTGATTCTATTTTGATTGTCTGCAGGTCAATGCTGCTGATGACACCATGAGAGCAGTGGCTGCTGCCATGGGGGTGACTAAGCTGCCATACTTTCATATGTACATGCATGGTCAGCTGGCCAAGAACTTCACTGCAAATCTGCACAAAGTCAGCTATTTGAAGAGGGCAATCATAGATTGCAAGCAGTGCCTAAATCCAGGCTGTCACTAAAACTCCACCAAAGATGCCCATCTACTGTAGCATGCTGCTTATGGCAATGCCATAGCTGCCTCATGCAGTGTACCTTCAAATTCAGGCAATGTATGTGTCCTATGGCCTGCCCTGTATGATGTCCTACTGCCAGTCATTGTTTGATTTGCAGAGTTGAGTATGGGGTGCCTGTTCAAGCTTTGGAATACGGAAGTGCACAGTCTAGTAAGTGCATCCTAGTGTGTTGATTCTGCTTGTAGAACTGATCTTATTATTCTTTCATGAGCGCTTTTTGTCCTGTTTGGGTCTTTCATGTGCCAAGTAGTATGCACAAATGAATCAAATTGTCAAATGAATGATGTGCCAAGGATACGCATGTTTCTGTGAAGGTAGGCCTAGGCTATATATCAGTACATGGTTCATGTTGATCTGAGTCGTTGCTTTGTTTGCCATAAACACTAGTGTGTCCACATGGTCTGTAGACATCTCCAAGATGCACATTCAGTACTGTTGTAGTCTAGAAGTTGTAAGTAGTTTCAGCAGCAGTGCCTGCCAATTATGGCGAGCCAGTGTTCTCAAGCCATGTTGCCATCATATCAGCAACACAGCTTTTTACAATAATAATAACAGGTGTGCTAACTGTTGCTAGGTGCCTGCTACCACAGCTATTGCATGCATTGCATTGTGCTTGATGTGTGCAGGCAGCCAAGAACAGTCTCCAGAAAGTTACAGCACGCTCATCTTGATGAGTGCATACACCGTGCCATGGCAGTAGCCAGCTGCAGATGCAAAAAATGATATTTCACATGAGCAACACTGTCTCACTGTCAGATGAAACTCGGAGCCTGTGCCATCATCTGTCACAGCAAATACGGACACAGCTTTCTATGCCCATCTGACAATCTATTGTGCCTAGAGAAAAGATGGACAATGGTCTACTTCTGTCTAAACTATAGCTAGGACAAGTGATATCGAGCTAAGGTGTTCTAGATGAAGCTTGAGCATATCATGGCGCTTAAAACACCAGTCCAATCTGATCAAGCTCCTGTCGGACTTCACTTTGTCACAATGATCATAGCATCAGCTAACTGTTCTTCCATAACATACAGAGGCAATGTACAACTCCTTTTCCCATTTCTCCTGCGAGCACACCCATGCGGTGAGTCAATGAAGCAGGCAAGGGAAGCATCAAAACCAGTCAAAATTTGCTTGTGGAATGGTATGGAACACAGCTATACATGCCAAGCTTCTCCATGAGTATTTAGATATCTGCCCTACCTTGACATGCTGAGAGGGAAACTGGGATGTGCGCAGTGTTTCCTGAGTTTCATCTGGCAGAATTTTCCTGGGTTGACTCAGGACAAAGGCACATTGATCATCTGTTGCAGCACACGCTGTTATCCGATAGCCTGCAGCGACGTTATCTAATCAGACATCAGAAAGACTCAACAGGCAAACAGCTGTGAAGCCCTCATCTCTGCTGCCGGTGTGATGGACAGCTCAAAAGCCTGGTTCAAGACGCTGCTATTGCTTGTTACATGCATTGTGTAAGCTTCGCAAACTTCATCAAGGTTGTGCACCCCAACAACCAAGCTTTGTCCCCGTCGCTGTTCGACAAGAGGAGCAGGGCAGTGTTGGGAGCCAATGCTTGTGCAAGCACTCACCCTCGTCCCAACGACGGTGGATACCCTCAGATGGGTATAGAAAGTCTAGCTCGATAACTTGGTCCTTGTACTCATTACATCTGCTCATCACCACTGCCCACTGCTTGCCTGCAGCAAAACAAAGCAGAACTCAAGTAGCCATGCTGAATCACAGTAGATGGGTCTTATTGTCACCACTTGCTTGCTGCTTGCTCAGGTGACATGCACAGTCAAGACAGGAGCAAACAGATGTGGCACTAGAGTATCTCCTTGTGTCAATTTTGAGTGGAAAAAAAAGTAAATTTGGTGTGTTTAACAGCAGCAGCCGGATACCAGGGGCAATTGCTGACTTTGGGTTCACACCTGCCGTGGCCATGCTTGTGATGTAGAAGTTCTCCTTCCACTTCTTCTTGATCCACTCAAAGGGGAAGGCATCACTGACCTTATAGCTCTGCTGTGTATACCTGGTCCCCTTGCTCATCACCACCAAGGAACTGCCATGGCAGCTGCCTGCAGTTGACCTCAGTTCATGTGCATGCAAGTGGTCACAAACAGCACGTCTGCAATGCGCAAGCAGCCTGTCATGACATCCACTGGAACTCTTTCATCATGTAGTGATTCATATAAGTTGCCACAAAAATAAGAGGTTGAGCATCAGAGTACTGTAGCCCAGACACACTGCCAAATTGGCATGCTACATAGGTAAAATAATACTACATATGACTCAGTTCACACCTGCTACTGCAGTGATATAGAAGCCCAAATCCCACTTCTCCATAATCCACTCCTTGGGCAAGAAGGCGTCAGGAACGACACGGTACAGCTGGCTGCCAAAGCCGGTGCCAGCATCCATAATGATGCCCCACAGGTCTGAGGCACAGCCCACGCTGCTAATGTACAGCCCATCTGCAAGGCCCTTCTTGACATGCACATCCAGCCTAGTGCTGCCCACATTGTAATGATACCTGCAGCATCAACAGGGAGTGACGTCAATCCCCTTTCTGATGTGCTGCGAGCCCACAACCAGCAGGTCGTGTCTAGGGGCACCAGATAGAGCAACAGTGCTTGACGACAAGGCACAAGAGGCAGACAGACAGATTACTCAGCGCACGCTTCTTAACTTGGTGAGCACTGCCTTGTGCGCAAGGCGCACTCACTGACTTTGGGTATCGGTGTCAACTGCATGCCTGACACAAGAGGCTGCTGTGCTGCATGACAGGTAGTGCACTTATTGCAAATGGTGCAATCATCCACAGTCTGCAACACATATTGCCATGCAAACACTGGCAGACAATTATGAGCATTCAAGACGTCAGTGACGAGGCATGCACAGGACTGGGGCTGCACCTCTGCTTCATGGGAGCGTGCTTGTTATAGCAGGTGATCCATTGGCTGGCTGGCCATCCCAGGCGGGTCTTCTTCTTCAGAGTTCCATCCTGTTCATGGTCCAGCTCCTCCAGCTCAGCTCTCCCTCGCTTCTGACCCACCTATGTCATGTCAAAGGCAGCTTCAGGGGCAAAGTCACACAAGGTTTGCGAACATCAAGAAGCACTTCTCCTCTGCTCTGGACATCTTGTTTGGCACATCTTGTGTGAATGCTGTCTTTTGCACTTTGGTGACAACTCAGCTTGCAGATATTTGCATAGCACAGGAGACAGCATTGGACTTCAGAGAGAGTGCACCAGCAGCAATGCATACGCAGTCAAACACAGCGCTATCATCAAATCTCTTCTCAATGAGCCAGCTGCAGAAGCACACTTGATTGGCTACAAGAGGCCAGCTACAGCAGCGAGAGCAAAGCATACCTTGATTGCTGAGTCTACACAGATGGGCTTGTGCACACAGCCTGCCAGGATGGGCTCAAACAACGCAATGAGCGCAGCATATTTTGGGTCCTCATCAAACTTCATCTCCAACACCGCCTCTGTGAACTTACAAAACTCTGGGGCGTTGTACTTGCAGAGGACCTCTGCTGAGGTGGCCATCTTCTTGCGGCACACCTGAAAGCCTTTGTCCTCCCCCTGTGTACCAACAAATGCTGTCAGCACCACTTCCATGCAGACACAAATGCGTTGCCTTGTGACTGCTGGCTCCAGGCTAAAACCTCAGGGACTCCCATTATGGTTGCCAACAAACATAGACTTTTCTTGTCTGTCTATGACTGCTGGGCCAGATATCTGCACGATGAGCCTGACTCATGGGGCCGCAGGGACAACAATCAGTGCTTACGTGCACCGACATGACATATAGCACAGTTCAGGCCCTCCAAAGCTTACAGTGTCTGTCTGTTGCACACCAACAAACAGTACAAGCACCAGCTCAAGGCAACAGTGTGATGCCCGCGATATGTAACCTTTGCTACCTGATAACAAGCTTGTGTGTATTGGGAGGCAGTGCATGCATCTTGCTGTGTGCAAAGTGCAGCAGTACCTGGAAGCCTTGCCATGGTAGGCGACCTTTGAGGAGGAACATGAGGGTGTAGGCAAGAGACTCCAGGTCATCTCGCCTGCTGCCTGTGCGGCCCAGGTGTGCATGGACACTGGCATACCGGATGGTGCCTCTGAAGTCATCTGGCTTCTGCTCATACTTCACATGCTGCCCTCCAGTTGTCCGCCACTTGGTAGCTACAAGCACGATCAGAACTGTCAACAGGCATGACCAACGGGATCTTGTGTTGCCAATCACCCCATCATGCTTTGCACATAGAGGTGTTGCTGTTCATGGCAGGGGCTCATCCTGCTTGTTGGGAAAGCCAAGCAGAGAGGTCAGTCCCAGCAAAAACAGTCTAAATCGACAATTATGCATGCAGAAGCCCAAGTACATGTTTCAGGCAATATCGTGAAGGCATGCGCACAAGATGGATCCAGCACACGAGACAGACAATCTAGGCAGCATACCTAGTCCCAGATCTACAACATACAGCTTGTTTGCTCGTGGAGAGTCAGGGGGCCCTAGGAGGAAATTTTCTGGCTTGACATCTCCGTGAACATACCTGCACAGCTGCAAATGTAAGCCATACAGGTCACAGCACAAGATTCAGACAGCCACGATTGCTTATGCCATGTCTGTGCCTTTTGTACTGCTAGCTGCATACACAGAAATCAGCATAGCCAGTGTGCAAGTCGCTGCTCAAAAGCGCTCAGTGTATGCGAACAAGCTGTGGTGAGGCTGGCTGCTCTGCTTGCAGTGACGTCCTGTGAGGTGCCAATATTGCACTCACAAGCAGCTAGCAGCACAGCCGTTGTGATATGGGTAGGCTGAAGATGGAGCAGACCACTCAATTTGGCAAGGTGACTTACCCCTTCTCGTGAAGCGCTTGCAAGATGATAATGGCTTCAACAGCCACACAGGCTACATACTGTGGAGTCATGTCAATGCTTTGTGAATTCCAAGCATCCCACAAGCTGGGCCCCAGCAGGTCCATCACCTACATCATCACCAGTAGAAATAAAGACATTGGCCAACACTTCTATAGAACTCCTAGGTAGAAAGCATAAGGAAGGGTGTCTGCGAAAGAAGTGATGACAGAGGTCAAAAGGGTCAACAGGGTAGGCAAGAGTCAGCATACCATGATGTAGAAATCCCCTTGCTTGCCCTTGTAGTGCATCTTTGGAAGGCCATACACTTCTCCCAGATTCCTGTATTGCAGCAGAGCACCAAGCTTGATCAACACTAAAACATAAGGCAGGAATGCATGCATCTGGTAAAGCGACAGCTGCAGTATGAGGAGCAGCCTGCACGCTTACTGATAGATGCCCCATTCATAGGGAGTTCCAGAGGATGTGCACCCTTTGCTTGTCTTGTGCTCAAATTTCAGAGCAACCTGCACAACCAGTTTTGCCTTGTCTGTTGATCAACAGCAGAAGAAGCCAACCAGAATGTCTATAGCACTTCAATGCAAACCTGATGAGGCTTTGTATCTCTCGAATTGCGCCTGACAACAACACGCCTTCCAAGGAATACTTGGCCAAAACCTCCCTTGCCTAATCTCTTGTCCACATGGTATGTTGGAGAGCTGCCAACTTGTGTCTGCATACAAATAGTCACATCGAGGACTGGCTGAGACTTGGGTTGATCAACCTGCTGGACAGATCTGTCTTGTTTGGTCAGAGCTTGGGTTTCAGGAACAGGGCAAACGCTGCTGCCAAGAGCCTTTCAGCGGGTGAAAGGCTCAGGCTGTGCACAGCATTATAAGATATGGCTCGTAACACTAAGTAAGGAGACGGAAGCAGTTGCTGCCTTGCTGACCAGTGCCTAATTCAAAGCAGCAAGTGTGCCAAATCTACCTTGGCAGGAACAGGGTGCATTTCATCTTCCTCATCGTTTGCTGCCTTGGCAGGCTCCATTGGCAAGTTGCTGCTACTTGTCCAGGCGATAAGTAAGCCTCAATGCTAGTATAGCTCACAGCCTAAATAGGACTGCGTCAGGCAGGAAAGCTCGCCCAACGCAACGCAGATGTCAGTACTAGCCCGGAGAGGCTGCTCTCTGCATGTTCTTGGCCACTCGGGCCCCGGGACGTGCTTCAAGATCTACAAAACCTGGCTTTTACGATAAAGAGGCTGTATGCGTCGCAGAGCCTCAAGCGGGACAGTGCGGAATTGGCAAGTCAACGTCCTTAAAGATTGCTTGCAAGGTCGCTGATAAATCCAGCCGCTGCCTGACAGGGCCCCGCGGTGTCCCACTGAACAGCGAGAACGAGGTGTGTAGCAACACTACCTTGCTTGTACAGCAAGTCCCACACAGAGCGTGATGCAGCGCCACCAATGCGGGAAACAACGCAAATCAATCAAGAAGTAAGCAATGAAGTCGCAAACGTGTGTTGGCACGTATTCAGGCGCAGAAATCGGCTCGAGGGTACAGGGCTTTGGCCGAGGCAGTTCAGATCAGCAGCCCAATGTTCAAACTCACAGCTCACAGCATGAGTCGAAGACGGGCCGATCGACGTGCCCATTGGCTACGCCTTTAATTGGTGATCCTGACCGGCTAGTGCCCCTTTCCTACAAGCGGTCCTTACATCACCCGGAATAACGAAGGCGGTTGAAGATGGAAGGCCATGCTGCATTTTCATGAAGCAAGACTCAAGTGCAAGTTCACAGTCTTGAGCAACGCAGGTTGCATGTTGTCAATGCACCATCTGGAAGTATCAGTGACGTTGTAGTCTTGTTGTATTATGCCTGGTGGCAATTTATCCTTCCTCACAGTGCATATGTGTCCACAAGTCAGGTTTTCTGCATGCATAACAATGTAGCGGCTGAGTTTGTGGGGACTTTGGTGACTAGTGTTTCATGCTGTCGATGGCTGCAAAGCTGCTGAAAGCCGCACATAAGCTGCATCACGATGCAATCCCCGCTCAGTATATATACCGCTGCACATGTAATCATGGTCTGCAGCGCTTGACAGAGATAATGTGCAGACCGAGAGTGCCGAGATGCTCATCGCTGCGTCCCTGCCTTGGCGAAGTCCCTCACATATTGACTCCCATTAGAGCCTACTTCAAAGTGCTGCAGTGTCAGGACATGTGTATCATCCAGTTTAAACATATGATGTGTAAGTCATGCATCAAGACTTTCAATTTTGTCACAATGATACTGCTGCATCTGACACAGCGTGAAGTCACTGGCATGATGATGGTGAGTGTGATGCAGCATGATGCGGCTGCTCAACAGACATGTCTACAACACGTGTTATTGTCACAAGCAAAACGACTCAAACTTGACTTGAGAATAAAATTACACACGAAGAATTACATGTGGCCCTGACAACAGATGCACATACTAAAGATCTGGCTAAGCCTACCTGCCGGGCACGGACTGTGGCAGTGAACAGCTGGCCATGTCGCATCTGCAAAGCCTTGTTCACCCTTCTCTCCAGATCAGCTGCTTCCCTGACAGCATTGTAGGGAGCACTAGCCTGCAAGCTGAGTCCAGGTGCCTGCATTTGTTGTAAAACCTCCATTTACACAGCAGCAAACTCGAAGGACATGCACGGTACTGGGGTCATGGGCACGCTCATGCTGGTACTGGTATGCACATACTTCTGGTCAATTACAACTTGCTAGAGCTAGCTTGCTTCTTCTCTTGCAGGCAATCAAGCTAGCAGCAATGCATATGTGGAAAGAGCTGATGCTTCTGCCAGTCGTTCTCTTGGCCATTGATTCAGGCCATTGTGTATACAACAAGCTACACACCTTGACATAGCTGGTCACGTATATCTGGTAGGGCAACCCACAAGTTTATTCAGCATCAAAGGCCAGCAGGCAAACATACCTTTGCTGTGCGCAGCTCCCTCTCAGCTTTCAGGGGGCTTAGATGCCGCACCCCAGACTGACTGTTCACCTGCGATGCACAAGCTGGTGATGCAGCAACGATGGCTCCCACATACTTGTGATTGCAAGCAGCTAAGATGATGCAGATGCCAAGGGGTGTGTCACAGACAGTCAAAATTAGCAAGACATGATACAGATCCCAGCACAATGAATCTATGGCCAATGCATGATTCAGATGTCCCATTGTGGAAAACATGGAGTGTCAGCCAGAGAGTAGTCTTTATATTCCTGTCAAAGGCAAAGCCTGATCAAGCAGTTGGGTCGTGCAAAATCCAAGAAGAAGTTGGCTCAGATCAGGCAAACGCACAGTGGACGAGGCCAGATGTGTGAGACGCATGAGGGTGTCAAAAGAAGGTTGGTTGTACAGTGACAATGTGTTTGGTGTCTTATGCATAGGTCTGTGATGCTCATGCAACAAATATGCAGACCAACCAGCTCTACACACAGTTGTCGACAGAGACTGACCAGACTCTTTCTGCTTGCGCGGATTTGGTCTTCCAATGGAGTTATGTCCAGTACAGGAACTGTATTGGTGAGGGCTTGGTAGGGGGAGCGATATATGCCTGCAACAGCGCTGGTGGACAGCAGATGATGCAGCTTGCTAGACCGCTTCTGAAATCTGACCATGGCGGCCTGCTCCTCTTGCTCTTTGATAGCGCTGCGGCAAACATGCACTGCATTGGCCACTGAGAGACGCTATCATTGATGTTGTTGACTGCTCCCTACTGGTGTGTGACATGTACCACAGCATTATGGGGAACTGAGAGCATACAGGTGCTGACCGAATCTCAAAAACTCATGAGGGGGGTGTAGGCTAAACTGGGGGGGTAATCCTTTGCATAGTAATGCAGATTGCGCTCATCCTGTGATCAGATTCAGGCATTGTAGCAGGGTTTTCTGCTTTGACTTGAAGTGACATCTTGGCATACAGCGCTCTTGGCAACCACACAGCAGTAAAATCCCCCACGCTGCATGTCAAAGATGTCAAGGGTCTACCAGATTGAGGCTTGAAGCTCTTGCTCAGCCAAAGCCCGCATGCGAGCATTTGAGTCTGCCACTGCCGCCAGATATGCCTTCCGCTGCGAGAAGTTATGTATATACTTGCGACTCCAAAATCCACGGAACCACCGCTGGATGTGTGTTGCTTGGGCATCAAAATAGGCCTGCGACACATGTTGGAACCTTCACTGCTCAGGCTTTTGTCATGCCAGCTGTCAGGTAGCAGTGTGTTCTTGCAGGTCAGTCTCATTACTATAATATGGCAGTATTTCTTGCCTCACGCAGCAACGTGTTGGCCGTTGTCTTTTCTGCCTTGAACTGCTGTCTTGCAGCATAGCCTCGCCAGCAAGACTGAATGCGCACAGCACGCCTCCTGCACTACAGCTTGCTTGCTTGCCTATAACAAGGCCATACAGACCGAGCTGTGTGAGTAGTTCGGCAACTCGAACAAAGGCTTGTGCGAATGAAGGAGGCTCACTCAAGGATGAGCAGTCGTTTGCGCAGCAGATGCCCTCGCACGACAGCTTGTATGAGAACAGCTGCGGGCAGCTCTTGCTGCTGCGCTGCTTCAGCAGCTCTGTATGTCGCAAACCGATCTCAATCACGCGCTGCATTGAAGAGACTTGGACAGCGGTCGCAACTCAACTTGCCTTTGAAGCAGGAAGTACTCCGCATCCACCTCTTGGACGCGCCGGCGGAGTCCAGTCAACGCTGCCATAGCGACCAAGTCGAGCTCAAGGCATGTGCATGCACTGCGTCAAGTGTTAGACCACGGATCCTAAAGCTTGCTTGCTGCTGCTGCTGATGTGATGTGCAAGAACTATGGGAATCTGGCAACAAGGTCTGACTGAGGGGCAGAAGCAATGCATCTTCATCTTCAGTAGCAGCTTTTCTGGCTACTGACCAATCCAATGGTTTAGGCAGTTACCTCAAGACATGTTTTGCACAAAGACAATCTGTGTTGGCCAGTCCACTCTTAGCCTGGCTTCTGAACTTTGTAGAGCTAGACTTGTGTACATGTAAAACGTGTGGCGTTGCCGTACTAGCACCCTCCTCATTACAACATCGCTACGTAGTGTACTGCATTTTCTTTGGTGCTCTATTCTGGAACGCCTTGAACGTTGAGTGCTTAGTGCATGTCGATTTCCTAGTTATGTCTGTCGACTCCCCTGATAAGTCCTAAAGACAGTAAATTGATTGATTGAATGCACTCAGGTTAAGGTATATATAGATAGACAATCTGAATTGTGTGCATGCATGAGCCATGATGTCTAGCTAGAAAGATTTGCACTGTAGTCTGTCATGGACAGGACAGGCACGTCTCCGATCAGTTGTCTGGCACAGAATTTCAACCAACGTGTCCAGGTTGTTTTTGTGTTCTTAGCAGAGAGCCGCTCACAATTTTTACCGTGGCATGTACAAGTACCCGTTATGTATCAACTGCTGCAATTCACACTTCATTTTTGTAACGAAATGACACAGTTCAATAAAGTACATGTCTACAAAGCTTCAAGACAGCGGAACTTTCGAAGACAACTGCTCAGCTCAATTTCAAACCAATCAAGCTCATTAACATAAAGCTTGGTGCCTAGGCAAAATGACCAAATGCATCATGCAGCACTGACCAAGTGCACAGCATCAAATGTTTGGTATCAAAGGAGAAACCCCTAAAACAGGCTGAGTGAAGGTCTGAGCATATTCTGAGACTTCTGAGATGATCAAAGCTGAGTAAAGGTCTGAGCAAATTCTGAGATGATCAATGCTGGCTGAGGAGAAGACAATGCTGACTTTGCAAGTGCTGTCAAACAAGGCAGGTCATAAAGAGAACTTGAAAACCTAAAGAAAAACAGAAACAGGCAGACTGCTACATCAGACTGAGTCGCAGCAGCATGTTATGGGGAAACTCACAGCCGGAGCACCTTAGCACCTCGCCCATTGATGTCGACAAAATCTAGAGCAAGACTGATCAAGTTTGATGTGGAGTCAGCGCTCCATCTGGGTGCATGCCTTGACAGGTCACAAGTGAAGATCAGTGCTGACAATTTCTTCAAGCTTGTAAGCATCTGCAGTGGCTTAGGTATCTGCATCTGAGTACACCCCTTGAAGCTGATTCTGTTCAGGCTAGTGAACCCAGCGAGCAGAGTAGGAAAGGTGTGAAACTCATTGTGAGCCAGATCCAGGTTGTGCAGGTGAACCAGGCCTGTCAGCGCCTGGGGAAGCTCAACAAGCTGGTTGTTGGCCAGACCAAGGTACT
>JAABUH010003287.1_pt1 | contig 14074 bp, 15 predicted proteins | sample 5559121 | NCBI WGS metagenome assembly JAABUH01 (sample SAMN10711871, study PRJNA513364) | rock metagenome | isolation source: Antarctica rocks | place: Antarctica: Victoria Land, Battleship Promontory nord | collected 2015-12-28 | reverse complement strand
GGAACAGGAAAAGGAAAAGGAAAAAAAAAAGAGGGGGAAAAAAGAGAAAAACTCTAGAAAACATTTATAGCCGGAACGAAAATGTTATCCCAATTAGTAACAACAACGCTTTCTGCCAGCTTTGCTTACTTACTTGCTTCCTTACTTGCTTCCTTACTTATTTCCTTACTTCCTTACCTAGTAGCTAAGAGCCTAAGATAGGTAGGGTAAGTAGGTAGGTAGGTAGGTTGGGTAGGTAGGTAGGTAGGGTAGGTAGGGTAGGTAGGGTAGGTAGGGTAGGTAGGGTAGGTAGGGTAAGTAGGGTAGGTAGGTAGATAGCTACAGTACGGAATACATTACATAGGCCCGCAGACTGGATCTTTTGATAGCATTCTATTGTATATCGATCATACGCTTGTTGTTGTTGTTGTTGTTGTTGTTGTTGTTGTTGTTGTTGTTGTTGTTGTTGTTGTTGTTGTTGTTGTTGTTGTTGTTGTTGTTGTTGTTGTTGTTGTGTGAGGAGATGGAGGTTGGTTAGTTGGGTGGTTGGGTGGTTGGTGGAGATACATGCGGAGTTTTGGGGTGGGAGATAGGATTGGTTGGGGGTTTGGGAAGAGTTGGGTTTGTGGGGGGTGGGGGGGTGCAAGGAGATGGATGGGATGGGATGGATGGGATGGATGGGGAAAGTATAAAGGACTTTGTTAGAATGATATAGGATGCTTTTGTAGAAATACAGCTAATCGACCAATCGTCCCAAATGTCATGAAGAAAAGACTTTTACTCCTTCGTCGGTAGCCATCTAGAAATACACTCCCCGAAAAGAAACTCCCCAAAAAGAACCCATGTCGTAAACCTGAACCATGAAGCGCTGTTAGCAAGAAAAAAGCCCCCCATAAAAACAGATCTGTCATTTCTTAAACATATAATGCCCATACAACCCACCCACCTCCCCCCACGCAACGGGACACTTCCGCATCCCCCACCACATCGCGCCCATCTTCCACTCCCTCCGCCCACTGCCACTGCCACTGCCAGCCTCCTTCTTCGGCTCCCGCACATACCACCCACGTCGCCCAATCTCGCGGACCACCCATCCGAGCCTCTTGTTCGTGTTGCGGCATTCGCGAAGGGAGGAAATGGCTTTGTCGCCTAGCTCGAGGACTTCGAGGGGAGAGGTTTGGGAGGAGAGTAAGTTGCAGGAGGCGCTGAAGAGGGTTGATTGCGTTATAGCGGGGATGTTGGAGAGGTCGAGGTAGAAGAGGGTTGGAGGGGTCCATGGAGATGGGCAGGTGCGGGCGAGGGAGTCGGAGGGTGGGGGCGGCGGAGACCGGAAGAAGGAGTTGATGTCTTGCATTGAGAGCTCGGCCGATGCGAGGCCAAGTTCTTCGAGGTGTTTTGTCAATGGGAGGAGGAGCGGGATATGGTTCGGGCGGATTTTCGCGCCGCCGAGGTTGAGGGAGCGGAGGGTGGAAGGTAGGGATGGAAGGAGGCGTGTAATATCTGATTCCAAGAGGAGGCGGTAGCGGGAGATGTCGGTGGCCAGGTTGAGGTAGACAAGGGTTTTGGCTGCTGGATGGGTTGTCAGAAAATCGACCACGCCTTCGCCGGTAATCTGGGTGCAGCGGCCGAGGTTGAGGTGGGTCAGCTGGGCGGTTGTGGGAAGTGTGTCGAGAGCTTTGTCGGTCATGCGGGTGTGGGAGACGTCAAGGATGGTAAGGTGCGGGAGTTTGGGCAGGAGGGACTCCAAAGCTGCGCTGGTCAAGGTTTGACACTCGTGCAAACCTAGGCGCTGGATATTGAGCATGGGTGATGCAGGAGCCGTCAAACCCGAAACGACGGAAGTAAAAGCGTCCGCAAAGGCTTTCGACGACGCCGCACAAAAGTCTACGGCCTTCAATTTCGGCAGGCCGAACAGTATCTTACGCAGAACGTTCTCGTCCACATCTTCATCTAGGTGCTCTTGAAGAAGGATTTCCCGAAGGGTCGGAGTAAGCTCAAGGCATTTCAAGAGAGTTTTTGGAGTCATGTTTTGGATCTCGGAATTCATCTGCCTCGAGCGCGATAGTCCGACTGGTGAAAAGTGGGACAGGTCAAGCCTTCTGACAAGCGTCCCCAGGCCAGGGTGTTCTGAAAGGTGACGCATGAACTTGGAGAAGTTCGAAGAATGGGGGATGGTGATATGGTAATAGAGAGTGTTGATGGTGGCAACGTGCAGTGTCCGCGAGGTCAGGAGACAGGAGACGAGATCCACGTTTCGTGGCGTGTAGCCAGTGGAAGGGACATCGTTGTCAAGAGCAAGTTGTGCAATGATATCATCTGGAGGCATGATTAGCACAGCTTGGAGGCGCTCTGGCGGTAGACTTGGGTGATTTACCCAGTATCTCAGCAGGCAACTTTTCCAACGGCGCTTCCCCAGGGCCACTGGAATTTTTGACCGGAATCGCCACTGACTCCTGACGTGTTCCCGGGCCCCATCCGGAGAGCTCTGATATACCGGTCCTCAGCGCAGTGTAGCTCTTGCTTCGAAGTTTGCCCCGAGGCCCGGCTGGTTTCCACCCTTGAGGCCGTCCACAACGGCAACAACAACTGCATGATCCGCTCTCTACTGCGCTGTCATTGTGACCACCTTCAAGCCTCAAGGACAGTGTCGGCGTGTTCACGGACTCGAGGAAGGATTGGGCGGTGCCTGATCTCATATTGCTTGATCAGTCTCTTGTTTCGTGGGGTTACTCTTAGGTAAAAGATTTCAGAAGAATTCGCCTACCGCAGTCATCCTCTTTCACCGACGAATATGAGCTTTTTCTTATTATTCCCTCTGGCTTCGGGGTCTGTGAATCGCACGGTCGTACTGTGGGGCGCTTGTCGGCAGTAGACACGGTCCGTCGGTTGTTGGTCTGTTCTGCAGCTGCAAGGAGCTCTTCCGCCGGCTGATAATCTAGGGTAATGGGAGATGAGAATCTTCGATTGGTGAGTCTATGGAAGTCTGTTGCTTGGTATCGGTCGGAATAGGGTGTGGCATGCGCATCACGGAACGAGGCCATCCCCACTCGGTATCGACGTTTTCCGATTCCGGTCTTTGACATCAATTCCAGCGTCAATCGGGTCTTGGATCACAGGAGCGTGAGAGTGGAGATAGTTGGAGATGTAGATGTGAACAAGAGGAAATGTTTGGAGAAAGATGTTCCAAGACAACGGAACAATCTGTGGGGTAATAATAATTGTTGGAAGTTTGTAGTGTGCAAAGGGGTGGTGGGGTCTTCACGCCTTTGGTTGCTCAGTAGTAGTAGTAGTAGTAGTAGTAGTAGTACAGTAGTAGTAGGGGTGGTGGTGGTGGTGGTAGCAGTGAAGTCCAGCAGCTGACTAGGAAAAGACTGCCAATGGAAGAAATTGTTTCCTCCCCTCTACCCTTTGTGGTAGTAGTCTCATCTATCTCCGTCGACTCATCTGGGAGGGTTAAGATACTTTACCGTGGCGGGCGTGTAATCATGATTCCAGTCATCCAGTCATCCAGTCAGAGTGTTGCATCATGATCTTCCCGTTGGCAAAGCGTCCGTACGGATGTGTCAAATTGGCACTCTGTGACATAATAACAACCGCCCCCATAGTGACCACGTGCCGTCAATGTGTCTGCACCATTCCATTAACTGAAGTCTTGGCCGACAAAGGATTGTCTCCTCTTTGGGGAACGTTGCGCCCTTGAAAACCCGGGCTGTTCTCATGTCGGGCGTGGTGATAGTTGAACGTACAGAAGATGAAAGAGTCGAGAGCCAAGAGCCAAGAATCAGGATGATTGTTTCGTTCGGTTATACGCGGGTATTTTATTACCCCTCGTAACATTGACACTCGACAGGGCCCAAAGACAAGATGGACGACATGCCCAAAAGGCATGTGCTCAGGCCTCCGCCCAGACTGCGAGATGGCCGTTGAATACGCATGTCAAACTCAATCTGTAATACTGCTCTTCCACACCCGTCAAGATCATCCATGCATAAGCACCAGTCAACGCTATATATCAAAGGCCATAGGGCCGCATGAAACCACCAGCACAACGCACCAACGCAAGCCGCAAATCCCCAGCTTCGACCCCAGCTTCTCCGCATACTGATATAAAAACCTAAACAGACTGTGGACCAAAAGGGTAATGTGCCATGTCCCGAACACAAACGCGATTCTGCCTCATCGAATTTTCCCTTGTCGCTTAGGCGCCGGCGTCCCATACGCAATGTTAAAGTCCGCCATCATCTTCTTGGGCGCTGGAGTTCCATTCACACCACCGAGACCTCGAAGTCTTCTCACCCGAGGTCGCTTCTCCTCTTTGCCTTCGGTCGACTCGGGAACATCTTGGAAATATACAAGCTTCTCGTCCCACCCGACTGCTTTAGCGTCGTTGTTTCCGTGCTTGACACCTGCCAATTCCGATCCTTCGGTAGGTAGGTTCTGCAGCGCCAGACTAGGTGTCTTCGCTTGCCCTTTGTTCCGTCGAGTGTTTGCGCGTGTTACTATGGCCAATTCTTGGGCCACCGATTTCTGCAATACCACCGGGTCTGTTCCATCGGCCCTTCGCACAGGGATGAAACTTGGCGCGCCCAGAGTGGGCTTCGATGGTGCAGGAGAACGTGTTCTCGTGCTTCGTCGACATGATGTCGGCTCTGGCACAGGCTCCTCAAGGTCGTCAAAGTCTACTGCAGCCAGTTTTCCTTTCCCAGGTGGGGTGCCTGGTCGGTTGGCAATATCCCGTTGCTTTTGCGTGGATGGAGAGTTGCTATCTAGTTCAGCAAGCGCCTGGCGGGGAGTTCTGCGTGGGGAGTCGAGGGGTTTGGGCGCGCTCATAGGGATGCTGCTAGGTTGAGCAAGCTTTCGAGCTTGCGCTCGGCTGAGGAACTCTTTGAGCATATTGGTATCGTCGCTAAATCGAGCACCAGATCGTGTCCTTCCTTTGGGGGCCTCCACCGATTCTTCGGATGTTTCTTCTCTTTCTACCGTTACAAGGGGATCGGCCCTTGGTGGTGTTTGAGAGGTATCGTCCAAATTTTCTCCAGCCTGAGACGGATCCAACGACGCTTCGCTCATCCGCTCAGAACTCTTCCTGCTCCTATAGTCGTGGAAGACGATAGCCGCCTCGGTAATTTCCTCTGGTGTCAAGTCTTCCATACTCAAGCGTATACTGTGCCGGGTTCTTTGGGCAATCGGCAATTCCTGAGTGACAATGTCTCCGGCTACATCCTGGGCAGGCTTAGGTGATCTGCAACTTTCCTCTTCACTATAGGCATCCTTTTGCCCGTTACTCGAGAACCTTGTCCGTGTATGTTCACTGACTGTGATATCTAACCGTTGAGCTCCCATCGAAATATTAGGACTCCAGTATAGACCCATAGAACTGCTGGCTTTGGGATCGGTTAACAAAGGGCTTTGTTCTCCAGCCTCGATGTTCAGGCGGTCGGGTTTCAAAATGCTCTGTTTATGTGGTGTTACTTGACTTATTTCCGTGGATGCCTCTTCTTTCACACTTTCCGATGGCGTTATATTATCTTCAAATTCTAACTCATTGGAGTCCACATCAATATCCTCCAAAGCTGTAGGATTCGCAAGATCGCTGATATCAGGCTCCGAAAGATGACCTGTTTTCATCTTAGGTATGATAGCCTCGATACAACTTATGGCATCTTCAGGAACCGGTGTTGGGGTAGTGGCGGTCTCTTCATCTTCCTCTGTACTCTGCACAGTGCATGCGGTGTGCTTGTTCACGTGTGGAGACATAGAAACAACTCTCCGGTCCGATTCTCCAATTTCGGTACCGTTCAGACTGGCTTCGCGTATTGACACCAAAGCAGCCGATTCATCGTATGTGAAGGTGGCGCCCGAAGCCTCATCTTGGTTGATTTCTTGAATGGATCCCTCCGGCTCCGGTAATGAGTCTTCCTCTGCTGCATCAGCCACAACAAATCCCTGAATAGAAGCATAGTCCTCTTCTGAGCCATCAACCAGAGTGTCCAAATTACTAGGAGCATCCTCCTCTTTCGAGGTGTCCCCCATTTCATTTGGATGGCTAGCAACATCTTTTTCTGCAACGACAGCGTCCGAACCTCCTGACCCTGAAACATCCAGAAGGTCTTCCAGTACTGGACTATTCTCACGCAGAAACATGTCATCTAGTACCTCGCCCTCCACCGCTTCAGCACGCGCACATAGCTCAGCGTTCTCGGCAGCACCATTTGGAAACACAGGTTTCGATCTTGGGCGATCAGGTCTCAAGCTTTTCCGGCTTGCATATTTTCCTGGTGGCATTTCTTAGTTAAGATCCCCCTGGAAATTTCATAGAATCCATGCTACTCACGTCTCGGTGTCCCAGGCGCCGTATCTCTTAGCGTAGTAATATAACCATTCGCATTTCCCACTCCTGCGCCTTTTCCAGGCTCAGGCGCATGTTTGAGACAGAGACGCTTGATAGGCCGTGAACTTCTCGTAGGTTGCTCGCCATCAAGCTCCGTCTCTTCAGAATCTAAAGCATCGTTCCCTGTATCTTGTCCTTGCGTGCCAGATCCCTTGGCTCGAAGGTCGTACCGCTTCCATACCTTTCGTCCCTTATGTCGATTCGCAAACGGTGATTTCGGCGCGCGTTCCCAAGCCCGCGGTCTATTAGAAGCGACTTGGTCTTGGAACGTAAAAGGATTGGCGTTGTTTTCTCTTAAATGTCGTTGTGAGCCCTTGAACAACCTTGAGGAAGTTTGATTGGGGAAGGCGCGAGACTCACGCAGAAGGAAGCGTTCCCATAATCGGCAACGCCATTTGGGAATACTACATGAAGGAAGACCAATCTAGATAGGGGCTTTGAATACCAGCAATGTTTGATCAGTCGAAGTGATAAGACATGTAGAATAGAATACAAGTCGTCTATGAAGTCGGTATTCGAGTAAACAAACCACCCTGGCCCGTGCGCCCCGCCAAGACCTTTAGCGCCCTCGTCTCGAACGTCGAATCATCATTTCGCCTACCCTTAAAACTTCTAGCATTCGAGACTGTTATCGCGCCTCACTCCACCCACTCCCTTTCACGCTCTGATGCCAGACCAGACTTGCATGGTCTGATCATGCAACATCGATAGGCCATCTTAACCTGGACTGCCAGCCACCAATATGCCGCCAAAAGGCTCTACAAAGCTCGCCCCCCCTCGATTAGCTCCGCTCCCTAAGCTGCGTGTACGGCGCCCGAATCAACAAGGAGCAAACCCTTGTTTAGGCATCATGACTTCCGTGCTTGGTATTTGTTTTACAACTGGTTCCAAGGGTTGCTATTGCTGACAATGAATGCAGGCTGTTGGGCATCAGCTGGGCAGGGCCTCGCAGGGTGCGCGGCGCTGGAGCAACAATTGCGGGCATGTATGGACGCACCGGTACGTCTCCTGATCTTGTCACTTTGAGCTGGGTAACATGAAACGCGGGCATTGGCTGGAAAGGGGCAAAGTCTGGGTCAGTTGCTAAGGGTGTATGTCAATTTTGCAGAAACCGAAATCACAGAAGAAGAACACTATCAACCACCATCTTTCGAGATTGTATCCTAAGATCATAGGGCCTCATAAACGAAAATAAAGACGACGGTGGAATAGGGAGGAAATAAATGTTTATACGGAAAGGCTCTGCGCACTGCTGAAGGATCAGGACGTATTGTGCTCACCCCAAGTGCTGAGATGATGTAGTAAAGAGCGAAGTGGGAGAGATAGAGGATGCATGGGTCGGAGTTTCATGGAGTGAGGCATTCAGTGGCGCACTAAAGCCTATATCTCTGCTTTATTGTAAAAAAAAATTGTTGGGAACAACTTTTAACCGTCTAGACACACTCAGGCTGATTTTTAAGTTCGATTTGTACAAGACCTCGATAGGATTCAGTTCGAAGATAGAGGAAACAAATTGAAAGAGATTCGAGGTAAATGGACACGTTAAACATTGTTCGCACCATTCATTGGCGCTCGTGTCCGACTTTTGTATTTAGGCCAATTCATCATCCAAACAGATCGAAGAGCTTATCATGAGTCACGCACAATGTCTATCATCCTTTTGTACTTGCAGATTGAAGCCAGTCGAACGATTGTGAAGGTCCACTAACGTCAAAAGAGCCATCTTGGAGACGCAGCATCTGTTTGTGAGTCCGAAGCTGAGACCTATTCATGAAGTGGATCTAGTCTGTCATACAAATTCGGTACATGCGAGACTAAAAGAGGAAACATTCATTTGAGAGAGAAAGCGGGTGGTTATATTGTTGGGTGGTTCCCAATAAACTCATGGCCAATATTTTCCACTTCTGCTCCGGAGTTGAATTTTACTGGTTGCTAGAAGTTTCTCGGAATGGTTATGACGATGCTGTTCAGGCCGGAAGACTTTGATGTCACGAAGTTCAAATCTCAAAATGACATCTATGAAAACCCTTGGAAGGTTCGATCTAGCTGTCACACGGAGGTACAAGCGACGATACGGTTACAAATGCGTTCTGCAACCTTGGTACGTCTTCGCCGCAGATATGGCAGATGGCTTCTGAGGATTTCATAGAGCTGCGAGGGGAGCTTACCACGCAAAATGGGCACGGCAACGGGGTTAGAGAAAAGATCATACGACGGACGCGATCATTCAGGCATGGCTGTACTGTGAATGTCCTTGTCTCGCATGCAGCAAATTGCATTGGACGGTTTTCTCTAGGGCTTGGAAGTTATGGGCCAGTAAAGACGACCAAAGACTGATTGATCAGACAAGCGCCGTGCTTGGAACATTGAAAATAACATCCCAATATTCGAAGCCTTTCTTCAATCTGTCAAATAACACGCACGAGGTCCAGTTGCCGGAAGGACGGTGATTAGGTGATGCCAGACCGAAAAAGGCTCGTGAAACGGCCACCAGTTCTCTTTGCTCGCTCGGTAGATCGACCAAGACGGGATGGGGAGGCTTGTGGCATAGACGGTCGTGATTCCCGATTCTTGCTTTCGCTTGCCCAGCTGGGAGGACCATCGGATGTGGTCTTGAAGGACAATGTTGACCGTACGATCAGGTAAATAGACATTCTGTGGCCTCAGGTATTTGGGCATGACTCCAAACCACTCTTGTTGGCAAAGGAAGCGCTAAATAAATAACTCATTATTGAGTATCTGGTGGCAACGCGATCAGCTGCCCGTCACCGACCCCTTGACCTTCTCTGGCCCCAGTTTGCATAGTATTCTGCCTCGAAGTGGCACCAGTCCCAACAAACGTCATGACCCACTGTTTGACTTTCACTACTTTAGCAACGCAGACATCTTCAGCGCCCTTGGCCTCCAGCTCCTGAGCACTGTAGAGCCCTTGACGATCATTGACTCCAAGAGTGTTTCTGTAGAGTAGGTCTAGGGTTGTAACGTTTTTCCTCAAGCTCTGCCCGTATACCTTGCCTCTGAATGAGTTTAGGGCCACATTCTTCAGAAGCACAATGTCCTGTGGCCGTAGTTGCGACACCTGAAATCCCATATCACGTCCGTCCACAACGGACCTAGGAGGGTGAAGCCAGATATTGATTCCGAAACCAGCTTTAGTATCGTCGCCAATGAGCATTTCTATCAATTCAACTTTCCATCTACCTTTGCGAGTTATGATCACGCGTGGCTGAGGTATGGCGATGATACCTGCAACGAGGTTGATGGTCATAGTTTGCGGTTCGATTGACCGAATGTATGCCGCATTGGGAACGTCTCTTAGATCAATTACACGGCCAAAAGACAGCCCTGCTGGCGGAAGTCTTATCCCGGAAGAGATATCTGTGTCGCCACTAGACGGCAGGGGAGTACTCTCGTAACTCGTGGAAAAGGATGTATCAACGGACGACTCGGGGTCAATTATCTGGGAGGACGGTATCTCTTCATGGACAGCCAAAGAATGATCGTAATACTGGGAAAGAATATCATTCTGGCTATATAAAGAAATCTGCGACGCTTGCAGGTAGTCTTCGTCAGGCGAAGACGAGATAAATGAAAGTTCGTCTGTGGTCAAAAAATACGCCTCCTCTTGTCGGTGATCTAGTTCCTCGTCTACCTTTGATGCTTGTGTCAGTCCTGTTGGTAAGTGATTTCGTTCCAAAGAAAGTGATCGCCAAGCTGGCTTGGCATCTTTGCTTAACAGTGATCTCTGAGGTTCCTCACTACTTCGTGAGAAGCAGGGCTGCAATGGAGCACACAGAGCTGCTTCCTTCCAATCCAAGGAATTTGACAAAGGTGCTCCAGTCAGAAAGATGATCCTGCCTTCATTGTTTATCATTTGTTCTCCTGATATATATTCGTAAGCATAAAATCTTTTGCTCTCCCTTCTTTTTGTTAGTCCTTCTTTCACAAACCGATAGTATCTTGAAGTGTCCTCTCCCTAGCATTACATTCGGAGCAGCGGTCGCGGCCCAAACGACTCAATATTCGGGATATCGCCTACCAAGCCGCGAATGGGTACTACGACCGTTAACAACAAGCCAACAGTTCAGGTTGGTCAAGGACAAGGTGTACCCACGCCTGCACATGGAGCATGACACTGCTCACGAACGGAATAAGCTGACGATCTTCTTAAGTCAGCCTCTTCATGAGTGGAAGTGGTTACCAACCGGAGGAGACAGATAATGAAGAGCAAGAGCGCCTACTTTCTCACGACGTCGAGATGACACACATGGCTGATCTAAACCCGAATCAAAGTATTGAAGAGGGCCAATCGCATGTGGAAAGCAGATATGAAGATGATGAGAGCTGTCGCGAAGTACCGTCAGGACAGCTTGAGCTAGATGGGATGGAATTTCCTGCGGAAGGGAGGCAGATCGAGTACAAAGTATACAAGAGAAGGTGGTTCGGGTTGATGCAGTTGGTTTTACTCAACATAGTCGTGAGCTGGGACGTAAGCATATCCATACATTGAAAGCAAACAATTGATTGCCCAGAAAGTGACTAACCCCACAAAAGTGGCTCTCATTCTCCGCCGTCGCAAACACCGCCGCAACCTACTTTTCCACCTCCGCTTCAACAATCAACTGGCTCTCAACCTCCTTTCTCTTCGCCTTCGTTCTAGCCGCCCCTTTCACCCTCTACCGCCTCCACACCGGCGGGCCCCGCCTCGCCTTTGTCTGTGCCTCCCTCCTCATCCTCCTAGGGAACTGGGTCCGCTACGCCGGCACCCGCATCTCCCCTCCAAGCTTCGGACTTACCATGTTCGGCCAGATCCTCATCGGCCTCGCCCAACCCTTTGTTCTCGCCGCACCGACTCGCTACTCAGACCTCTGGTTCTCCCCGCGTGGCCGTGTCTCTGCTACTGCCATCGCTTCCCTCGCAAACCCCTTCGGCGGCGCTTTGGGCCAGCTCATCAACCCTTTTCTGTGTCCCACCGGCTCCCCGAAGAGTGTCCCGCCGATGGTCCTCTACGTCGCCATCATCTCCTCGGTCGCCACAATCCCCACCTTCTTCCTCCCTTCCAAACCCCCCACCCCCGTCTCCCCCTCCAGCACGCACGCGCAGCTCCCCCTACTTAAAACCCTCTCCCTTCTCGCCCGCTCCCCGTCCTTCTACCTCGTTCTTCTCCCGTTCTCCACCTACGTCGGCTTCTTCAATTCCATCTCCTCCCTCCTCACCCAAATCCTTACCCCCTACTCGTTCTCCGAATCTGAATCCGGCATCGCCGGCGCCCTCCTCATCCTTGTCGGTCTCGTCGCCGCCGCAGTCATCTGCCCGCTAGTCGACCGCTCAAAAGCCTATCTGCCCGTCATAAAAGTTCTTATCGCAATCGTTGCGCTTAGCTACCTAGCATTCATCTGGGCACCCCCAACGCGCAACATCATCGCCCCCTACATCATCCTCAGCATCCTCGGCGCCGCGAGCTTTGGCCTCCTGCCCGTTGTATTAGAGTGGCTAGCCGAAGTCACCTACCCCGTAGGCCCCGAAGCCTCAAGCGTGATCTTATGGACGGGCGGCCAGCTGCTAGGCGGGGTTTTCATCGTCATCAGTGATGCGTTGAAAGTTGGCAGTGAGGGCACTCCGCCGTTTCATATGCAGTGGGCGTTGGTTTTCCAGGCGGTACTTGCAATGCTGATTGCGCCGAGCGGGTTTGCGCTGGGATGGGTAGGCGGGAGTGTGAAGAACCAGAGGTTGGATGTTGATAAGGGGAGGGTGGAGGTCGAGAGGGGGGAGTAAGGAAGTAAGGGTGTATAAATATTTATATACTCACTTTTGATGTCTATTGTTTCCTGGTACAAACTTTTGGGGGTATAGACATTGCTCAGGGTCGGTCCAGCGAATGGGTGCCACACGGGGCCGTAACGTATGGTTTTGGTATCGCAGGCGCTGTCGGAAAATCAAAGGAAAGACGATATGGGGAAAGAAGCGTCAATTATCAAAACATTCAAGCCCTGTGTGGTTATCAGTTATTGGTTGATGGACGGCGCTTCCCCTGTCCGACGTCTGGGTGAGGGTCCCCGAAACTCCATTGCTATCTTGACAGTCAGATATCCTTACTTCCAAACGCATTGTATTATCTACAAGCATAAGTTTTGGGCTCTGCACAAGGGACTGCTTATAACGAACTCCGACTCATTGTCGAATATATAGGAAGAAATGCGCCGCAACTTAATTAGCAACGCAGTTGCTTCTACGGACTGATTTTGACGCCACATCACTAGCCTGCGACAACCTTATTTTAATTCTTTGTAAAACGGTTGGCTCTTTTACCGAGTCACGGAAGCCAAACCTATTACAGTTAGAGATCACGGAAGCTAAACCTATTACAGTTAGAGATCAATTTTCAATGAAGTTCGGCTCACCTACTCGCTCACCTACTTGTTCATCTACTCGTTCATCTACTCGCTCACCTACTCGCCCATCTACTCGCTCACCTACTCGCTCACCTACTCGCCCATCTACTCGCTCACCTACTCGTTCATCTACTCGCTCACCTACTCGCCCATCTACTCGCTCACCTACTCGTTCATCTACTCGCTCACCTACTCGCCCATCTACTCGCTCACCTACTCGCTCACCTACTCGTTCATCTACTCGCTCATCTACTCGCTCACCTACTCGCTCACCTACTCGCCCTACCAATCTCTCTACCAAACGCCCTACCAAATTCCCTACCAAACGCCCTACCGAATTCCCTGCCAAATTCCCTACCAAACGCTCTACCAAACTCCCTACCAAACTCTCTACCAAACGCCCTACCAAACTCCCTACCAAACGCTCTATCAAACGCGTCGATCGAACGCATAAAACACATCAAACAGTGCTTCAAACAATGCTTTCTACATGGCTTGAAAACAGTACTGTTATCTCTGTGATTAGTAATCTTCGCTCTCAGCCGAAGGTCGACGCTAGGAAATTTAGAAGATTCAGAGTATTTACTTCTTTTCACTTCTTTCTTCCTTCGTAGAACAGTTTCTACTTTCTATTTCGTATGAAATAATGCTAACTGACTCAATAGAATGCACTCTTCATGACTCAATATCGAACTTTCTACTGAGCTTTCTACTGAGCTATCTACTTGTTATGAGCCTGCATAGAGCGGATCATATAAATGTATTCTAACTAGAAGTTCAAAGCTAAAGAAGGAAGAAGATGAAACACGTCGAGGGTCTTATACCCACGAAGGCGCGCTAGGTCACTAGCGTGTCAACACCAGCCCTATACTAGTCTATGATAGTCTAACACGATCTATGTTAGGCTAATTCAGGGTAACGAGACACGCTCGCAACATTACTTCTCTTCTTCATCTAGCAATGTTCTCATTGCTGCAGTTCGATCGATCTTTCTTTCGATTTCTATCTTGACTTATTCAAATATCGTTCATGAAAGTCATTTACGACCTTCTGACACTTCTCGAACTCATTTTCATCGACGTTGTATCAATGTAGATCGACGTCGTATTCTTTTCAATTGACACGATATTGTAATCGTCGTCTGTAGTGCCTGAAGTTCAGAATGTTCTTCACTTTTCATTCATCTTCGTCATTCATCACTATAGAATCAGACGACTCATTTCATTGTTCTTTCAGAGAGTTCTTTAAATTCAGTCGCAGCAGATTCAAGATGAACTTCGAATGAATTTTCATTGTCGATGACAATTTCAGT
>JAABUH010003286.1_pt1 | contig 14082 bp, 19 predicted proteins | sample 5559121 | NCBI WGS metagenome assembly JAABUH01 (sample SAMN10711871, study PRJNA513364) | rock metagenome | isolation source: Antarctica rocks | place: Antarctica: Victoria Land, Battleship Promontory nord | collected 2015-12-28 | reverse complement strand
ATTACCCCACCCCCCCACCCCGCCCCAAACCCCGCTGACAGAACCAAAATACCAGGCAATCCATCATCAAATCCTACAAACTCATCCACGCCTCTGGCATTCTACACAAAGACATAACCCCGCGACACTGGCTCCGACCGCGAGCTCCGGCTCCAGCTCCAGCTCCGGCTTCGGGTGACCAGGCCGGGTGGTCGTCGTCGTCGTCGTCGTCGTCGTCGATCAAGGTCATCGACTTTGAACGAGCGGTGTTTCGGGAGCATGGATGGGAGGATGATGGGGCTTGGGAGGTGGTCACGGGGAGGGAGATGGCGGAGGTTCATGCGGAGTTGGGCGTGAGTTTTGTCGGGGTGATTTGAGAGGCGGGCATCTGTCGGGGAGGGAGGGAGTTGAGAAGGGGAGTGTTGGAGGAGTTGAGTGGTCTCGAGGCACGGAGGGGAAGAGAGATTGAGAGATCACCCATCTGGGGTTGGGGGGTGCTCGCATTGAGGCTGTCCCATTTCTGAAAATTCAAGTCAAAAGACGGCAACAATAATTAAAATAATTAGCCACGATCAATGGACGGTTCCCCCGATTCTTCCCGTTTCTTTTTCACATCGTTACTTACTTCTTTTTACTCGGGTGGAATCATCCATCTTTAGGCGCCGCCCATGTCGTTTGCGGATCTCGTCCGCTGTCAATGGGAGTGTATCGTGTACCGACCGAAACCCACAGCGCGGGATGGATTTACGGTCTCATCCTCCCCGCCGCCGCGCCCCTCAAAATCTAAGTTATGATACACAGAGATAGACGCGTGAAGAGAAATGAGAACCGCTGCTCTCCCAAAGGCGCCATTTAGCTATTGTATTCAGAACATCGTCTTGTAATTTTCCGCATCGGGCCGCCAAGCGAGAAGACAAGGGGCTTGAAGGCGAAGCCTGCCTGTTAGTCAAATTGCGCTTGCCGATTGTAACGTCACTCCCCTAGTACTGATTGAACAACCCCCCTTATTGAACACTTTGCAAGATTCTTTCTTGTGCATGCATCTCGCACTCTTATGGCTGCAAAATTGCCATGTATGCTCTCAAGGTGATACGGCTACATATTAAGCCCCTGCATAGCTTGCCTGTCTGGGCACCAATTTGCCGCTCTGTGAAATGACCTTTTTGGCCATAGCTCAACCATCATGCATCTTTAAGACATTGCAAGTAAAGTTCAACAAGGGGGGGTTGTTCAATAAGTAGGGGAATGACGTTACGAGTACTCGAGTACGGCTTTCAAAGACGAGATTTGCTGCCTTCATTTGCGCTACCAATAGAACCGATCAGAAGCCACCGAGTCTTTCGACCACATCGGGGGTCCAGCCACTGCAGTAGGGTGAGCCCGTCGTCGAGTATAGCCAGCCTGGCATACTTGGCCAACAGCTGTGAGAGCGTCCAGCCTGCCTTTTGAACTTAAAGGTCGCAAATTTCCGTCGCTTCCTCGATGGTTCCTTTTGCCGTCGCGTTGCTGTTTTGGCGCTTGGTTATGGGACCGGATGTAGCAAATTGAGCTGACCTTATGAATGTAGCTCTGAATGTAGCTCAAGGGAAGTAAAGCTGCTATGCTTGTAAAATTGCGGAGGATATCGTCGTGGATCCCCAGCAAAAACCGGTCCGATCTTGTGCCGAGGTCACCTCTTTCCGCTAGTATTAGGGAAATTCCCAATGTTTTCCATTTACGAATGCGAGCTTTGGAGCATCTGGATATCAGCATTTGGAATCACTCGGGCGAAATCTGGAATCTCAGCGAGACTCGAGCGGTCTTTGATCTCTCAACTTAAGACGGGGATCGTGTTCTGGTGGTCGGAGACCTGACCAGAGCTTCCTTTCCTTTCCAACTTTATCAGCCATGTCAAACATCCAACTAGCCACCTCCGCCATGGTCCATGGGGGCCAAGCTCCCGTAAGCACCGACAAGAAGGAGGAGGCCGAGCTGCGTGTGGCGGATGGGCAGATCGAGCACCTCGAGCAGATCGACGTCGTCCACTTTGGACATGAGGGCGGGAAGACGACATCTGACCGTGCCGCCAGAGCGGGTATCGAGCAGATCCATATCATTCCATCCACCGGGCGTGAAGGCGTCACTACGAGATGGGAAAAATGGATGTTTATGATATTTCGTGAGCGCAAGTGGATGAGAAATGTGGGATCGGATTGACCTCTTTAGGAATGTCGGTTGGTGGGACGGCCATTCAATCTTACGGAGGTGCCAAGAATCAGGCGCTCCTCAACGAACATTTCAAGACGGGGAAGATGCCGTTTGGAGGGAAGATGGTGCCAGGTGAAGATCTAGTCCTGAGCAAGAGCAGCGCGGACGCCGGCTGACCACGTCCTCCAACTGACAGTGAATTCATACCTCCTCGACCTCAACGGGATCCTGTTCGCAGTCCAGCTTGTCCTGCTATTGACGATCGGACCGTACGCCGATTACGGTTCCTGGAGGCCCTATATATTGATCTGTATGTTTCTCCCTCGATGGTCCGATCATCATTGAACCTACCGAACGACCACAGTCTTCGAGTCTCTCGTCTTCCTTTGCGCTTTCGCCCTCGCCGGCCTCGAATCGTCCGACCAGTGGCAAGCCGCCAATGCGCTTTGGTTCCTCGGTAATCTATCGCTCAATGTCGCCAACGTTTTTTACTACGCTGGCTTCCCCGCCGTCGCGCGTAACCTTCCCGTGGTCAGGGAAAGCGAACAGGCCGTGTTTGAAGCGCGCAAGTCACCAGAGGAACATGCTCAACTGGAGTCTCTTAACCGTGCCAAGGTATCGTTTTCCCACCGAGTCTTGGGATTCCTCGACTGAAGGGTCTGTCCCGCCACCTCCCGTAGTTCTATAACTACTGTGTCGTCACTGCGTCCACCATCAATCTCGTCCTCCTTGGGATCGCGACTGGGATCGCGGTGGGTATCGGCATAAAGACGACGGCCGAGATCCTCAGAGGATATCGCTACCTCATCATCTTCTTCGCCATTCTCGAGCTGATCGGCGTCTCACCCTATCTTTATATCTTTGCCAAGTCTAAAAGACCAGGGCAGCAACTACCGGATGGGACGCCCTTCTATCTCGCCGGTGTCAGGTCAGTCGCTCCTACAGTCACACCAGACCTGCTGACATCGTCTCCCACAGGCAGATTTATCAAGCCTGTCGTTACGTCTGGGATCTCAAGCAGTTCCTCATCTACCTCATCGCCTACTTCCTCATTCAAGAGGCGTTCGGGGCAGCGGGTAACATTCAATCGATTCTTCAGAATCAGTGAGTTTGTACTCCGCACGACCAGACTGGGACTGAGCTCCTCGACGTTTAGGGTCATCAACTACAACACGGTCGAACTTTCCGGTCTCACCGCCTTGGACTTCTTCACGGGAGCCACCGGCACGCTCTTCGTCTCGGTGATCCAGCAGAAGTACAAGCTCAAATCCAAGACGGCGCTCTTGTATGGCGCCGGGATGACCATCTGTCTCGAGCTCTGGGGCGCTATAGGCTCCTTCACTCATGTCATAGGCTATCATCATCGTCAGTCTCGCTCCCTCTCTCTCTCTCTCTGTCTCTCTCTCTCTCTCTCTCTCCTTCTCTCTCGTTGACCGTCTCTTGACAGCTTGGGAATTCTGGCTCGCCAACGCATGGAACTTTCAATCCGCAGCTTGGAACTCGTACTACGTCATCATGCTCTCCGAGGTCGTCCCTCAGCCGAAGATGTACCTCTTCTTCGCACTACTGAACACCGTCGGAAAGACCTCCGGTTTCTCCGGTCCCTTCATCTCTTCCGCCATCATCGCTCGCGCTGGTGGCAATACCAACATGGCTTACTGGTTCTTACTCGGTATGGGCATCCTTGGATGGTGCGTACTCGCTTGCGTGAACGTCGACAAGGCCAAGATCGACGTTGCGAGGTTCTTGGAGAGAGAAGCGCAGCAGCTCTACTCGGAGAGTCAAAGGGTCGATGCCAACGTCCTGGCGATCTGATCAAGTATGATGGGCGTTGGCTTGCAGGGTGCAGAGCGATTTTACGTTCTTGGCTTGACATCTGTTCCGTATGTATGTCGACTTGGTTGCTATCTGGTATGTAGACCTGATCGCTCGGATGAACACTGAAGTCAGGCGTGTCATCCGACCAAAACACATTGAAAGGTTTTAACATCCTTCCTCTGATGATGTCTCGCTGCTCATAACTAGACGCCACAACCTTTGCATGAGATCCATACGATCCATACATATTCCCCGCGCCCCTCAAAAGGCCGCGGTCGAATCCATCAAGTACCCCTCGTCGAGCTTCAATGCTCCCGTGACCGGAGGACCCCGAAGGGTAGAGTCGACAGCCCAGCGTGCTCTCTGACTGACTGGATCCCCACCGACGCTGTCCTCAGGGAGACGCCAACCGAAGGGTTTGGGGGACTCAGACAGGGGCGGTCCCCAGATTGTACCTGTCTGCTCGACGTACCTGGGGATCGGAAAGGACAGTCAGTCTCGACCGGGACATCGATGACTGAAGCGAGATCATTCACTCATCGAACAGAGGCAAGAGCTCCTGTAGCTTCTCCGGATACCGTTCCCCAAGGTCATTCACCTCCCCTGGGTCCTTTTCCGGATCAAAAAGCTCCCATCGATCCTTGCTCGTCGGTGTGCCCTTATCCAGCCACACGATCTTCCATCTCCCCTTTCTCAAGCTCGCGTGACCGTGAAGTTCCCATCCGATCCAGGTCTCGTCGCCGTATATCCCTTGCTCGCTGAGCCGATTCGTCGGGCTTGAGAGATATTCGACCCATGACTTGCCGGTCATTCGAAACACCTTCCTGTCTCGATAGGTGGCCATCTCTCGACCGACGCAAGACTTGGCTGGATGTTGAGTCCCTGCGAGCTCAAGGATGGTGGGCATGATGTCCATTACGTTTGCGAAAGCCCGGATGAGTGGACCTTGTGCGACAGGTTGCAAGAGGGGCGGGAAACGCGCGACGCAAGGGACGCGAATGCCTCCTTCCGTCGAATATCGCTTGTATAGCCGGGAGGGAGCCGTCGCTGCCTGAGCCCATCTGTCCTCGGTGCTATCAGCACATCCCGTCGCCGCGGTGAATCATCCCGGGGTCGCGAAAAGGAACTCACCGTGGTCCATACCAAACAAAACTATCGTGATTGCCCAAGTTCTCCACCGAATTGTCATAGTACTTTTCGATCACGTCGGTCAGAGAAGCGCGACCCATGATCGGTTTTGCCTCTGCACGGTCTCAGTCCTCGGAAAGTAACGGGAGCGGAGACAGAGCGGTGGTGGGCCACTCACCTTCCATAGCCCCTTCAGCACCGTTATCGCTCATAAACAGGATGAAGGTATCTGACCGCCCCCCCGTCAGCCTTTGATGCACTGGTGGCATTACTCATTCCGTGCGGAAGCTCACTGTCCAGCTCTCCCGTCGTCTCGAGATAATCCATCACTCTTCCCACGTTCCGATCGATACACTGTACCATCCCAGCGTAAACCTCCATGGTTCTACACGTCTTTGCCCTCTCTCCCTCATCCATCTCGTCCCATTCCTTCATCCCGAAGGATGCCACATCATGCGGAACGACGTCATCCTTGATGATCCCCAATCTCTTCAACCCCGCCAATCGTCTCAGCCGTAAGGCGTCTGGACCGTCGTCGAACACGCCCTTGTATGCATCGCGATCGGCGGCGGAGCATTGGAGTGGCCAATGAGGAGCCGCAAAAGGGAGATAGGCAAAGAAAGGCTGTTGACTGTGCGTAGGTGAAAGCCGCCTCTCGGTGAGGTAACGAAGCAAGTTCGAGGTGTAATAGTCTGTCGAGTAAAAACCGTCATCGGTTGAGTTTGCCTTGTTTGGCTCGCTTTCATGCACACATTGTCAGTAAGACCGGAGCGGAATCCTGAAAAGATGCTCACATCCGTCTCCACTTGCCATCTTCGGTGTATAAAACCGGGATGTTGTCGAAGAAGCTGAGCTTGTAATCCTCGAATTGCGGTTCGTATCCCCAATGGTTGCTGCAACCGGGCAGAAGGGCAAAGGATCGGTCGAAGCCACGGGCGGCGGGATTCGTGTCGGGTCTGAGGCCGAGGTGCCATTTGCCGGACATGAGTGTGAGGTAGGAGTCGTCATGCAGGAGCTCAGGAAGTGTTGCCACGTCGAAATCTGTCCGCTTCATGGTCACAAGGCGAGATCATGGGCTGGGACTCCTGGCTCACTCAGGAAGCCCTCGTGACCCCTCGCGTTCCATCTCTCGAATTCACCAGCCCTGGCTTCGGACATACAGCCCCCTCCGGCGATGTGGTTGTCAGTCCCGGATAGCAACATCGAACGGGTGGGGGAGCACATGGCAGCGGTGTGGACTGTTCAGATATCGGCACGAGCTGTCAACGAGTCAGACTGACAATCGGTAAATTGGACCCCTTCTCGCGCGAGCCGGTCGATGTTCGGTGTCTTGATCTCGGATCCGTAGCAGCCGAGGTCAGAGTATCCGAGATCTACGGTCCTACTTTTTAGCACGGTCTATGTTCTTGACTGAGCTCCTGGAGGCTGAAGCATGTCCAACCAGTCCGAAAAGGAAAATAGGCTTACCATCCGCGACGATGATGAGAAAGTTGGGGCGCTTGTCATGCATTCTGGCAGATCGAAGGATAACCGTGGTATCACCGTATACAGGATCGATGCGAAAGGAGCAGGTCAGGGGTGATTCAGAGTTTTATGCTGCCCCGGGGGGGAGAATATATACTATGAGCCACGTTTTCAGTTCCCAGAAAGTCGGATTTGCAATGTGACTCAGACCCCATTCCCGAAAAGACGGTTGATTCGGCTTGGCTTGATTGCTTTTGCAGGCCCGGCACACAAGGGGGGAGATCGAGAGAGCTGCCGTTGACCCAGGTGATGTGCTGTTCCTCTGTACAGGCGGACCGTCGCCTTTCCTGTTGCCCGTCCCCGACAAGCTCTGCTCCAGAGGCGATGGTGAGACGGTCCGGTTCCTACGGTGCTAGGGACACTCCGGCTCAATCAGCTTGTCGTCATCCAGCCCATCTTGTCTGGCGATGATCCAACGCCATCATCATGTCCAGCGGTAACAAAGGGCAGGCCCTTTTCCGTCTTCGATCACGTTTCACGTTCCAAGACTTCTCTCCCCTTGTTTACTTTTCGGTCGGAATCACCGATCCCTGAAATGTTCTTCCCCTGTCGAGCAGCTCGAGCGTGGCTTCGGGCAAGCCATTGAGCATGACATTGACACATAGCGCATCAAGATCGAAGGAGAGTAGCTTGAGCTCATGGTACTGCGCTCGTACCTCGTTCACCCAAGACTCAACATCCGAATCGTCCAGTCAGAGAAACACTGACCGCAGTCCAGTGCTTTGTTGCACTTCGGTACCACTTGGTCTTGAATACTGTCCGAAGTCGTCGTGCTGGACTGTCGGGTCTTCGGGACTCGAGGGGGGGAGTTATGCGCACCCGACCCCTCGTCTTCTCCAAGTACGATCTGACATTGGATAAGCAGTGACATCTTTTACCGAGCTTACCTCGTATTCTTGGTCACTGATGTTGATGAGCAAACCGGGGAGCCCAGGCTTCTTGCAACAGGTCGTTCTCAACAAAACCGGTTATGAGAGCCAGATAGAGTAGAGATGCATGGTGAGCGATACGTTCTGAGTCATCGCCAGAGGGAAGGCGAGTGATGTACCGCATCAACTCGGGAAGAGACGGATCGCTCCCGAGAAGGTTTCGTCGAGGGGGTCGAATCTGAGTGTGGCTCATTGTGGGAGTAAAGAGAAAGCTTGGCAATGATAGCAATGTAGCCAGGCGAGCTAGATGGGCTGTTGAGAACTTGGTTTTAATGTCCACACCTTATGGTGGAAGCCGTCTTCGTAATACGTCCTTCACTCGTTGATCTCGAAACACACGGCGGCAAGGTGCTGGTTGACCATAGTGCTGCGGTATTCGGGAAGGTTGACAGAGTACGTGTCAGGGATCCGTAGTTCTCGGACTTCTTCACCGACCGAAAAGTTACAGACCAATCATTTTCGCATTCCGATACATCGTCACAGATCACTCCGAAGAATCCGGTACCGCCTGCTCCTTCGGCCTCTCCTTCTCCTTCATCCCCCAAGCCATCCCCAAAAACTCCTCCACGTCAGCCCACAACACCTCGGGCACCTCGAGCGCCGCAAAGTGTCCACCCCTCTCACCCTAGCATCCTTCATAAGCACGATGTGCGCATTTTCACCCGTACTCACCTCATGATCACGCGACCATACCAAATTGCCGGTCGTCGCGACCCAATGCGCTGGGACTTGGAAGAGCTCCTTGGGGAATTGCGAGTATCCGAGCGGTTTGGAGAGGTATCTGGGCTGCTTGGGTTTAGGTTGTTGGAAGGCGCGTACACCCATGCTCTGAAGTCATCAGCGCGAAGATATCGATGGACGAGGGAGGTCCCGCACCCAGCGGTAGGTGTAGATTGAAGACGGGTAGGTGTCGGTGAGCCAGTAGAGCGTGGTGAAGGTGAGGATCGTCTCGAGGGAAAGGGTGATGTCGGACCACTCCATGTATTTCTCTCCGATCCTAAAAAGCGAACGCGGGATACACCGAGTAAGTCTCGATATGGGCGACCGGGGAGGAAGGTGTCGAATACGGGGACAAGAGGAAAGATAGGGTAGGAACGCAGGATGCGTAAGGGTGGAGGGGAAGAAGTCGGAGAAACACCATCAGCCGAGTAGAGTCTCGAATGTCTCGATCACGCACCAAGCCAACAGACTCAACGGGTTACAGCCCACCACCATCCCAATCGTACTCGGTCTCGTGGCATGTTCCAACGCATACGCGAACTGCTGCATCTTGCCCAAAGATTCCTCGGGCGACGGAGGACCCTTCATCACTTTGTGCTCCGGCGTCCCCTCGGGCGGGGATTGGATGACTTTGAAGTTGACGTGTACCACTGGTGGCAAGGCTCAGCGGATCATCTTGCCGCTGGAGTGATAAAAGGGTGAGTGGGAGGGGAGAAAGCCGTACCTTTACACGCAGACCGAGGCCAAGCATGAGCTCGTTGAACAGGTAGGCGACTTTTCCGGCGTGGAAATCGTTGGTAGGGCCGGGTTTGGATGAGTAGGCGAACCCGGGGAGGGATGGGACGATGAGGTGATATCTCCACCCAAGTCAGCTCAACACTTGAGGAAAGAAAAGGACTCACGGGAGATTCTGCGGCGAGTACCTTTCCTTGACCATCTCGAGCAACGGTAAGAACTCGAGGAAACACCCCGGCCAACCATGACTGAGGATGATAGGGATGGCGTCGGCGCGAGTCGAGAAGAGCGCGGCGAAGTGGATGGTGAATTCCTTGCCGGATTCGTTCTTCACTTTAGCGAGGAAGGCTGGGATCGCGTTGATCCTCTTCTCCTGCTTCCTCCTGTTCGTTATTCATCAGTTCCGCCGGGGATTGTGGACGCACCAATCGAATTCCTGAATCCAAGCGTTCCTCGCATCACTCATCCATTTCCTCGTCACCCCGAAATTCTCCTCCGTCTGGGTGTTGTCGAAGATCTCGGTGGGTAATCGCGTTGACTCGAGTCGTAGATTGAGGTCGCGGAGCTCAGATTGAGGGGTGTTGACGGTGAAGCGTTGGAGAGGGATGGTGGGTTTGTGTGAGGGGTTGGCGTACGACATTGTGCGGTTGTCTGAGGTATGGGCGGCTAGGTATATTGGTGTAACTTGAATATCGGAGGCAGAGTGGTAAGTAAGCCCGTGCCATTTTTCCCACTTCTTTCCGACGCGACAACCATGAGCGAATCCCAAGTCCGACCACGACCTGTCAACCCTTATTTAGCACCACCTTCCGCCGATTACCTCTCCGACATCAAGCTGCCCTTCAACCCCGATCGACGCATCCATGTCAACGGCACCATACATTTGAGGAGTCTTCGACAGATCATGACGGATGAGAAGGTTCAGGATGTCATGTCAAAACTCGCAAAGGGACCGGATGCTTATGACGGAGAACCGGCATTCGGAGCGGATCTCGACTCAATGATCGAAGAGTTTACGAGACCGCATCGTGACTTCAAGTCTGAATTGCCGATGCCAGCCAATACGGACGTATATCAGAAAGTAGATGATGAGCAAAGGACACTGCAGTGGAGATGTAGAGACTACAACCTGATGACTCAGGTTGTTGGGATAGATCGATGGGAGAAGATCAAAGCGGTTATCGAGATCAGGCGGAGGGAGGACGAGAAGAGGAGAAATGAGTTGAAGAAGAGGGAAGAGGCGATCAAGAGAATGGGCACGGAAAGACTCGAGGAGCATCCTCAGCCGATCAAGGTTGAGCAGGATATGTTTAGCGATGGCATGGAGATTGAAGAGGGAGGACTCGAGAAGAAGAGTTCTGATCATGTGAGTCCTGCTGGATGACCTATCTCTCCCTCGTTCAGTCTGGACTCTTCTCACTTGCTCGCTCAGTCATCTGACCCTTTCACAGCTCTATGTCTCTGGTCCATTCTCAAAGTCCTATCCTTTAACTTCGACCTCAACAACCCTGCTCGACGCCGAAGTTGATGAGAAACCTCTATCCAACCTATCATCACCTCCGCATTCACATTTGCCGACCCCTTCTTCGACCTCATCCATCGTACAATCCTCCCAGGTCGGTATCAGTAACTCTTCTTCACCTGCAGGGGACTTGAAGAGGGCGGCAAAATCCGAGCGGCGTAAGGGTACCAAAAAGTCGCGAACGGAAACGGTGAGCTCCCCAGCCGTCGAAAACACGATAGATATGCTGACATGAGCAACCTTGATACAGGTCTCCGTCAACACGAGCAAGTCGCAAAGACAAGGTCCTACCACACCTGATCGAGTCTTGCTCCTGACCATTGAATACCTAAACTCGACGCCTCTCCGAAAAATCGTACGCATCATCATCGAGTACAAATGGTGCAAGGTGAAAGACCAAGAACTAGGCAGACAAGCACGCCTAGTGTTACGTCGAGAAGGTGTTTATCAGACCATCTGGAATATGCACTGTACGGCCGAGGTTCAGAATCCGACCACCACACAGCCCTTCCCGCCTGGATTGGCGATAATCAACGATCGATTATGTCGTATCTTACGTCAACCCAGCGGTACCTTTCTCATCGAGTATCATGACTCTCCCGACTCTGACTCGAGTGACAACGGTTTCGGTGTTGGAGGGATACGATCTGTCAAAGAACTCGATGCGGATCAAGGGTTTTGGTCGGATGAGAGGTTTGGAATCGACATTTCGGACGAGTGGGGAATGAGTCGATTGGTTTTGACAATCGTCGCATGTCAATTCGATGCTGCGATCGGTACGACTACCGCTCACGAAAGCGTCCAATCTGTAAAGATGTTGAGTGTCCCGATAGAGGAGGAGAAACAGATGGCGGACCTGGTAGATTTGAAGAATACGAACCATACGAAGTACTCGTCGCTGGTCAAGCAGTGGAAGGATAAGACGAGGAGAATTGAAGAGGCAGATCGGGTGGAGACAGTGCGGGAGGTCTTAGGAGCTGGAGTTGAATTCGGAGGACGAGGCGAAACCCAAGATGAGGGGAGGGATGGAGTGGAGGAGGAGAAGACCATGGATGCGGAGGTGGATGTGGAGGAGATTAGTAAGAGAGGCGATGATCATCTGGGGTCGGGAAGTGGCGGTGGAGCAGGCGCTAGCGGAGGTGGACCCGGTGGCGAAGGAATGGGTTGGGGAGGAGCAGGGGGAGGTGCAGGATCTGGGGAGGGCGGTGCAGCTGGTAGAGGTGGGAGCGGCAATGCAGGAGATGGCAGTGGAGGTGCTGGCAGTGGTGGAGCTGGCGGTGGAGGAGCGGGTGGAGGTGGAGCAGGTGTAGGTGGAGCAGGTAGTCGCGAGTCAGGCGAAGGTGGAGGAGAAGAGCGAGACGGAGGGGCAATTGGAGTCGGAGGCACAGGCGGGGGTGAACATAATGGTCGGGGTCTCGGAGGATCGGACGGTAGCCGCGGTGGAGCACGCAGCCTTGGCGGAGGTCCAGACGATGACATGGCTCCGAGTCCCAAGGTCGGTCCTCGGTATTTGGAGAGCGAACTGGTCGGCGAAGTGAAACCGATCGAATCGACAGGTCAAGACTACAATGACGTTGTCAATTTCCCGATGTCTATCGATGACTCCGACATTGACCGCGGTACGTCTCCATCGCACTCGCTTCCCGTCAATGATGATGACAATGCAGGCGATATCTCAACGCTCTCAGACGGTAACGTCTTCCGCCAATTCCAAAAGACATGCTGACGTTGGGATTCTCATAGACGACTTTTCGGATCTCGACAATAATGATGACGATGAACCCGATTTCGCTTATTATCGCGACAGACTTATCTGGTGCGATATCCCTATCCGACTCGTATCAACCAAGTCGATGGATCAGCTCATTTCCGGGAGCGGGAGCGAGTACGGACGTTCCGTTTATCTCGCTCAACCTCCCAACAGCGCCTCGACAGCCACGTTTAGTATCATCCGAACCCCTCCGAAACCGAGTGTCAATCAGTCTGTTGAGACGGTGGCGGACCAACCTCAAGTCGCGATTGTGGCGAATGAATTTGAGGGCGCGGGAGGGAGTGAGATTGAGCGGGTGGGAGATGAGGTAGACACTGGACATGTGGCTTTGAAGATGGGTCAGGTACGGATTGGTCGGCCGCATGAGAAGAGCACTGGGCAAGATAGCAGGGCTTGATCATCGAGTGAAGCTTCCACACATCTTTGGGTACCGGATTGCTCGGGGTGTTGTACTACTGGATGACGGTCGGACTCGTGATGTGGAGGGACGTATTCTTGCGTGTTGGGGATGCCAAACTGTGTGTGCATGTACTCTCTCAATGAAATTGTCAGCTGTATATCAGTGCAGGCCGTCAAAGTGATCCGCTGTCATCCCTTCCTAGGATTTCGAGATATGGACAGGCAAAATGTCGGCAAGAGATTGTATGATCGAATTCGCTGATGAACCTTCATAGATTTCAAGCAGTGATATGTACGAAACCGTTCACCATCTCCCCGAATCAACATGGTCTACCAACGCTCACAATCCAGGAGACCGAATCTAGCAACGCTCACTCGTCCAGACCGTCCAAAGGGACATATACATCCCTCTCAGACCCAGACTATGACTTTCCTGAGCCAGAGTTGGTATCGAGGAGTTGAACTCGCCGATTCGACGAGAGTACCAATTCTCATCTACGCGATTCCATACAAGTCTTCTGGTTCTTTCTTTACATTCTTTCCTGCCATACTATCAGTACCAACATTGTTGGTTCTCTGCCTCCTAATTAGCGGGTGCCTCCTTTTAGAGCTGTTCTTCCACATGAAGGCTTAGGCAATTTGCCAGGTAACAATCTTCAAGGACATTTGACATTGCAAACAGTTGACATTGCTCTCGCTCTCAGCTTCCCGTTTCAGCACCGTCAATGTTCCTGCGGCCAATGCGCCATGGTCAACGCCACCGAATCGCAACGTAAGCTCCCCAGCCCTGACCACTTGCTGACAGCCTACAGTACAGCGCAACGTCGCGAAAGCCCCGCACATTAACGCCAACTAATTGTCACGTATCCTCGGCGAAAGGACCGGGCGTCTCGAAGTCAGGATGGGATGGTCCTTATGATTGCGAATGTAGGTGTGCAGTATCTATCCAAGCCACTACTCCGGGTGTTCTGAGCGTTCCAGACACTCTGAGAGGGGAAAGAGCGTTGTCCAGGGCCTATTCAACGAGATATTCGTCTCTTCGCTGTGAGCAGTTGTTCCGTTGCTTGCATACCTGGATCAAACGTAAGATCTGGTCTAGTCTTATGCTGGCCATCCATTATAGTACTCTTCAAGACAAACAGAGAACAATCCCAGCCGATCCCAGAAATTCTGACTGATGGGTAATAATATCGACCCGTCCGCTCGGCAAAGTCCAGCAAGACCCTACATTGGAATAACAGATGAGGAGGAGGAGGAGGATGAGGATTGATTAGATGTATCGCTTCCCGTCTAACTGATCGCTTCCCGTCTGGCTAATCGATTCCCGTCTGGCCAATCGCTGAAGCCATCTGGTTAATCTACCTTTGGTC
>JAABUH010003282.1_pt1 | contig 14106 bp, 12 predicted proteins | sample 5559121 | NCBI WGS metagenome assembly JAABUH01 (sample SAMN10711871, study PRJNA513364) | rock metagenome | isolation source: Antarctica rocks | place: Antarctica: Victoria Land, Battleship Promontory nord | collected 2015-12-28 | reverse complement strand
CTTTCGATCATCATTTGATTCAACTGACTTGACGTCTGACATTCTGATCAGCGCGTCTGCTTTCAGATTCTGCTTTTCTGACTGATATATGATCTTGAAGTTATATTCGAATAACTTCTCAGCTCATTTAGTCTGTCGTTTGATCAGTTTCTTGATGATCATGAAGTACTTCAAATTCAGATGATTGATGAAGATCTTGATCGAAATATCAGTACATTTCAATTCGAAGCGTCAGTGCTTCAAGCATCGAATAATAGTCAAAAGTTCTTTGTCGTAGATCTCGTAGTTGCATTCTGCAGAGATCATGTTCTTGCTGTAGAAGATCACTGAATGTAGAATGTCTTCATCGTCATACTGAAACAATACTTCGTCGTTGACATAGTTCAAGAAGTTCGTTTTCAGAATAGCTTTTCTGATTGAATCGAAATGCTTCAGAACGAAGACTGTCGTCATCTGTTGCTTCAGTCTTTCAAAGATCGTCTGACAAATCTCTGTTCATTCAAATGAATGATCTTTTCGAGTCAGCTTTATCATAGATCGAGCGATCTTTGAGAAGTTCTTTATGAATCGTCGATAGAAATTGCAGAAATCAATGAAGATCTGTACATGAGTCAACGATCAAGACACTTCTCAGCTTCGAATCACATCTACTTTTCGAGAGTTCATTCGTAGATCATTGATGAATATCAGTAGTTTTAGAAACGAGATCTTCTGAATCTTGAATTCGCACTTGTCAATGTCTATCTGCAGATCGACTTCACGAAGCTTGTCTAGCATCTTCTTCACATGAGTTCTATGTTTCTTCAAGATCTTACTGTAGATGAGAATGTCATTCAGATAGATCTGACAGAATTTATGCAGACAGTCGAACAACACGTCGTTGATATAGTGCTGAAAGAATGTCGATTCGTTGATTAATTCAAAGAGCATTACTCTATATTTGTAGACATCGAAGAAAGTGACGAATGTGATTAGATTCTCACTTTCAGTGCTCATGCGAAGCTTATTGAACGTGACGATAATGTTAAATCGAGTCAGATATTTACTGTCTTGAATTCGAGCGAGTACTTCATCTATCAAGAGTATTGAATAACGATCTCTTTTGATCAGAGCATTCAGTTTTCGATAATTCACGCAAAAGCGAAGACTATCGTCTTTCTTTTCAACGAATAGTATTGACGAAGCGAATGAAGCTTTGCTGAGTGTAATAAACTTCTTCTTCAAGTTCTCTTCTAGGTACTTCTTGATCTTCTGCAACTTGTGATTCAACATGAGATACAATTGACTTCTAGAAGATTGACTCTCATCTTCTAATTCAATCTTATGATCATATGATCGATGTGAGGGCAACTGAGTTGCCTTTTTTCTATCAAAAACGTTCAGAAAGTCATGATAAACTATCGAAAGCTTCTTCTTCAGTTTCTATAATGACATGACAAAGATCATTTCATTCAGTTTCGCTGAATCTTTGATCGAGCTAAGCATCTTGTTGATTTCACTAATGATCAATGTAAAGATCTTGACATTGTTCTTCTTGACTAGAGTTCGATAAGCAACGACTTCGATCATGACAATATTGACGAGCTCTTTCTTCTTCGATGACTGAATGAATTCATGTTGATCGAAGTCAACTTGAGTGCTTTGCTTTCGTATAAGAGCTGATTCAATGAATCGATTCACTGATTTCGAATTTGTAGTTCGCTTTAAGATGATCATTGACATAGACTTCAAGTTCTTTCATTTCATTTCGCAGACCTCGCTTGATTCAAGTCTATGAAATGCTGATTGACTGCTTGATTTCGAAACAATAAGTTTCGAGATTCGAATATTTGATGAAGATATCAATCGATCGTTTGCAGAATCTATCAAAATTTGATTTCTTTTCAATCAGAAATTGTCAATGATTATCTTGTGCTGATCTAGACGAGTTATTAATAGAGATATCATTTCATTCTTATGTTCTTGTATAGTGACTGAGATATACAGAGCATGTGTAATAGATCTTCGATCGAAGATTTCGTCATATGAATGAATCAACTTCGATTTGAACAGTGAAATTGACTGAATATCAAAGCATTCACATAGCTCTGAAATCAATGAATCATCTATGAACGTCATGTCAGTGACTTCGATGTCTATCAGAGCGAAGAATCAAAATATCTTTTCTAGACTATTCAAGATGACATCAACAATAAACGACTTGAAATCAAATGAATCATCGAGCATACTGATGAAGCAAGATATGAGTATGTCGCTCTCAGTCACTACTTTGACGAGAACAGATCGTTTTTCGAATTCGCTGCGATTTCATGCATCTGAGCTGATTCAAGACAGTCGCGTGCTTTATGTTCTGACTTCTTGCATTTGAAGCAGAGTTCTTTCTTAAACAACTTCTCTCTAGCAGAATTGACGTTCGATATTCTGAGTTTCTTTCATGCAGAGATTGAAGCTGAGATCGCAGTAGTGATCGTCATCAAGATGCTAGCAGTAGAGCAAGTGACTTGAATAGTTGATGTCTTGAGAATTGATCGAGCATTCAATTTCGTCAATCGAACGTCAACTCGCATGCAAATGTCAACGAATTCGTTCAAATTCATAGTTCGTTCGTTGATCGTGACTCGCTGAAGATCTGAGCTAATCTTATGCTGAAGATCATCTAGTAGAGTTTCGTTATTGTACTCTAGTTTTGCACTAAGTCTCTGAAATTTCATTCAAAATTCATGAAAGAAGATCTTGTTTTGATACAGCTTCAAGAACTGTCGTTGAGTCGTATGATGTCGATTGAGATCGTCGTACATCTTATTTATGATCGACAGTATCTCTTCTGCTTCAAGAAACGAGTTCGTGATCATGTTTCTCATTCGAGATGCTATGTGTTTGATCGTCGTTTCACTGACTCGACTTTTCACATATGCAATCTTCATTTCTTTGATAGAAAAATAATTCTTGTTCGTCTTCAGCTTGTTTCGCATTCAAAACAATCAATTATTCACATTCTGTCTCAAATCTTCAAACAGAGACGAGTCAGATAGCTTGATTGACTTCGAGAATTGATCTTTCGAAATCAAAGTGCTTAGTCGACTTGATGTCGCTTTTAGATGATGTATAATCACGTTCTTTTTCTTCATCTTTTTCTGTAGACGCGTTCAAACAGCATTCAACGTTGTCTGCGTAGCTTTCAACTCAATGTTAATAGCTTTCAATTCGATGTTGATCTTGTTGACATTATTCAACATCTGAATCATGTCATTGTGAATCTCGATTTTGATGTCATGCTGTTGACACATGTACTTGATAAAGACAACGAGATCGTCTGTCTCATGAGCGCTTATTCAAGCATTCAGTTCAGTGCTGATGCTGATCTTGATCATTTTGTGATCGAAGAGCAACGCGTTCGTGTTCTCTTCTTCTGATGCTGTTCAATTCTGTGATAGAAGTGATTCTCTTCTAGCATTTCGAAGTTCATAGCGAGCAGTGCTCACTGATTCTGATTCTAATTCTGTGCTTCTAGTCATTGTGTGAGTAGAAAATTGCTGATCGAGATTCAACTGAAATTTCTGATTTCAGTTCTAGAACAACGCGTTCATGTTCTTCTGTTCTTCTGTTCTGACGACGAGCTCAGTAAAGAGTTAGTCTAGAGCAACGCGTTCGTGTTCTTCTATTCTGTTCTAGAAATTTCTTGATTTCTAACGAGTCTTCTGAGCTCGATTTTCGAATTTCGATTCTGATTCAAGTTTGAGTGATGTAGCTTGTTTTTATATCGTCTACACGTCGATAGCAAGATTAATAAGCTTTGAACTAATGTTATGAGTCTGCATAGAGCGAATCATATGAGTGTATTCTAACTAGAAGTTCAAAGCTGAAGTAGAAAGAAGATGCAACACGACGTGAGTTTTACTCACGAAGGCACGCTAGACCGCTAGCGTGTCAACAACAGTTCTACTCACAGCTTTATACTAGTCTATGTTAGACTAATCAGACTAATCAGGAATAACAGAGATGCATGCTCGCAACAAGAACATTCTTTCTTTTGATAAAAGAGATTGTAATAGTCGACAAAGTTATTCGTGTCTTGCTTTAAAGTTTCACGAAGATATAAATGAGCATCTTCTGTCTTGAAAGAATTGTTGCAGCAATGACGTAACTTGTGTCATTAATCTGCAAAGATGAAAATGATACAGAGATCATTGACTCAATATTGACTCATTAGATTGTGAGTCTTCTTATCTATGATAAGTCGTGACTCGACATAAATGATCTTGACTCAATGAGAGAAGTAATGATCATCATTCACGTTCATGCGCTGTATCAGACTCTGCTTTCATGCATTTAATCAATCTTTGTCTCTCTCATACTCAGATATGTTGAGAAGCTTCTTGAATCTAGAAGTGATGAAGACAGCGACAGAGTTTGCAGAGAAATGAACGATGAAAAGAGATTGATTATTCAAGATTTGTGCAATGATTTGAGCTATCATCGCAAGAGACTGAGAATTCAATTTTATATAGATTGAAGAATTGAGAACAATGAATGAGAACGAGATGATAACATCATGTTGTCGAACTTGATTTTAAAGCTCATGCATTACGCGAAAGATCTCAACTGAATTTTCGATCATACTTTGAGTGAACTGTTCAACAGCACGCTCATCATCGATCAAAAGATTGTGAGATGACTTCATTTAAGCGAAAGAATAACTAGATGAGATTTCAATGTATGAAAATGTTGCAGAAAGTGTAGATCTTTCATAATGTCAGAAACTGAGCTAGACTAGAAATACTATCAATATAAAAGACTGATATTATTATTATTACTTTAATAGAATCTAGATACAAGACAATACATCAGATAATGTATAAGATGAAAGACAAAGAATGAAAGAAAAGAACGAAAGTTCAACTTCTATATACATGAATTGAGCAGAATCAAGACTAAACAGTAGTTTTATTAACTTAAGATTGCAGAAGTTCGCGCACATGACTGAGATGATCAAAACAAAATTGCTGAAACTAAATTAAGATGATGATGACTAGATTGATGACTTGATTCATTGAACTGCAAAACAGATTCAATGAATCGAGATTATTTAAGATATCGACGATTTATGTTCTAAATCGAGATGATGATCTGACATCATGACAATAATTTTCGTTACTTTATAACAATGAAGAAGCTCAATGCATGACAGATGCGCTGAGCTGAGAAATTAGCTGCGTTTGACTTTCATATAAAATATCGCAGAGACAAATTAAACTTTGCGAATGCATCATCAAGAAGACTCGACATCATGAAATTAAATGATAGTAAGAAGAATAATGATTATTTTCTATTTACTCTGCGAAACAAACTTCATAATCAGAAATGTCAATCTGAGCTGCTAAAAAATAAAGAAGTTTTGACAGCAATCAAACTTGCAGCATTGATGATGCAACTGAATGACATAGTCATTGCAGATATTCAAGTCATGTGTTTGAATGAGAAAGTACTTACTAGATCTCACAGAATTTTAAACACTGCATCATCTCGACTTCTGATTCATCAGATTATGAAGTCAAAGAGATTTTATTTGAAGATGAGTGAATCAATGACTGCGTGATTGCTGAAGTTACAACAAAGAAATATCTTTATTATGAATGAGAAGTGACATCAATGATTTGCATCTAGAAAGAATGAGCTTTTGAAATGAAGTATGAAAGATGATGAACTGCTACGTTGTGGTCTCGCAGTCTATGTATTCAATGACTCTGCTACAAGAAATGAGATTCTGTGTATGAATCATGATGATCTCGAAGCAGATCATTTTGCATGCATTTATATCAAGACTGTGATAAGAAGAAAATATTACTGATCAAAAATGCTCAAAGAAATGACAAAATATGTTCGCATCTGTTCAGACTGTCAGCGAGTGCAAGTGCATCATCATAAACTCTTTGAGAAGCTGATGTTTATATCTTCAGAAAGTGTGAATTCATTTTACATGATGATCATGAATTTCATAACAGACATGCTCTCTGCAAAGAATTTATACATCAAAAAAACAAGTGATGTTATATTGATAATAATAGATAAGTTGATCAAGCATGCAATTTATATTTCGACGATCAAAGATCTGAACATCAAAAGATTTATGAATCTGCTATGATGAGAATTTATATCTCAGCATGAAATGATATGAAGCATTATATTAAATTGAGACTCACTGTTTATCAATTATTTCTGAATCACTTTATGTTGACATCTTGAAGCGAAGCGAAAGTTAAGCATTACGATTCATTCGCAAATCAACGATCAAACAGAAAGACAGAATCAGATGCTTAAGCACTATCTGCAAGTGTATTTCAATTACAAGATGAATAATTGATCAGAGCTTTTGTCAATGATGATGTTTGTATATAACAACAGCATACATGCTAATATTAAAAAAACTTCACATGAGCTTTTAAAGAAATACATTACAAGCTTTGCAGAGACATCTGAGAACAAAGTTCTAAAGAAAGAGACATTCTTGACTATGAAATGAGCAGAATGATTACGAAGTATCAGAAAACATTTAATGAAACTATGAAAGTGAGTAGCAGAGCAGCAAGCAAAGTATTATAACACTCATCATAAAGTTGTGAACTTTCAGATGAAAGACAAAGTGCTTCTGCAAAGTATAAACATTTATACACTTCGATCAAAGAAAAAGATTGATCATAAACAACTGAAATCATTCAGAATATTGAAGAAGATCAACATGCAAGCATATAAGCTTGAACTATCTGAGAAATATAATGCAATTCACTTAATTTTTCATGTTTCTTTATTGAAATTTTGACACTTGAGTGATGACAATTCAAAGTCACAGATCATTCTCATAAAAGAGAAAGAGAAATGAAAGATAAAGAAGATACTTGATCAGCGAATCAAGAAAGAAAAGATTGAGTATTTAGTTCAATGAGTTAATGTGTCTTTCTATGAAAACTTCTGAAAATCAATGAAAAATCTTAGCAATGCGAAGAAGATCATTGAGAATTATGAGATAGAAAGACAAGTACATCAGCTGACTGCAAAGAAGTCAAAGAAGAAAAAGAGAGATAAATCACGTAAGAATCACGATTGAGAGAATATCAAAAGCGCAAAGACGCAAGTTTAAGAAGTTGATATTAAACTACAATTATAAAATTTCATGCAATATATGTCTTTTAAAAAAGAAGATAATGAATGTCATGAAAGAGTGAAGAAAAGAAGTGATCAATAATCATGAATGAGAATGTCAAAGTGAAGAAAAAAGCTATTTATTTGTCAGCAAATCTCATCATGCATTGCTTACTTCAGTCAATACTTATGAGATGAAGACGAAGCAATGTGATGACAACAAGAAGTGACGAAGACGAAGAAAATGAGAATTTCTACTCAACTGTTAAATACAATCTCACATGCTGAAGAGAAAAACTATTCATTCTCTCATTGTCAAAGATGAAGAACGAGACAATTTTGAACATAAGCAATGAGATGTTGAATCATTGCTTGCGCAGCGTGATGCATCATCAGCTGAAGAGAGCATGAAGCTAGATTCATCATGCAATCGTGCTTTTCTTTGAAGCAGTGCTCGCATTTGCGAGCACGCTCGATGAGAGCACGACATGTGTGAATCATCACTACGCTCAGACGATGAATGCAGTGACAGCATCAAATCTTCTGATCATAATGATTTAACATACATCAACATTTATTAAAATACACAGAGATAAATATGTCTATCAAAGATCATGAGTTCAGTCATTAACATAACAGACGCAAGAAGAGCAAAAGAAGCAGACGTGATAAACATCACAATGATGACAACGCGAAGAGAAATGTACATCTCAAGAAAACAAGCAAACTTCGTGAGCATGTTAGCATGATCTCAGTAAACGTGAATGCTGTTACTTATCATGATAGTGATGATGATGATGATGTTGATACTGCTATGTCATTCACATTAGCTCATGAGTTGACTTGCATCACAACAATGCTGCAACGAAAGAAGCTCATATCATGAGCTGCAAGCTATGCAAAATATGCATAGCAGATCTCATGCTTTGTCAGTTTCAAAGAGCAGTACTCATGAAAGAGTATGCTGAGATGAGACAAGAAGAAAAGAAAGAAAGAAAGAAAGCAAAGCTGAAGAATTGATATCAACAATCTTGCACTAGCTCTGTTTATGCTTGTTAACATGATCAATTCACGACACTTTTACACAAATGCTAAAACGCTGAAGAAGTCATGATTACACTATCAGCTACAAGAAGACAATACGATGCTATGAAGATTCAAAGATCAAGTCTTTAAAAGAGAATACAATTGTGAGAATGCATCTTATTGACTATGAACAATGCATGTTTGCAAGACTAGCTCGCAAGATTAAATCAAAGAAGTTAATGAGTGAATAAAAGTAGCGACTTGACAAAAGATGAAAACTCTGCGAGTTCTCACTTTCATTTCTTAGCAATTAGTTCTATCATTAATAGAGTGCTATCTTATTATCTTCTACTACGTAGTTTCACGTAAAGAGATCTCGTTGTCTCACAATTCTGATCATGACAGCAAAGCAGTTAACAATCATATCAACAGAATTAAACTTTTCAGATTGCATGATTCAAGCAAACATACTTCAAATTGCAATTATGTAGACGAGTTTTATTTAATTCAGAGTAAATCATGTTCTTAATACTATTGAAGTAATGATCAAGAATCGCATCATCTTTTGCATTCTTCAACTGTGCAAGTGAGTAAGCAAAGACTGTAATCATCTTCATTCTGAAGAAAATTGAAAGTGCTGCAAACATTGAATGTACTTTATTTGAGTCTTTTTGATGAGAATCGCGATAAATAGCACTTCTTGAACAAATTTTGCAAGATCAACATATTCTGAGTGAGCTGAATCTGCAGATCGAGAAATGATGAAATCAAGAGTTGATGTAATCTTTTCAAGTGAAGAAAATTCTTCAGACAGTCTTTATTTTCAACAATACTTGATGCATGCATCTGATCTGAAAGATTTGATGTGTGCTCTTTGTCACTTCATAATCTCATGATATCATTCTTGTTTTAAGACATCATATTTCAGATTATCTTACTCAGATACTTCTATTATGCAACAATGACAGTCTTTAACAGCTATTAATGCTTTGCAGTTAAAATTTACATTCTGTTGTGACATGTTTTCGATGAACGTAAGAATATATGCGCAGACTAGCATTTGCTCTTCTTGTATGTTCATTCTTAATTTCTTGTTGAGATCTTCTAAGAATTGTAAAGTGACAATGACATTGAGAAATTCAACGTCATAAGATTCAAGAATTAAAGAAAAAACATTGATTCATCTGATTCACTTTCGTATCATCATCTTAGTCAGAATCATTTAAATTCTCATTGAGAATTGATACATGTTTCTAAACAAGTCAAAGTTATTCACAAAGCACAGAAAAGAAACTGAAAGACATTTTTTCTCAATAAAGTCTGTCACAAAGTAATCATGCTCATAAATCTTGATCTTTAATTTTTCTTTAAACAATGATAATTGATTTAATGATTTAATGACTTTTCTTTCAATATGTATAATATGATAAATAATTCAGACATGATCTTTCACATTAAAATCAATGTCATTCAAATCTTCTGTTTCGATACTGTTTTCATAGTAATAGTTTAAGTGAACATCAAGAAGTCATTCAAGAATATGCTTTTTATACAATTCATTGATTACATCTTTTAAATTTTTAATATGAACAATTCTCTTTCATTCTGAATATCATCATTGTTGTCTATGAGTTGCTGTAGATTTCGTATGACTTTTCATCTTTGTGCAAGTCTTTGTATCACAAAAATGATAACTTCAGAAATTTTGACATTTGAAGTATGATCTTTATTGATACAAATTATTCATTCAATGTGAGATTGATAATCTGTCTCATCACAGTGACAATCTTTATTGAAACACTTAAAGTGAATGATGTTTGAAGAAAATAAAGACTCAACATAACTTTCATCATATTTCAAGATTCTTCATATTTCTGATCATATCTGTTTTACTTTTTTCATCTGATTTCAAGTACTTTCAACAAATCTAAATTGTACACATCAGCTTTCATTGATATCACAATCATTATTCATCATCATTAATATGAATGATTCTTGCATAATTACATCATTTGCAATTCAGAGATTCAGACTTCAGACTTAAGAAAGCTCACTGCAAGATCACGTCATTGCAGTGAGTTTAAAAAAATAACAGAAGATAGCAGTTTAAAAACATGAAAAATGTCTTTTCAAACTTTCATTTCTGATTTTTCAGTTATTTGTAAGAGCGCGAATGATCATGCTGTTCAAGCTTCACGATGAATTCTGTGTAATTAATGCTTCATAGCAGATAAATCTTAATGAAAAAATCTTTGATATCAACAACATTGTTTTATAGTCATTTCTGAGCATTTTCAGACATCTTTAAACATTCTCAGACATATCTGTTCATCTTTGCATAATCTCTGTCTATGCACACTGCAATTTACACTACAGCTATGACATAATTCATTCAACATGACAGTATGTACAGAAATTCAGCAGAGCATAATTTCAGCTTTCAAATTTCTATTGACTTTTTATTTATTACATACATCTGACTAACGTGTCTGATATTTCTAGACACTTCTTCAATTCTTCTTTTTCATTTTTCATATACTGTCATATTAGTGAATCAAAAGTTGACAGTCTTGCACTTCTTGAACTCTATCACTTGAAAGTCTCGTCACGATTTTCAAAAAAATCAAGAACTTGAAATTCAGATTTCTTGAATAATCAAAGTTTAAGTTCAAATTTCTTCACATTTCAACTTTCATCTTCTTCGCAAATCTTCTCTTCTTCGCTTGATGTCATACATGCAACATTATGTTTACTTGATGCAATCAATATTTGCAGCTTTTAACTGACTTACACACTCATTCTTCAATGAATTCTTTGCAACATCATAATAATGCAAGCGTTGCAAGACATTCATGAAAAGATGAGAAAGAAAACTGAAGTTTCTTAACTCATGATAATGTTATGAATGCATCTGCTGCAGATGAATTACATGATTTGATAAGTTTTATGTGAAGATGAGAAGATTTCTCTTTAATTGCGATCAGCACACGTTCATGTTAACTCAAGATTCTGCAACTCTTTTGAAATTCTTGTTTATGAATCATGATGATTTTTTCAGCGACATTACAACATATTTTCTACTCTCATATATACAGAACGATGAAGAAGATGTGATATCGAGATCACTTGCAGAAGTTTCAACAGCAGACTTTTCAGAAATTGTTGAAGAATTACATCAATATGCAGAAAAATTGAACGCGTTTATTGTTAACAACGCTGAAAATGCTGCTTGAAGCATGTCATCATCAGATAAACTTCAAGTCGAAGCTTTTTCATCTGATATGTTTGAGAAAATTTCACATAAACACTCATTGAACAATGTAAACTTATTTATCATGATGTTGAGACTGTGAATGAAGAAAGCGAATATAACAAGATGAAGTTGAAAATTATTGTAAAAAGTTCTTTCACTTCTAAGAAGTGTCGATTAACTTAAGAGTTTATCAAAAGATTTAGACACATTTTGCAAATACATTAAAGCTCAACTTTTGCTTCTCAAGATGCAACGTAAAAAGCTAATGCTCAATGTTGCACAAATGCTCACACTCGTTTCTTTAACTAGAGAAGACTCAATGATATGAAAGAATTTTATATACTTCTTCGATTTTGCTTATTTTTTCAAAATAATGCTGTTAAAATCTGCGTTCATCAACAAGCTTCACTTAAACATGATCAATTTTGTTGATAGATTCTCAGAGTTGTAAGAATTTTATGTCTGAAAATCATTCATTCATTCTTGTTCAAAACAGTTTGCACATTGCAATGTTAAACTGATCGCGTCAAGTCAAATCATCGAGATCGAGTCAAGTTTTCAACTCATCAAGACTTGATTCAAGTCAGAATTCTTGACTTAAGTATTCAAGTTGAGTCAGAAAATTGAGATCAAGTATTGATTTGAAATACTCGACTTGACTCGTCAAGACATGAAGCAAAGTACTACTAATATTTATCTGAGTGTCTGATAATGCAACAGAGTAATGCAATTGATTGAAGAAAATTCATGCTTGTTCATTTACTACTGCTAATCTGAGATCACTATTATCTCATCATTCTTCTTCTTCTTCTTCTTCTTCTTCTTCTCGTACTTCTTCTCGTACTTCTTCTCATACTTCTTCTTGTACTCGTTCTCGTTCTTAATCATATCTGCATCATCATTTCTCTTGCTAAATTTCATCTTCTTATCATCATCATCAATCTCAATAATATCATCAGATTCATCATTTGATGAATCTAGTGAATTAACTATCTTTCGATCAATCGCATTTTTTTCATTCGAAAATGCGCTCATGAATTTGCTAAATTCTTGTATGACATCTGAATCATTCATCATCTTTAATTCATTCAATTCTTCATGATGTAAAATGCGTTGCTGAATTAATTCAATAGTAGATATCATGTATCTTGACATGTTTTTCTCAAGTTCATCTTGTTGTGCAATAGTTTAATGCATACGTTAGTCTTGTCTTTCACATCAAACACAGTACATACATCAACAGTAGAAGTAGTATTGAATGTTGTCTTCATGACTATCGCTTCAAGCTTCGCTCACTTTGCAATCTTCTTCTTTCTCATCTTCTTTATCAAATTCGTCTTGAAGCATTGAGCTATTATACAATCAGCTTTTGAAACACATATGCATTACTCAAATGCATTATCATGTAGACTCTTTTTCACTCGATCATTCGTGATCATATTTCGCATATTATTCTTCATTTTCGTCTGCTTTGCTTTGATGACTTTCTGATAAATGCTGATGCTTCTCAATTTGATGAGTTGTTTATAAAGAGTCATTCAATCTGCATTTTGTTTGATATAAAGAGTTTTCTGATCTTCATTTCATTTCATCGCATGATTTCTACTCGTAATTGACTGCGACTTAATTGATAGATTAAACATTCTGCGATTTTGATTAGTCTCAATGATAATGCATATAGATAATGCATAACAATCTTCTTATCTGATAGTGATGTTGAAGTGCTTTTGCTAATGAACTTAGTCATAATAGATGAGTGCAATGAATAGATGTGAGACGTAGAAAAAGTTAGAGTTAGAATAAATCTTTAACATAGATAAAGTTAGAATTAGAATAAATGTAAGATGAGATGTAGATAAAATTAAAGTTAAAGCTGAATGTTAGAATTTATTCATCATCTTAGAGCTGCGATCAACACATTCATCATATTAGTGCTAATATCAAAACATTCATTATATTGATTCTACTACAAACACAGTCAACAATCATCATCTCTTGTTTACACATCATCTCTTGTTTACATCGTACTTCACTTTGCTTTCACTCAACTCGATAGTCTCAATTTTTCAAATCATTGTCAGTTAATATACATCATGACTCGTTGCAAGCAAACAAATAATGCATTTAGATAATGCATTTCTTGTTGTGCATTGCTGACAGACTTGATATAAAACGAAAGTTTAAAGATGCATTATGTGATGATTTGAAGATTTCAACTCGTGATGATATGACATCAGATAATCATATCACGAACAAATCAAGAGCAGACTTCAAGATTCTACTTGAAAGCAAGATCAATAAAGTTCAGAAGATAATGCAAACAGATAATGCATCAAGCTATCAACAGCTAATTTATTGCAACAGTCAAAGAGAAAATGAAAGTCAGAAATCATTGCACTTCAAGAGATACGTTGTTATCAGAGAGATGCAAATTTGTTGATATTAAAGATCTCATTTGAAAGAATAGTTCGTGAAATCATGCAGAATGAGACTGATACGAACAAAATGAGTCAGAAAATGAGCGATGTGAACTATAAAATTCAGACTTTGACACTGCTTGCTCTTCAGAAGATCACAGAAGCGTTTCTATGTGAATTTCTTGTCAGTAAGTGCATTACTCATTTGCATTATCATTGATGTTTTACAACACTTACTGATATAATGCTTTACATATGCAGATAGCAATCTTC
>JAABUH010003280.1_pt1 | contig 14128 bp, 19 predicted proteins | sample 5559121 | NCBI WGS metagenome assembly JAABUH01 (sample SAMN10711871, study PRJNA513364) | rock metagenome | isolation source: Antarctica rocks | place: Antarctica: Victoria Land, Battleship Promontory nord | collected 2015-12-28 | reverse complement strand
CTGCGACCCAGAAGTCATGTTACGGCGCTATATTTGCTGAGGTCAGACATTGGGCTTGCAAGGATGAAAAACTGCATGACCTTTGTTGGCAGTGACGGTTTTGACAGGATGAAGTATCGCATGTAGTTGCATACTACCATATGGTACTTCCCATGCACGTACCATTACTGTCCATGGACATGTGTGACCACATTTTGACAGGGAGTCTCAAACAGGTGGGTGACCTACAGAATGACGCTGCCCAGCAGAGGGCAGGCCTTGTTTTGCCCTCTCAAAGAGCAGTGTGGTACTCTACATAGGCTCATATTGGGAGGGCTGCCCATGCCGGCCAAGGCTAGCCGGCGTGGCCTTTCCCTGCAGCAGGTTTTTAGGTGGATTTCCACAATTTTGTGGGGCTTTCATCAATCCCTAACTCCTTCCTGGAAAAAAGGCAGAAGTGTGCGGGCAATGAGCTCGAGCGCTGTCTTTTCTACCGCAGCATTTACTACCCACTGCTGATCGACTACCCGCAGCGTTCGGTTGACGCGCTTGTCAACCAGAGCCGCACACCCTTGCTGCTCGAGTTGTTCTCCTCTTCTTCAGCGTTGGCACTGTCCTGTTATCATCGCTCAGGGTTGGATTGAGAAAGCAGCAGTAGGGCTCGAGCACAGCACGACTGTGTGGACCACCAGCGCGTCGGTCACAGGACGATTGCAAGCCTCCGCCACTCGTGGGACACGCTTGACTGTCTCAACATGGCAGTTTGTGAGCAAGCACCCTCTTTTGAGCTTTTGGACTGCAGTGGCAACGTCCTGCGACAAATATCAAGCATGTCCTTAAACGAGCCGGTGTGTTATAAAGGCTCTTCTTGTCGCTCTCTGCTGCGCTATGTCTTTGCAAGTTAGCCTATACCTACCAGCTGTAGTTTGCGGTGTCTCTGCCTTGTGTGCTTGTTCAGATAGCATAAGTTATCTTTTTAAATCAAACCTGACAACACGTTGAAAGATGTTTGCCTGCCTGGGCATAGAAACACGAGTTCATCCTTACCTGCTGACCAGTCTGTGGGTGCAGATGCTCAAGCGTCTAGCCGAAGTCCTTGAGTCAGACAAGAAGTCCAAACTTGCAGCTGAATTCCCTGAGTTTGGCATGCCTGGGGCCTCTGCATACCTTGCCCATGCAGATGGCGATTATGACAGAGCACATGACATGCTGCTGGAAGTGCAGCAGCACTACAAGGAGCTGGTGGGTTCTTCTTCATGTCAAGCGTGCTTGTATGGCTGTTATACATTTCTGCTGCTGCCTGCTGTTTTCCATCCTGCCACCAACAGCCTTGCGTTATTTTTGCAAGCTCCCATTCGCAGTCACCTCTAGCAAAAGCTCGCCCAGTCATCTTGTATCTCATATCTGGATGGCTTTTGCAGCCACAGTGTTACTTTGTGTTACCAAGAACGGTAGCTACTGCGTTTTCCCACTCGTGTCTCTGGGTTTCCTTGCAGAATGCACAACACGTCCACCAACTTGAGGCAGACCTGCAAGATGCCCAGCAGGCAACAGAGCAGGCTGAGTTCGAGAGGGATGGTGCCGTGGCAGACACCGATTCTGCCATTGAAGAAGGCGTCCACCTGGCGCAGCAGCGCGACAAGTTTGAGAATTTGGTGCAGGACCTGGTGGAAGAGAACGAGGCCTTCAAGGCTGAGGCCCAGGTGAGTCAGCTCTCAGAGAGAGAGTGTGTGTGTGTGTGCGCGCTTCGTGCGTGCGTGCGTGCGTGTGTTGCCTTGCTGTCTGGATACGCTGTGCCTTCCACCATCAAATCATTACTGCTCACTGAAGATGACAGAGGGATTTTCCCTCCCACCACAATCGCCCAGGGGACGAGATGCTATATATATATGGTATGACTGCTCTTATTTGACGTGTTATGGGATTTCTGTGATGCAACTGCTACTCTGAAAGCTCAGAAGTGAAGCCTGCTGTGTTTGCACAGCTGTTAGATTTGAAAAGTCATCTGGGTTGTAAGCATAATGGAGAACATAGATGTCAGAAAGCTTGGCGCAGAAGCCTGTCGCTGCCATGCATTTCTGGAGGCATTTTCTGTCATAGTCTGACTGTTGTGTGTCCTTTGCAGATGGCCAACACCAAGCAGTCAGCAGTGTTGTCTGTTCTTCTGAGGTGGAGAACAAACATATCTCATCATATTCGATTGACTGTTATGTGACCATTGCAGATGGCAAATATCAAGCTGCATGCAATTGAGGTGAAGTCCAAGGATTTGCAGCGGGAGTACCAGGATGCGCGTAGCTTCATAGCGGTGATATGCTCTTTTCCCTTTGTGTGCACAATAACATAGGTTGGTTGCGCCCTGTGTGCCTAGTCCTAGGGTCATCACCTGATTGGACTCGTCCTGTATACAATGCTTGCAAAATGCAGTACCCAGCTATCAAGCATGATGCTGATCAATCACATTCAATGAGTCATGCTAACAGCATTTCCACAACCTTTATGGCACACCTTACGAGACGATATAGTACACTACATGTCTTACTGTCTCAGGTTCAAATCTGTTACAGTGAAATTTCCTCAACTCTCACAATTGTTGGAGATAATGGAGCCCTGCACTCATGTAATTGGGTCCATTTTGACAGCCCATTAGCCTATGTACTGATTTGGGATGCTTGTGCAGACATTGGATCATGAGCATTGGCACAATGATGGCCAACTACATAGCAAGCTGGCAGAGTGCCAGGCCCAGGTGGTCAACCTTCAGGGCATTGTGGCAGAGCTCAGCTCAGAAGCCGCAGCTGACATGGTAAGCCTTTCAGACTCCTGCTTGTATCAGGAAGCGCATCTGTAACAGCCATCGTGATGTTTGTAGCTGCAACTGGCAGTAGCTACGGTATATCATCTTGCATATCATGGTTTGATGAGATTGACATTGATAGTGATGAATGATGACGATAGCAATTATGATATTATGGGATTTGGTAACAACTGGGAGCCCCGCTTTTGGAGGCAAACTGAGCATCCAAGCTGTACTCATGCAACTCGGTCTATTTTTGACAGCTATGTTTTGACTTGGGATGCTTGTGCAGAAGTTGCAGCTTGAGCACTGGCACAGGGATGACCAGCTACATGGCAAGCTGGCAGAGTGCCAGGCCCAGGTGGTCAACCTTCAGGACACTGTGGCAGAGCTCAGCTCAGAAGCCGCAGCTGACATGGTAAGCCTTTCAAACGCTGTGCACTGTGTCAGTGGGGCGCCCACTGTGTATACTGTACCTCCATTGCTTACACTGTGCTTCCATTCCTCTTGAGTCTACAGGCCATGGTGATGTCATCTGGCATGAGCTCCCTCTGGCCCTGCTCCACACACAACATCATTCTGCAGTTTTGCCCTGCTGCAACCTGTTCTGAAGGCTTCTACATGAAACGATTTATGTGCGGTTGCGCTGTGGTCAGAAGCAAGCGGTTTGTCAGCACAAGTCATCTACAGCAGTACTGTGACACACTGTAATGAATGTTTTCCAGCTTGCAGCTACACAAAAGGTATGCACTATCACAGGCAGGCCTGTTGAACGTCCTCACAAGTGTAATCTTCTGCAGGGTCACAAAGAGGAGGTGTTGCGTGTGCGTGGTCTGCTGGACGACAAGCAGCAAGAGATTGAAGCCCTGCAGTGCAGGCTGGCCAACAGCCAGGCCCATCTGCAGCTGAAGGAGCACAGCCTTGATGGCACCCTGACCTGCCTGCAAGAGACACAGCATGAGCTGGCTGATAGCGAGGGGCGCCTGCAGGTGTCGCGGCATGAGTTGTCGGACGCCCAGGAGAGGCTGGAGGTGATGCATGACTTCCTGCATGGCCCTGCACCTCTGGTCAGCACTCACCTCAACAATGAGATCATGACCTCAGCCTTGACTGCTTGACATGAATCATTGTTTGCATGATGTCATACCCATGCTTGTCCTCTGGCAAATGCTCATTTCTCGTAGTTGTGTGCTGGTGTCTTCTGCCAAATCGCCTGCAAATGGACTCAACTCTAATGGTTTGATGAGCGCTTTGGGATCTGACATATGTAATGTGGTGCAGGGCAAAGTGGAGCAGCTGGAGGCCATGGTAGAGCGCACCACGAGTGAGCTGTCCCAGATGATGACCAGGTTCAGGGAGGTGGAGGGCAAGCACATTGGCAGTGAGGAGACTCTTGCAACACTGGGCAGGGCCGTGGACACACACTTGGTGAGCACACACATGCTACCACTGAGTGCACTGTGCCTTGTGCCTGCTTGTGTTCTGATAACAATGTAATGATAAAAGCAAAGTACATAATAGTAGTAATAATAATAACAATAAATATGATGATAAACATGATGATTATAATGACAACAACAAATAATAGTAATATTAAGAACAACACAGGCTCAGCCAACAGCCATGTGTGTCCGGCGCAAGTCAGCTCCCTCCAGACAGGCTTGTTCATATTCAGCATGCCTTGAACAAGACCCTTTACACAAATCATATCTAGTTGACATAACATGTCTCAGCAAAGCGTGCACGATGTTGAATGAAAGGTCACATGAAAGGGTTGATTGATCTGTATGTTTTCACTCGATCGCACCTTCCAGTTGCCAGATTGTCAAGGGAAAACGGCACGTGATCCTACTGCGCAATGAAAGACCTCACACTGTCAGTAGTTAGTGGAAAACAGAGCACGAGTGGTACTGCCATTGATAGCACAGCGTTGCTGCAGGCTCGCAGCAGCAAAAGCAAAAAACGGTCTGACGAAGAGTTTGACAGCATGTTCAAGGAGAGGCTTGACTTGACAGGGGAGAATGAGCTCTTGAAGCACAGTCATGCAGCTCTGGAGCGAACCCTGGAAAGCATGCAGAGGGACCTGGATACAGCCAATGAATGGCGCTTGGAGGCAATTGAAGAGCTGGACGAAGTCACAGATGAGCTGACTCTATTGAAAGAAACTCTTCATGCCCAGGGCCTCAGGCTGCCCAATTAAGACCCCTTTGTTGTCTCCCACCCCCTTCTTGGGCTTGAGGAATGATGGCCCTTCCCTTCTGCATGAACAGGACGGCGATCCCGGTCAAGGTGGTGCTGCATGTCATGCTAGGTTTCTAGGGTGTCCCAGTTTGATTTCCCACCCAAAATGTGATGCAATTTGTCTTGTTGTCGAGGCATCTGAGGTCAGAGTTAGTTTTACAAAGTGTCAGAGGCAATGCTGATGCAGCAGCGTTGTGGTGAGACAAGCCTGACCAGCAAAAGCAGCATGTACAAAGCTGAAATGCGTACTGTGATGGTTTTGGGTGTACCCGCATGCCACCTGCAGCTGTACATGAGAGAGCATTCAAAGTACTCAAATTAAAAAACAACAAAAAAAAAGGAGTAGAAGTTGTTTGTGCTTTGCATGTGTATTTATGCTATTTGCATTGTTGAAGGGTAATTGACATTGAAAGTTATGCAGAAAAGAGACTTCAGCTTCATGATGGTTGCAGTATAGTCCAGGCTCGAGCCGCTGCATGCATGTGACATTACGGTGGCAAGATTGTGACAGTCCACAGTGTGTAAAATCACCACTGAAACACAGCATAGTTGTATCACGCCTCTTTGCAGAATGCATCTTTGGGTGAAAGCTGGGGATTCAGCACTTGCTGTGAAACTTGGTACTGTGAGGGAAATCTGGTCGACAGGGGCAAGCTCGCCTCAAGGTCTGCAGGGCAATAAGACAGTAGGGCAGATGTTGATGTCCAAGCCTGTCTGCTCAGCTGTGGATTAGCATATGTCCTGGTGCACCACTGCTGTGAAGAGCACATACATTTTCTTTGAAATTGTTACGTGCAGACCCTTGTCTGTGGAGCACCCTCCGCCCTGCCTTGTTGCCACTTATCCACTGTTGCAGCAAGTCACTTTTTGGTGTAGCAGTTTGATCTTTGGCATGGTATGTGTGAATGCTACTAGAATCACAGTAGCTGCAGACTACGACTAGGCCTTTGGGTCTTGCTGTCAACGCACTGCTGCAGAAGTTTGTTTGGTCAACGCCTCACATGGAGTCAGATAATCTTACAGAATTTGCAGCTTCCAGCTTGGCCTCTCAAGCAAAGCCTGTAGAGATCGCAAATGCATCCAAGTGAAACATACGACAAGCTGAAAAGACACCTGTATAGTTCAATGCTATTCTTATTTGCTACTGTTGTTGTGAGTGTACTTGGGGCACAACTTGGTAACCAGCAGGCAGCCCAGACGCAGCTCTGCTCAGCATACAAGAACAAAAAGCAAAAGCCAAGGATGCCATTGAGTTGACAAGAATCGCTGTCACACCATTCAAGTCACCAGAATGCTGGTGTTATCGCAAGGACATGCAGGTCAGACATGCTATGTAGTGGCTCAGTTGTGCTTGAGAAGCAAGCTACACTCAAAATGTTATGTAACACAGCTAGGATAGCTGCGTGAGGTGGCTATTCACGTGAGCTCAAGACTTGTTCTGACGTGCAGTGCAGCCTGTGGAGCTCATGAGGGGCTCAAGACAGTTATGCTCAAATTGCCAGTGGCTCCAGGCCACACGAAGAGCCAGCTCATGTTGCTAGCAACAGCTTTTGACCTCTTTCTTTCCTCTGCACAATGATGTCATCATCTTTGAGGTGAAACTGCTACAGCTTGGTACCCTCCAAAATTGGCTCACCAAATTTTGCCTGTCCCTTCTTCTGTTACTTGGTCGCATGACTGCAAAGTGCTGCAGACCTGCTATTGTGCTCTTGGATAACTTCCTGCACAATAGCGAGATGCTAGTCAGGATGTTGGCGAAAGCATCTCAGAGCACAATTTGTACAATGCTGATGTGTGACGCTAGCACAGCAAGCACAAGCCGGGTGACTCAACTCCTGTACACAGATATGTGAGATTGAACAGGCACACTGTGCCACTTGCATGCCGGCTCTCCCACCTGCACTACCAGACCAGCAAACCCCTGACACTGCTGCATATTGCAAAATCTCTGTGTATGCACATGCAAATTTGTACCTTCTGTACTTTGCACTACACAACAGCTTGGAAGCTGTAAAGCAGCTGGTGTGAGAGCAGCAGCAAGCTACCGTCATGTCTTTTGTGTAAACACATATGTACACATATTACACAGAGACGCACGCATGCACGCACTCACACCTCACACAGATGTGTATGTATGTGCAACATCAATTGAGGCCTTCATGACCTTATGCCCACCTGGAGGTCGCAGGTTGTTAGCTGACCATCCCTGACAATGACTTCACCATTGATGACTGACAGATCCACAGGCGCCAAGCCTGGTGTGCAGAACAGCAGGGCTGCCACAAGCTCATGTTGGGCTCCTGCAAATGATATGCCATCCGTTCTCCAGGCCACAAAATCTGCCGCCATTCCTGGGGCAATCCTGCCTATATCGTCCCGGCCCAAATTATTGGCGCCACCCTGGGTGCCCACCATCAGCGTCTCCCTTGCTGACAAGCCTGAACAGGGCATGGGGGGGTGGGGGTGGGGGGGGGGGTGGTGGGGTAACTACATGTGTATGCCAGCCCAACTACGCTGATCATGTGATTACATGCAAGTGAACTCAAGCAAGAGCGCACATCATGATCATCCTCAAGTGTGGCATGTTTCTGACTTTGATCTATCACTTTGATGTAACCATACATATCATAGTGATAAGTCAAAGCGATAGGTGATGGATGTCTAGACCTAGTGGGGTTGCAAGGCCTGCCTAGGTATGAACGGACCAGAGCATTTGTTGCCGTGCTTGATTAGCAAACAGTGGGTCAGCTGTCTGCATGAACAGCTTTCTGCTGCATGAGACTCTGTGCAAGGGCTTATGTATACACCCCACACCGATTCTGTTGCTGCCATTAGCTGTCTGTGCATGCAAGGGCTGATGTAACACAGCCCTGCTGTACCATTCTTGTTGCCATGGATGTGACGCCCTTACAGGACTGATGCATTCAGCCCTGCATCCTGCTTCTCAGCGCCACTGAGCGGTTTCAACCGCAAAGGCCAATCCAGACAGCCCTGCTCCGCGCATGAGTTGTCCTCAAATTTTGATGCATGCAAAAGCTGCGGCATACGACGCTGCCTTTACAGTTTACCTTTTGCATTGCCACCGGCCCTCTGAAGCAGCATGGCCATGCGCAACTCCATCAACACATGGCCTGTATCATTGCTAGCTGTCCCATCCACCCCAATGCCAACATTCACACCAGCATCTAGAAGATTCCGCACCTGCATGTCCAGCATGCCAGCTCTGTGACTGCTTTTTGGAGAATTGCAAGCATGTAGCTGGCATCTTTGGCAGCTGTAGCGCCCATGCATTATCCTGATGCATGGGCAAGCTTCAAGAGCTGTGTGGGGTTTGACACAGTGTTTGAGACCTAGGTGGTGGGCCACTCAGGCCCTCACTCCTGCGATGGACAGGGGTAAAGGGCCTCTGCCCCAAAGTGCACTGATACAATGCAGGAAGGCCAGCTTTTAGGGGGGTTTGCAAGGGGGGCTGTCCATCTCTGGAAAAAACGCATGTACAGCTGGAATGTGACATACACTCAGACCTCACTGACAGACAAGCCTCTGTGCTCCCAGACGTCACAGAGCAGATCCCAGAAGCAGGTTGCATGTGTTGTTCAACGTTGACATTGCCTGCAGAACAGGGGGATGGACTTTTGACAGAACACAGGGATGGGAAATTGACTTGAAGCAGCGCTAGCAGGCCATAGCCTCTGTTCTGGACACTACACAGGCCCCATGTGCAGCACCTGACTGACTAGGATGTGACTAGCTTGCTTATGCAAAAGCTTGCCCAGAAAGGTGTTTTTTTTGCGTCTTTGCAGGCTTGAACATGCGTTCTGGACTTACTGGGCAAATTCCAGAGGCCAGGCGCATGTTTGAGGAGGGGCAATGCGCGACACCAATGCCATGCTGTGCCCACTGCTTTGTCTCAGTATCATTCAGGTGGCAGCAATGAGCAAGCCAGACGTCATCCCTGTCCCACCCAACCTTCCTGTACACACACACAACTGCTTTCATGCCTGCTGAAACACTGCTTTGCTGGAGCAGTTTGTCGCTGCCCTCCTGCTGCAGTGTCATGTCCTGGTTATGCTGCAAGTTTGATTGCTGTAATGTCCGAATAGGTTCGGTAAATGACGTCCCAATTTGCAAAAGAAGAGGTTGGTTGTGCTGTGCTGTTTGATGTAACTGCTTGTCTTGTATCATATGCTGACAGGTCATTGATCTAGCAGCAGCAGCAAGGCTGACAGGCTCAGTGATACACATGCCACTGGGCCTCACAGAGTATAGGATGGTATTGGACATGTGCCATCCATTGAATAGAAAAGGACGGAAAGTACGTGACCATGTAGCAATGTTGCATTATGATGCAGAGATTCAACGGATGGGACGCTCACACCCAGACTTCTGCCTGCTCAAGAACAAAGGTGTCAATCCTCTCAGGAGAACAGTCCAGGTTCAAGTCCCACAAGATATTGACCAAAGCAGCTGCTTACTTGATGCACTCTCCTGGTGTCTGGGATCAAATCCCACATCAAACCCCACACAGTTTCAATCAAAGGAGCTGCTTACTTAATGTAGTCTCCAGGTGTGAGGCCAAAGCTGGTGCGCAGGAAGTCATTGCCCTGTTGGTTCTCTGCCATGTGAGTGTGCAGGCGCACCCCCGGATGCTGGCGAGCCAACTTGGCAGAAGCCACCATCAGCTCCTGGCTCACACCAAAGGGCGAGTGAGGAGCTAAACCTATTCGCAGCATTGAGTACCTGTCAAGAGATATTGTTATCAGCACTAAAGTGATTTCATGCCTTGATGGGTGTTGTTGATGTTGTGAACTGATTTGCGTTGAGAACCATGGGCATTCTCACTCCTGGTCAACTCAAGTTTTTCTCTGGCCTTTGCTGTGGTTTCAGCTGTGGCTTTTGCTGTGGCCTTTGCTGTGGTTTTTGGTCTGGCCTTTGCTGCGGCTTTGGCTATGGCCTTTGCTGCGGCTTTTGCTGTGGCTTTTGCTGTGGCTTTTGCTGTGGCTTTTGCTGTGGCTTTTGCTGTGGCTTTTGCTGTGGCTTTTGCTGTGGCTTTAGCCAACAAGCTGTGGGGTTGAGTGATGACCTCTGCCAACCCAGAATGCATATCAGGGAGGGGTTCATGACACAAGTCAGTATACATCTGTTAGCTGGTGATGGTCCTGCGGTTGTGGTGTCATTAGCAGGCAGCACTAGCAGGAGTATCCTAGCCCCTTAGCACAAGCACTGCTGCAACAGACGGTGTTGCACACATACAGACAACATGTGTGCACAAGGAGCTAAGCCACCTGGAGGCACAGTGGAACTCTTGGATGAGCCTTGCCATGTCCTTCAGAATGACATCTTCTGCTTGACATATGCTATCGGGGGCTTTGCCTCCCTGGCTCTTTCCCATGCTCATAGCTCCTCTGGTGGGATGAAAGCGTATTCCCACGTCTCTGCAAGGTTGATGATCAAGCCAGTGACCGGCTGCCAGTCAAAGCTGCTGTTCTTCATCTCACAAAGTCTTGACCGTTGCAGAAACTAATACAGGGAGTTGTTTTGGCATGTGAGAGGTGAAGTTGAAGTGTAGGACTGTTGTCCATAGCTGTTGTAACTGAAAGTCTGAGCCATGCACTTGTGCTCAAAGCAATCTGAAAACACTGCAAGCACCACTTGACATAACATGATGTTGCAAAGTGTACTGTTTTAGGCATTTGATACAGACGATTCTTGCATTTTCATAACACATACTGCCTACTGGAAGTGTTGCGCCTTGATGTTGCTGCACTGACCTGGCAGCTCGTATGCTGTCTTCAAGGCAGACGTCGTTTGGATAGAGGTACAGATGGTCTGATGTGCATGTGCAGCCTGACAGGATGAGCTCCACCATTGCGAGTTTGCTGCTGACGTAGATGTCTTTGCCCTATAACGGAGTATACTGATTTGATATTAGCAAATTTGCTGGTGAGCTTTACCAAATCAGCCACTCATCCATGCTTTGTCAATATGTTGGCTGGAAGTTTGCATAAAAGAAACGAGTGAGAAATGAGCCGAAGCAAAGCAAGTTGAGTGGCAGCAAGGTAGGGTTGCTTGCCGTCAGTTTTTGCCATGGACCATAGCAAGTCGCCAGCCAACCAAAGAGCAATTCATCCTATGACAACGGCATGGTTTAATGTATTACTTCAGAACAAATTGTAGATGTTCAGGGCAGTGTGTTGAAAGTACCTGCGCCAGGCATCTGGTCAGACACCCAAACATGTGGTGGTGAGTATTGATCAGACCCGGAATGACCACGCGACTCGACAAGCTGATGGTCTCCTCTGCATTTTTGTGCAATTGTGTCAGCTGGGCTGAAGCTCCGACCCACTTGATGACGTTGCCTTCGATGTAAATCGCCGCGTCGCGAATGTCACCGAGCTCCGTGTCCAAGGTCACTAGAAGCTGAACATCTCGTACCAGCAAGGATCGTGTGGGCACCAAGCGGGCAGCGCCCGCTTTTGACATGACAAGCTCTCCAGTCCTCGTAAAACAGTAGCAGGGGACCGGCTAGAACACGACTTGTGGTGAAGCAGCTGACACTTGCTGTTTAGAGGCGCAAACCTGATGGCATAGCTGCACTGAGTCCCAGATAGTGCATTGAGTATAGGCAAGCCCGCACGGCGGACATCGTCGTCGGGCACTGAATCCCACTTTGCACCTGTATGTCTAGCTTTATGACTAAATAGCTTTGTTGTTTAGTCAACCTTTCTTAGTCAAACCAGCTGGTGCATGTTGCTACTGTTTTGTGAACTTTCGCACAATATCTTATACCAACCACAGCCAAATAGCTTCCATGCAAGCACTCAATCAAAGTTGTCAGAAGTGATCTCTCTGGGCTTGCAGCTGCAAAAGTTTGCAAACGCCATGTGTGATACAGAAGTAATTGGGACATCTTCGGGGGGGGGGGGGGGGCAGTGGCAGGGCCCCAGTCATAGTAACGGTTATGGCCAAAATTTATGAAAGAGCGGAAAGCTGGTAGACTTGGCATGTCAGCGTCTGACAGAGGGGTTGACGTGCCAGACCGACTGCAATGGCTGCAGCTGACTGCACAGAGGATGTGTACATATACCACAGCATCAACTCAGGTATTGCGTGCCTAGTGTAACTTATCCAGGACAGTATCAGGCTGTACACCAGCGGTTGCAGATTGTAACCAACTTGAAGCAGTGCAAGAATGACATGCAAGATTTGATAACCCCCTTACAGATCTTCTAGAATGGAAATCAACAATTGGGGTAAAACGTGGCGGGGCCTCTGCCCTCCATGCTGACGGGCAAGGTGTTGCAACTTTGACATGTCTTGCAGCCAGATGTGGGGCCAAATGTCAGCATGCAAAGCGACATCTTGACTACAATGCAAGACTGCAATTCTGAGGGGTTCTTGGTGTACCAACGCAGTGCATTGCAGCCCTGCACATGCAGATGTGCAGACAACAAAGTGATGCACTTGTACAATCAAAGTTACTACTGATGCCATTGCACATTCGTGAATCACAGCCTGGATTCTGTCAGCAACCAGTAGCACATGGCTTGAAGTGATTCCATTAGTCAAGCAGCAAGAACACGAAACTTCTTGGTTTACTGTGTTACAGGTGCATTTGATGCTTCTACAAGACAATAAATCCATTGTGTGAGCAGTCATAGCTTGCCAGATGTGCACTGCAATCAGCTACAAGTCAGTCTGAGAAGACATGCAGTCTGTGGTCAGTACGAGCCCTGTGCATGAATCATACATCATCAGATGCAGGTGCAAAACAGCGTTGTGTCTGGAAGATCAGAAGGCAAGATATTGGCATTCATACAGTGTCAGCAGAGCTGTGCCACACACCATTGTCGTTTTGAGAAGCAGCTTGAGTTTCAGCAGGCTGCCTTCCTTGCACAAACCTGTTATCCACATCTTCTTGGTATGTCCTGTGAGGCAGTGGCGCAGGAGAAATGTCATAAAATGCTGCCCTTGCATGACCTGCATCAAGAGGTAAACACCGAGCCCAAAGCAAACACGGACTCTCTGTCTGCAGGATAGTAACACACACGGTCATCACTTTCAGCAATCATGAGCACAAGTTTGTTGGCTGCTGCTGTTGCTGTGCCTGCTACTACAGCTTCCCCTGTTGTTGTAGCAACCCCTGTCACTGGTGCATTTGAACTTGCAGCATTGGGGGACGCTGACTGTACACAATTCCCACCCTGTGCATCCTGTGTCTGCTGCCCAGACACATCTGCTGAACCTGCAGATGCTTCAGCAAAAGTGAGCAGTGCATCTTGTGCAGACCGCCCTGACCCAGAGGCTGCTCTGACAGTGTTGAGTTGTGCAAGGAACACCTTTGGTGGTCTTCTCAGCCGCCCTTCAGCAGCAGCATGCAGAGCGTCTTGGGTATCTTGAGAGAGGGGGGGGGGGGGGTCAGTGGCAGGGCCCCACCCCCCCAGCGGCAGGGCCCCAGTCATAGTAACGGTTATGGCCAAAATCCATGAAAGAGCAGAAAGCTGGTAGACTTGGCATGTCAGCGTCTGACAGAGGAGTTGACATGCCAGACCGACCAAATGTTGACACCCCTTGTCTGGATGTGCGTCTTGCAGTGGATCTAAAATGGAAGTCCCAGATGCCATGGCTGTCATCATCATTCTCACCAAGCCTAGCTTGCCGTTCCAGACTGGCTTGCATTGCAGATGTCTCAATGTCCTTGGCCACCTCCTGCGCGACAGGTGCACCTTGCAAGGTCACTTGTCAGCGTCGGGGTGGCATAATGGGTCTTAGTCACTTGCTAATCAGGTGTTTGCCCTGATACATCAGCAACTTACACAGGTTGCTGCAACAAATAAACTTGTTGTTTTGTGTCTGGGGTTGTCTGATAGCAAGAGATTTGAAGAGACGCCATGGCCTCAGCATAACACGACATGAAAGAAATTGGCGCAACGCACCAAGGTGTGCGAGCACTCATGAGCATGTTGCAAGCACAGCTTTGAAGCACAATATATTGTGCATTGCCCTGGGTCATTATACTCATACTGTTACAGGTCAAAGACGCAGCATTATGGTGTTGCGTATGTGTGTGTCACCTGTAGCCTCCTGAGAGTTTCGGCGATGTCTGGTCGA
>JAABUH010003279.1_pt1 | contig 14129 bp, 15 predicted proteins | sample 5559121 | NCBI WGS metagenome assembly JAABUH01 (sample SAMN10711871, study PRJNA513364) | rock metagenome | isolation source: Antarctica rocks | place: Antarctica: Victoria Land, Battleship Promontory nord | collected 2015-12-28 | reverse complement strand
TCGGCGTAGCACCCTGACAGGCTTAAGTCCACCTCATTGGGTCACAGCCACAGCCCCAATACCTCTAGTGGCAAGTCAGAGACACTCCGTGTTCCAGTCTTGGTCTGTGGCACTCCTCGATCCGATCCGTCCTCCGTGAATGTTGTTGCAGTCCCTCAGTTCTGGTCTTGAGGACGGTGTAAAGGTCTAGACCTTGGCAATTGTGACCATTGGATATTACTTTGAAACTTGGATGGCTTTCCTTTTAGCCAAGACACCAAACCTGTAGGGTCTTTTCAGCTAGTGATTCCCCAAAACCACCCTGTGCATTGTATGTATGCAGTTGCCCATTACGCACTGTACTCCCACTCGGTTCACTCATATGTGGAGCATCAGCTCAAGCAAATAGACAAGCAGCTGAAGGATGTGGCCATACCAACAGGTGCCAGAGAGTGCATACCCTGAGTACAATAACTATGGGGAACTACCGGAAGACCCATATATTTCAAGGGACTACCTAGATCAGGAGTACAATGGGGAGAACGTCCAAGTCATGGATGAAGATTGGGACGATGAGCCCTACATGGATCTCGAGGACTCCTGGATCCCCTATTCCCCTCCAGAGCCACAAAAGTCCAGCCCATCCACCAATGTGCAACAGGTAGTGATTGGTGTTCCCTCAACACCCCATATCCAATTCCCCCAAGCCTCAGATCTGAATACGTACTTTTGCCAGTTGCATCCTCAAGAATGCAGAGGAAGAGAGGGTGGCCTTCCAGCTAGGAATATGACCTGTACAACAAACTGCACAGTAGGGGAAGATGATACAGGAGGATCTACACTGCTCAAACGTGTTAATGTCTCCGGTTTTGGAGTGGCCCTCTTGGTGGCCCTGCTCATCTTTCTGGGTTTGCATGTTGGATGGGACAGAGAGCAAAGTGAGACAACAGGGAAGAAAGGGAAAGGACACTCTAAATCAAAGGATCCGGAAAAAACTCCAGGTGAGTAGCTCATTATTTAGGATGGGGATGACGGGGAGCCTCAGATCCAACAGGCAAAACAGGCAAAGGCACAGGTAATGAAGATGAGTCCATTGCTCAAGATCCTCAACAAGAACGTCTCGCACCAACAGTAGGAGCTGCGAACACAGCAACAAGAGAGGCTGAGAGGCAGAAACAGCCAACAGAGGAGCCTGAAAGGGCACGCAAGGGGGCAGCTCAAATTGCAGAGAATGAGAAGAATATAGCAAATCCGTCAAGGAACAACATGGGTGGCAATACAAACTCTGTGCCACTAGATGGAAACCCTACCCAGATTCCACTTGACGAGAACACCACTCAGGCGTCAGAAGGTATGAACCCAATCATGAATTCCACTGGAAACACTCCAGAGCAGGATCAAGCGACACAAGCACGTCAACAAGCAGAGAGTGACTTGAGGAAGAAGAACAATGCCTTGAACACGGCAGAAAGGACGGCAGTGAACGATGCTGCCAGGGCCAATAGAAACCAAAAGCCAACTTCTATACCACAAACGCCGCAGGTCCAGCAGGCTGACATTGACCAAAAGAAAGCTGAGAGAGCTCTGAGGGATGCAGAGAAAATGGAGAATGATGTTTATGGTCAAGCGATCCAGAAGCCTGGATCTAGGAGCCGGATAGGACCCACAGCACAGGCTGAGGCTGCTGACAGGGCGGAACGGGAAAGGCAGAAACAGCAGCCACAACCGGCAGCACCAACAGTAGATCCAAGCAATGGCGGCAAGAGGCAGAATCAGCCAGGAGCTCAAACTCTAGTGCCAGTGAATCCAAGCACTGGCGGGAACAGGCGGGACCAGGCAAGAGGGGGAGGAGCTAACCCGCCAGGGGGAGGAGCAAATCCACCACCAGAAGGAGCCACCCCAGCCACAGTGGGGGGAGCCAACCCACTAAGGGGTGGAGCCAATCCAGCACCAGTAGGAGCAGCCACTCTAGCATCAGAAGGAGCCAGCCCAGCCACAGTGGGAGGCGCCAACCGATCAGGGGGTGGAGCCAATCCACCATTAGAAAGAGCAGTGAATACAAGCACTGGCGGCAGCAGGCAGGACCAGCCAAGAGCAACCTCTCCAGGGCAGGTGCTACCTGATGGTAGGGACTTGACACCAAGCCAAGCGAGGAAGGAGAAGGAAGACGCACGGAAAGTACAGAACGAGGCCAAACAAGATGAAAAAGCTGAGAAGGATAAAGCGCTCAGTGGTGCATCTGACACACCAGAGTGGAAGCGGAAAAGAGAGAAGCGGGAGGAAGCAAGGAGAAATCTGGCTCAAGCAGATGCTAATGAGAAGAGTGCAATTGCCAAAGCAAAGGCAGGACAGGGTGGTAACATCGCTCAACCTGGAGGAGCCGCCAATCCAACACCAGCGCCAGTGCAGGCAGCCGCTGAAAATAACAGCCAGGTTCCGCCAGCAACAACACCTTCAGGGCAGGTTCAACCTGATGGAAGGGACTTGACACCAAGTCTAGCAAAGAAGGAGAAAAAAGAGGCTCAACAGGCGTACAACGAGGCCAAGAAGCAGGAAAAGGCCGAGAAGGATAAGGCATTCAGTTCTGGGGCATCTGACACACCAAAGTGGAGGCAAGCAAGAGAAAAGCTGGAGGAAGCAAGGAAGAAGCTGGCTCAGGCGGATGCTAATGAGAAGCATGCGATTGCTAAAGCAAATGCGGGACAGGGTGGTGATGGTGCTCACCCAGGGGCAGCTGCTAATCCACCCCGGAGGGGACTAGCCAACCCACCACCAGGAGGAGCAGCGAGCCCAGCCCCAGTGGAAAGTCCTCCCGTAGTAGCAGTCCAAGAAGATGAAGGGAGCACAAGCTCCTCAGCATGGAAATTCTGGCCCTTCCTCTTATGCCTCCCTCTTCTACTGCTCCTCTTACCAAGGTCAAGTGGGACAAGCAGGGCTGCATCCGCTAAATCTGCAGTAAGACTCACCAACCCCACCTCACCAGCACCTAAATGGGTGGTCAAAGATACTCCCCCGGTCCAGATCAATAACGTCCATGCACAGGGATCAGATATCCCGGTCAACATTGGAGGTGGAGATGGATTTGTTTTGCCGTCGATGAGTTACGAGTTGCCTGAAATCAACTTCACGGGTCCGGCAGAACCGGCACGCATCGTGGGGATGCTTGCGGCGGTCGCTATCATCATGCTCCCTCTCTTCTTGGACTACATGAGGGATTCTACGGCACGAATATACGTCAAAACGAAGTATCGCTCCGCGCTCGTGCATTGGCTCATCCTAGGTGTCGCCGCTTTGTTTCTCCTGTGGAAAGCGGACCACGAATTGGGCATCACGACCCGATACTCTAGGCCAGCGGCGACGGTGGCCAATGGCGTAGGATCGGGTATCGGACCAGCCATCGTGGCGGGAGTGGAGACGACCGAACGTCTCCTTTGGGGAGCAGAGGATCTCATCTTTGGCGATGGCAAATACCTGCTAGGTTTGGTGTTGGCTGCGGGATTCGGCGTGGTGCTCTCGCAAAGATCGCCGAAGAAGGATACGAATTTGGCAAATTACGCTTCGCCAGCGAGTCAGGCGCTGTATGCGGCCGGGGCGGTGGTCGTTGGGTTCCTTCTATCCAATGCTTAGGTATCATGAACTTCGCATATCGCATCGAATCCCACGGTTCTCGGTCATCTCGGCCATGTCCCCGTTTGATTATCCTCATCTCTCAAACAGATTCTCGCATCATTCCTTCCTCCCTTTTCTGTGCGCCCACCTCACAACGTCCTCCCACTGCCATCCATGCCTCTCTTCAATCTCACCTTTAAAACCCGTTCGTCGTTCTCCTCGACTATAAACGCGCTCGCCCACCCGACACAGCGGTAGTCCCGGTACCTCAAATTCCCTCTTGTCATGACCAAACCAAGTCACTCTTCCTCGGTGTCCGATCCTGGAACTCCTATGCACCCTTGGACCGAAAACATAGTCCGCGCTGAACATGTCCAAGCCGATGTCCATCTTGCAGTGATCGCTTCCTTGCGCACAATTCATGCAAACGACATCGATATCCATCTCTCTTCCTTCGAGCCATTCCGTCAACGAGGACTCACCAATGTCACGTTCCACAGCATAGTCGGCAAATCAATTCAGCAGGCATATGATGAACGTCATGCCTCGCAAAGCGAAAGTACGTTGGATTGATGACTGATCCGAGAATGACAAACCCAGATCCCCTCTCCCTCGCCTAGACTGCCCCAGGTATTCTCGGTACCCTCCGCAGTTATACAGTCCTGCAGGATATCATTCACCCTGAATCGCCTGAGGAATATGTCGCGACGGCTCGATCGGTGGAGCAAGTGATCGAATCAGTCGAACCGGATCTCATGGTTCTCGACCCCGTCTTGGAGCAAGAGGTGGACGTGGCCAAACGCAGCGGAAAGCCATTCGTCATTCTCAGTCCCAATACGTAGAAGGAAGTCGCGTTGGAAAAGAAAGGTCTAGGTATCTTCAACTTACCGGCGTACGCAATATGTCAAGTGTAGCGCTTGTCGATACTCATACCATACGTAGGCCCGGTCTGGGATATCCTTACCCCATATCATGGCTGCTTTACCCATTCAACATCGTCAGCTACCTCGCCTTCCCGATCATGATGATTTGTTTTCGTTCCTCGTTCAAAGTCAAAAGTCAAGGCTCGCAATGCTGCGGGCTCCCCCATGCCACTGATTGGCGGATATGATGTACCGAAACTCTGCATGTCGACCGTGGCGACCGACTATCCTATGATCGTGACGCCCCACATTATCCCCTGCGGTCCGATCCTTCAAGCCTCGAAACCGCTCTCGGAAATCGATCCCGAGCTTCACACCCGGATCTCAGACCGCCCGACCGTCCTGATCGTCCTGGGGTCCCTCATCATCTGCGATGAATCGTTCGCAAAGACCCTATACGCTGCCTGCCGCGTCCTGCTTGATCGGAGAAGGACGTGCAGGTGCTGTGGAAGCTTCAGAAGGGGGAGATGTTGGACGCAGTCGACAACAGGTTGTGGCTGGTCTCGTGGCTCGAGGCAGATCCCTTGGCTCTGCTCAAGACGGGCAATGTTATCTGTGTGGTGAACCATGGTGGAAGTAGCTCCCTCCACCAAGCATTGTCGTGAGTGGTTTCCGCCGGTGCACGGCTGGTAAACTTTGACGGAGCATTCGCAGTGCCGGGGGTTCCGCATATCGTGCTGAGCGTGTGGTATGATAAGCATGACTTGGGTGCTCGGACAGAGTGGCTTGGGATTGGCAAGTGGGGCAATAAATATACCGCGTGAGCATCTTCAGAGGTAGGTTATCGCGCTTGTTGAAGGAAGCGTCCCCTGGCAGGCAGTACCTCTCTGTCTTAGAATTGACCGCGGCGATCCTTTCCGCAGTCGGGTCCAGCTCTAGCGCAACAGACGCGCGGAGGTTTCGTGACCGTGCCCTGGAGATCATTGACGTCGTCATGGGCCGGCGAAAAGGGCATGCCACAAAGCATGGGACGGTAGTTGAGGATGGTCCGGTGGAGAAGGAGGTTGAGGGGAGGGATGTGGCGGCGGAGTGGATTTGCCAAGAAGGTCAAGGGACAGAAGAGTCCTTGAGGTAGATACGTAGCATTCCTTGTTCCGGGTCTTCCATGCTATAACAACCTTGACAAACGGAGATGAAGGAAGCTGTCCCATTGGGTCAATTGGCTGAACGACGCATCATGACGTGTCCTCCCTGATAAGCCCATCGCGTCCGCGGGAATTAAAGGGGGTGCTTCATGCAACAACCCATCCGACGGCCTCGCCTAGCTCCTAGCATCCTTTATCTCCTTCGGCGAGCATGTCAGGCCGAGCTCAATAGCCTCGACCTTTTCTCTAGCAGCTTGATATCTGCCTCGGAGCGGTGAGGACCCTCGAGCTCGCTGTTCTCGTGGCTGTGCTCGTGGGCCTGTGCGGCGTGCGGCCTGACGGCGTGACGGCTTGATCGATAATACAGTAAGCATCTCCTCGCTCCCCTCGCTCGTTCCCACCACCTACCCCAGAGCATAGCACCAGCACCAGAGTCTGATGAAATATTGATGACATTGACGATCAGCTTGAGCACCTTCCCGCAACCACACCTCATTCTCACCATGCCGTTCCTCCAATCCCTCACCTCCCTCTTCTCCTCCTCATCCTCAGGCAACGCCTCCTCCTCCTCGCGCCACGCTTCTCGACGAACCGTCATCAATTCGACGTTCGACGCGTTCAGTCTACCGACGACCAACCACAATGGCGAGAGATATGGGGATGGCATTGTACGTCTTCCATCCTGATTAATGCCTCGTATCTGAGGACGTCTAGCATCAAGCAGATAGCGCCGCATCTTCCCCCGGCCCAAGTCGGCGAACGAGCTTGACCAGATCCACCTATCCACCACCACGAGAGGCCTAGTGAGTCTACCCTAGGTATCCGAGCTGACCCCAGTCGACCCGCCGGGTCTGCCCATTTCCCACCCCTCTCCCACACTTATCATCGTATCCGAGGTACTCTCGCCGACTCCTTCCCCGAACTCCTCGAGACGCTCAACGGACCCGTCAACCCATCTCTCCTCGCGTCTTTCGAAGCCGAACTCGGATGTCCGCTACCTCCGCCGGTTAGAGATTCATTCCTCATTGCCGACGGCCAGGATTTGGAGTCCACATCGAACGTCCAGGGTTCGGGCGGAATGTTCTTCGGACTCCATTTGTTACCTCTGGAGGAGGTGATGCGGGAATGGGCGTTTTGGAGACAGGCGGAACACGATCCTGCGGCGGGTCGGAATCCGGCGGTTCTCGCGACTATGGCGAGCGTACCCCCGGGGTGGATCAAGAGCCTCTACGCGTGTCGGGGATGGTTGCCCCTTCTGAGTGATCGGTCGGGCAACTACGTCGGGGTGGATTTGGATCCGGGTCCGGGCGGTGCTTGGGGACAGGTCATCGTATTCGGACGAGATTTCGATCGGAAATGCGTGCTCTGGCGCGGGGAAGGTGAAGGAGGATGGGGGAAGTGGTTGGCGGTGTTCGTGGACGAACTGGAGAGTGGAGAAGGGTGGGAAGCGGACAAGTGGAATTCGTCCGACGAAGATGAGGAGGTCGGGTATGGTAGCTATAATGGAGGTGGGTCATATGGGGAAGCGGGCAAGGGATTGAGGTTGGCGGGGGAATATCGAGGGTGGAACGTTCTGGAGGCTTGGTGGGATCGGAGTGTGAGGCGGTGGGAGGGTTTGGGTTTGGGTTTGGATGTTGAGGAGGTGGAGAGGGGTTTGCAGGAGGCGAGGAGGTTGGCGGGGGTCGATCAGAAGGGGAAGGATAAGGAGATGCAGAGGTTGGGGATTGGGATGAGGGTGGGAGAGAGCGCGGCGCAGGTCGAGATCCCAGGTGGGTCGCTCCACCCCATTTCGTTCTACTGATCGACGACTCGAAGTTCTTGGCTCCCCCAACATACCCCCCGCCCCGTCCACCCCCGTACCAGGCGACTCGGACGTCCTCCTCCCTCCTGCGTCACCCGACCAACCCTCCCACCCCGCAGTCCCCCGGATCCGCCACTCTCATCCCACAGTCCGAGTCATAACCCCCATCAACACCTCCGAACACCCCCTAGCCTCCGGCTCAGACTACCTCTCCCCGCCCAATCGTCACCGACCCCGCCCAGCCGTCCCGACTCCACTCACGCTCGACCTCCCCACCCGCGCCGACGTTCTCGCCATGGACGCGATTGCGCGCGCCGAACAATCGGGGTTGAGAGGGGGATGGGTCATGAATCTCGAAGCTGGAGGACGGGCTTATCGGAAGTCTACCGATAGCGAGATGGTGGATATCGATCTTGAAGGAGGCAAGGGGGAGGTTTTCGGTTCACCGAGAGTTTCGGGGCAGAACATGGTGGAGAAACATAGTCCGAGGCTGATCTCGACGCGTTCGCCTTCGCCTGCCGAGATGACACCACGAGCGACGTCGAGAGAAGAAGCGACGCCGGTCCCTCCGTCCGTTCTCGCTGCCACAAAGGCTCTGCGCGGTTCATCACCGAAAGAGATGAATTCGGGAACGATACCCGTGGATCATGTGGATGGGGAGGTTCGACATGCGGGACCGCTCGGGAGGACGACGCGAGAATCCAGCGTGATGTCACTAGACAGCCACGATGGGCTTCTCGACGCGAACTCGCATTCCCACTCCCACTCTCAGGTCAGACGGAGCGACCCGCCGGTGACCATGACGGAGGCAGAGGATGATGGGCGACCCAGTATGAGGTCAGTCGGCTCGGGCGTCAAGGTGGGGAAGGTGGGGAAGGTGGGACCTGAGGTTGATGCCGGTCGTGAGGATTCGATGGAGGAGGTGAGCTTGGACGCGGTGGGTGGGCAGGAGGGGAAGGAGGTGGTGGTGGAGGAGGTCGGGAGACATAATGTGCTGGGAACGGTTCGGTAGTGATTGGTCATGGATGGGGCTTTGATCGAGCTGGGATGCTCAGATACTAGTGGAAAAGCCTGACTAGAATCTAATGGAGCGGGACGTTCGATAAACATGCTCATGCTATTCTTAAAGACTTAAGTTATCGTTACCGAACGGACTACCTTCACACCGACCCGCGTTTGTGCCCGGTAACTTAGGTTGAAATGGACTTGATAACTCGTCTGGAACTCATACTCGTCATCATCATCATCAACTCCACATCATCCCCCCAAAAGCCCCCATCCCCTCAAAAGCCCCTACCGCCCTGACTTCATCCCGCACCGGATCAAACAATCTCCCCAACCACCTCGCCCACCCTACCCAACCCCCCATCCTAAACTCCTCATCCTCCTCACGACCACTTGCTCGTGCTCTCGCTCGTGCTCGTGCGAGTTGCGCGGGTTTACGGATACCCCATTGGGCTGGGTCTTGGGAGGCGTGTAGGTCGCGTAGGGCGTGTCGGAGGAGGTGGTTTTCGTAGGAGGCTTGGTCGGAGGGTGTGATGTCGAGGAGAGCGTATGGGGGTGGATCTTGGGTGGGGACGGAGGTGCAGGGGGTGGGGGAGGGGGAGGAAGAGGTGGAGGATGGAAGGGTGGAGGCACCAGGCGGAAGGGCATCAGGCCGGGTGGCAAGCGCAGAGGGGGAGGACGGATGCCCGGCGCTTGAGATACTCGATGATGACTCCGGATCGAGTGAGTAGGCTGGCGGGAAGTCTGGTTGTGCGTTGGTGACGGATTGAGGATTGGGGTTGGCGAGAAGTGCCAGGGTGGGAAGTGGACAGGCGGGGGTGGGACCGACTGCGGTTTGCGGGGAAGGGTCTGGTGAGCACTCGGGCGGGGTGGAGGGCATCGTATCACCTTGGAGTATATGTACCTTGGCAAGCTCATTGATGGGATGATGGTGATGGTCAGGTGGTCAGTGGGTTGCAGCGTATATGTAGGACAATGAGGATACGCTCAGACGGTAAAGAGAGGTGAGCTCGTCGTCAAAGGTAGGGTCCGTCGCGACGCGTCGCGATCGAGAGCGTCCAATCAAAAGAAGATCTTCGAAGGCGCGACGTGTGGGTTTAAGACCGTCGTCCGTTGATGGCGAGAGCGAAGACGTCAGAGAGGTCTGGTAGGATTATTAGGCCAGGGATTGTACGGGTCATATTCACCTTCCACTCAACCACTACTCCAAGCCTTGACCTCGATCTTTATCTTCAGCGTCACCCCGCATCCACTATTCTTAGCCTTCCACAGCCCACGATCTCGTCAACCCCATCCTCTCGAGTCAGCTAGGGCAACTTCTTCCGCTTCCCCTATAGACGTAACTCTCTCGTCATCCTCGTTCTTTTCCCTCAAGCAGTACCCTCGCCCCGGCTCATCCTGAAATGTCAATCATCCAAGCAAGGATCGTACCATTCTCTCGTCCTGACGAAATCAAGGCAGAGCAGTCGAGCTCCATGATTACCGATGAGAAGATCAGCTTGGCGCAGCCGCCCAGCGAAGTAGATGATCTTGGAGAGGGCCTGTTCGCGTGGGCTGTGAGGAATGTGTCTGGGCTGTGGTGGGTAGACGGAGATCAAGCGGTCACCAGGCGGATTCCCGGTGAGATGCCGAGGCGACGAGAAGAGGTGTGATGGTCATCGAGATTCGAAGCGAGCGAGAGAGGTCATGCATGTCATGCGACTCTTGAGGACGGCTGTGTTTGACCGAAATGCCACTTCGGGATATTCCCGGCGCGCTCCAGAAGCATCAGGGACATCCTCCTCCATGATTATCCACTACCCAACGCTAACCATGTCACGATAAATGTAAACATCTTGCTCCCCTCGACGAGTCCTCCCACGTCCTCATCCATCCTCACGACTCTACCTCTCGACCCCTCGATCATCGATAGCCCATCACTTGTCGCGCCGTGGGGATCGCCGGTGGCCCCGATGACATCGTTCAACCCTCTCCCTGCGCATTTACAAGCGGTCCAGGAGGAGTTTAGCGGTGGCACTTCCACACCGAGTTATGGAGGCGCGGTCAATTCGGGTGCAGAGTGGGATTTCGTCCTCGATAGGAATGGCCGGAAAAGGTGGGCTTTGACGAACGAAATCTCATCAAGGTGGATTTGCCTGACGTCGTGTCCCGCAGCCGTACACCATCTCGCTCACCTCATCGCTCGGTAACAGAACCTCCAATTCATCGCTCATCCTCCCTCCAACACTCAAACGACGCAACATCCATGAGTCCACCCATCACTCCTCCCACATCCAATACCTTCCCCTCGGCCACACCTGGCGAACCGACCATCAACGAGGAGGCAGCGGGGGTGGTGGCGCGTAGCATGAAGGCGAGTGGGAGTCAGCGGAATGGCACGGTCAAGGAGAGGTCGAGGGGGAGGATGGTTGGGGATTGGCAGCTGCAGAAGACGTTGGGAGCGGGGAGTATGGGCAAGGTCAAGCTTGGCACGAATGTCGTCTCGAAGGAGAAGGTGAGTCAGGTCTCTCAGGGTGCGGGGGTTGCTACTGACTCAGTGTGGTCTATAGTGCGCCATAAAGATCATTCCCCGGTATAACGAGAACACCCGGAAAGACGAACCCCGCTCGCCGCCCGAAGAAGCCGAGAAAAAACGTCAAAAAGACGAATCCAAAGAAACCCGTACCGTCCGAGAAGCCGCCATCTCCCTCCTCCTCCACCACCCTTACATCTGCGGGATGCGCGAGTTCATCACTCACGCGAATCACCACTACATGGTCTTCGAGTGTATCGACGGGGGTCAGATGCTCGACTATATCATCTCACATGGTCGACTGCGCGAACGGGCGGCGAGGAAGTTCGCACGGCAGATCGGGTCGGCGTTGGAGTACTGTCATCGGAACTCTATCGTTCATCGGGATCTGAAGATTGAGAATATCTTGATTTCGAAGAGTGGCAATATCAAGATTATTGATTTTGGATTGTCAAATCTGTATGCTCCAGATCGACACCTCTCGACTTTCTGTGGATCTCTCTACTTCGCTGCGCCGGAACTGCTCAACGCGAAGGTGTATACCGGACCTGAGGTGGATGTGTGGTCCTTCGGTATCGTCCTGTACGTCCTGGTCTGTGGAAAGGTGCCGTTCGACGATCAGTCCATGCCTGCGCTGCATGCCAAGATCAAGCGGGGTCTCGTGGAGTACCCGGCATGGCTGAGCAACGAGTGCAAGTCGTTGCTTGGACGGATGCTGGTCACGAATCCAGCAGAACGAGCTACCCTCACAGAGGTCCTCTCCCACCCGTTCATGTCGAAGGGCTACGATGGACCGCCAGAATCCCACCTCATCCATCGTGAACCACTGCGCGCGGAGGAGCTGGATTGGGAAATCATCAACTCCATGGGCGGATTCACCTTCGGCACTCCCGATCAAATACACGAGGAGCTCCGGACGGTCCTGCAGAGCGAGGCATACCTCACATGCCTGACTGCATGGGACAGTCGACGGGATCGAAAGCGTGGACCCGGCGCTTCCAGCTCGTCGATGGCTCTGAGCGATGTGAGTGATTCGCCGAAGAAGAAGCGGTTCAGCGGGTTCGACTTTAAGAAGAAGCTGTTCAAGGAGGAGAAGAAGTTGGAGGAGCCGGTGATACGGGAGAAGGAACCGCTGGATCCGACGAGGGGGTTCGATCCGCTCATCTCGATCTATTACCTTGCGAGGGAGAAGATGGAGCGGGAGAAGGTGTATGGAAAGGGTCACTTTGCTTCGTCGCAAGGTTCGCTCGAGTCGCCTGGTATTGCTTCGGGTTATGGCATGGCGCTTCCTAGTCTACCTGCTCCGCCCTCGACGCATACGATGGGATTCGGACCCCCTTCACCGCACGACTGGGCGCCGGAACCCCGAGCACGCGCGGACGATGTGCCAAATCCGGTCATGCAACATCCTGCTGCCGACCGGGAGACGACGAGCATCGCCGACGTACCTGCCGCTCATCATCGTCAACCTTCGCTCACCCAACCCGCTCTGTCACCCCTTCAACCTAGTCCTATGGACCGCGAAGACCAGAAGCGCGGCTTCGGCCTTCTCTCTCGCTCGCGTCCACCTTCTGCTCCCCATCGATCCGGCTCCACCTCTCGTCCCGAGGTCAACCCTTCTCCGTCTCCCGTCCCTACCCCATCCGAGAAGAAGCACGAGCGACGCGTTTCCGCCGGTTCCATCTCTTCCACCATGGGCAAAACCTCCCTCGGTCGTATGGCGGCTCAGCGCAAACCTATCACTCCACCCTATGCCAACGCGCCCTGGCTCAATCCGCGCGACGAGGAATCGCGGCAATCGCCCAGTCCGGAGGAAGCGGAACAAGGGACACCATTGAGCAGCGAACCAAAACCCGTTTACCTGAAAGGTCTCTTCTCCGTCTCCACTACCTCGACCAAACCCGCTGGTGTCCTTGCGCGTGATATCGCTACCGTACTCGACCGTATCGGTATCAAGTATCGCCCCATCCGGGGCGGGTTCGAGTGCGTTCACGTTCCCTCGATCGATCTCTCATCCGTGGTCAACGGGGATGAAGCGACGACGAGTCTAGCTCAGCCGCCTACACCAAGTCAGCGGAATCAATTAATCCGGAGAACAGGGTCCGATGCGAAGCCAGTATTGACCAATGGGAATGGGAATGGGAATGGGAATGGGAATGGGAATGGGAATGGGAGTGGGAGCGGCTCTCGTGGGCCCAGTCCACTGAGAGGTAGCTCGGGGACGGTCAGTAATGGAGATGCACCGGCAGCGGTACCGGTGCCGCCGAAGACGCGGAGTGGGACGGGTGGGGAGGACGATGATGTGGATGCGTGGGCGCTGGCGCAGGGTGGTGGATTTGGGAGTAGCTTGATTGTGAGGTTCGAGATCAGTGTCGTCAAGGTGAGTCGCGCTTCGCTCGCAGAATCCGCAATACAAGATTCGCCGTCGAGAGCATGGCTGATTAGGAATTGGGACAGGTCCCGTGGTTACCCCTGCATGGAATCCAGTTTAGACGCGTCGGTGGTGACGGATGGCAATACTCGATGTTGGCAAAGACGATATTGAAGGAGATGAGGCTGTAGTAAATGAGGCGGGATGCTGGAAGAGGGAAGGGAGGGGAATGATGTCGAGGGGATCCTTGCATGGTTGGCAGACTGGTAATGCGAAGCTTGTTCCGGAGCATCTTACTCGCTTCATCACCGGACTTCACTTGATCGCCCTGGATTGAGCTGGACATGGCATAAGAGCAATGCAATCATGGCTCCCACTTTTTTAGTTTCGATTGCCTCGACCTCAGGCGGAAGATAGTGCCTCTCGAGACTCTGGCGAGGGGGAAAACTCGATACTGAGGGTGCTGGACTGGTGAAACGCGGTGCCATCAGTCTCAGAGGAAGCCGGATTGCCGAGAGGAACATCTGTTGATGGGCTTCGGGTGTAGAGTCATTATTGATCTGCGGGTAGGGTGCACCGCCAGCGCCAAGCCATTGCCCGACGTCCTTTGGATCCTAATGCACCGCCATTGACTGATGCTTTCTATATCGACTCCTTCATCATCCTCACACCTCGCTTCTCTCCACGTGACGTTGCCTCTCTCTAAACGAAACGTCTCTTTCTCTACGTAACCTCCCAAAGCTAGACCCACCCGATGCGGCATCAGGCTTCCGTCCCAATGTGGTTCCTGCTCGATCGATTCAGACTCCACTGTCTCGTTTGGCAACGCTTTCTGGATGATCCT
>JAABUH010003277.1_pt1 | contig 14143 bp, 20 predicted proteins | sample 5559121 | NCBI WGS metagenome assembly JAABUH01 (sample SAMN10711871, study PRJNA513364) | rock metagenome | isolation source: Antarctica rocks | place: Antarctica: Victoria Land, Battleship Promontory nord | collected 2015-12-28 | reverse complement strand
GTTAACGTACCCGATCTAAGCGTGTCTCTTCAGCTTGAGAACCCATTTGAAGAATTAGAGACCTCTATGACCGCAACGCAAGTAGCAAGGTCTGTTGATACCATGGCTAATAGGACTACGGATGTCGAAAGAGCTGTTGCAAGTACTATCATTCAGCGGTCTCTCAAGATGCTAGAGAACAATGCAGAATGGGCTGACGTACTCCAATCATGGCTTTCCGAGGGAAAGATCGGTCTGGCATGGAAAAGATACGACCGGCTTGAGTGGGTACATGGTGCCAACGAGCAGCGGATGTACGGTACCATTGGCATGCAACAGACCCATGAGCTAGAGTTGAGACCCAAGGACCATTATCCTACTAATGTCAAAAACAAATGTGAAGCGATGGATGAGCCGGCTCCTGTGGAGGGCTTCTTAATCCGACTCACATCTCAGAAGGGCCATGTAAGGCGTCTTGGAAAGATGTACTTCAAACGACTCTACTTTACAACCCACAATCAGTTCTTATGCTATTGCAGACCCGCAAAAGCCTTGCCCCCTCCGCCACCAAAGTTGTCTTTGATGGGAGATACGAAGATTCCGAGTGCAAGTGAGATAGTGGACAACACGCCACTGATCTATGCCGTCAATCCTTTCCCCTACAAAAACGGCTATATAGAGTGGCTCCGACAAGGTAGTCCCACGAGTGAAAAGCGACATGATGAAGACGCTTACAAAGAAGCTGAGCGCAAGATCAACAGTGTGCTTCAGGCGGAAGGGTACATCAATCTTAGCCATGTAGTGCGCGTACAGGATGCGCAACGAGGCAACTCGCCAGCAGACGCTAATGTTGACCAAGGACCCGATGTCGACTTCCACGAAGAAGTAGAGGACACAAGAACGGATGATGGAAAGACTAATCAATTTGATGATGATCGTACCTTTGAATTGGTAATGAAGAATAAGCTGGTGATCAGGTTGCAAGCTTACAATGAGATCACGAAGAAAGAATGGATGGCTCGCCTTCGGAAACTTGTTTCTTATTGGAGGCTCCGATTGACCAATGACATGGATATGCTAAAAGCGATAAGACGTCTGAACCTTGAGCGACTTGAGATTGACGAGGAGTCAGAGGCTTACATTGGTCAATTTGGGTCCAAATGGGAGGTCACTAGATCCGTGGCGTCCCCAAAGTTGTTCAATATGTGCGGCATAGCCTGTTGTCGTGCTATAACAGTATGTGCTTTATCACCAGCTTCTAAGATAAAATTGACTCTTGTCATAGATGTCAGGAACCCTGTATCGCAAGCCCAAACTCCATTCCACCTTCCAACGCTGCGGCGTCATCCTCTGCCATGGCCAATTGTTGATCTTCCACGGCACGCTCCGGGAAACGAGCGGGAAAGAAGTCCCTCACATTCAGCACGAGCGACAAGCGTCCATCGACCTCACTAATTGCTACATCTACAGCGGATTGGTAACAGAAAACGACCTGCTTTACCAGAATCAGACTTTTGACAGCAACCATCCAGGCCACCACGCCCTTCCCCGGGTCTATCTTGAAGACGGCTGGACGTCCACAGATGAGGATACTATGACTTGCTTCGTTGTTTGGCAGCCGCGGAACAAATCTTTCTTCAAATCGAACGAGGGGCAGGACTCGGGACAGCTGAGACAGAGGTTACGGTACGTGTCGAGACTCGGCGTGCCTGGTAGGTCAATCGTCTTCAAGGCGAGGAGTAGGGCAGAGAGGGATCATTGGGTGACGAGTATTGGGATGGAGATTGATCGAATTCAAGGTACTGAGGACATTCGCGTCGTGGAGACCAAGTCGTGACGGGTATGTTGAGCGTCGAATCTTTCAGCGAGGCGCTGGTGGGGACAAATCTTGGCTGTTGTGGCTGTCAGTCAAAGGGAAATTGGACTTGGGATGGGATTGACAAATACCCTTTTGTGCTTCTTTGCTTCTTCTCATTATTAGCACACATCGCCAGCATGAGCAAGTTTGCCATCAGGCATCACGTAGATCAAAAGAATTGCCATTGCTCAACCTTGTTCACCCCCTCCATCACTCTCGGGCTTCCCCTGTAATCCTCCCACCTGATCCACCCTCTCCTTTCCCATGGCCAAACAACCCCAATCGCCTTCCCCACGATCAAGCTTTTACTGACTGGCCCGTAGTAATTACTATCCAGGCTCCTCTCCCTACTCATCGGATGCTCCCCCTCCACCCACACATGCCCCACGGGCACATCAGCCAAGGGAAACGGATACGGCGCCTTCGTCCTCACCCTGTCCCCTTCCAACGCCACAATGCGCTTTATAACCAATTTCTCAGGATCTGAAGGCGCCCAGAACGCGACCACCATTCCGCGGTGCAAGTCTCGAGCTGGTAACCACATCTTGACCAACACACGGTCCTTGAGCGTGGAGCTGTTGTAGTCGGTGTTGAGGAATGGGTACATGCTGTTGCCGGTTATGGTCATAATTTGGAGGATATTAGAATGGAAGAATGAGATAAGGGAGACCCAGGTTAAGATCGTGCCGAAGATGAAGAGGGGGATTCGCCAGCGGGGGATTGGGGCGAGTCCGCTGACAGGGTGGGGTTTGGAGGGGCGTGGGAGGGTGGCATGGCGGCGGTGGAGAAGGCGGAGGGAATTGGTCGGGATCAAATTAACCCGGAAGCTTGGTCGTATCAGAGTATGGGGCCGAGGTGGCATCGACTCAACGTAGAAATATGCCAGTGCAGTGATCTAACAATCTTGGGTCGAGGATGCGCGAAGAGACTAAAGTCACGTGCTCAACCAGGGGGTTTTCCGCGCGGTAATCGCGTCGTCGGTAACCTTCAATCGCTCCCTCTTGTCTTGAACGAGTCGTAAAACGTCGTACCGAAGAAAGGATGATCTTGCTACAACCCGCTTAGACTACGCAGGAAGCTATTGTGTGAGTAACAGCTCCACTGCTAGCCGGTTGAAAGGGGGTTGTCACAATCTTCGTGTTCTAGTGTACCTGCACCAATCAAGCCGGATCATTCCAAGAACTCTGCTGGACAGCTGATGCGTATTTGGAACGCACTCTTGGACCGCTCTCATTGAGGTCACACACACAGCCCTACATTCTTCAAGAAGTGATCTCATCCCTACTTCTTTCGCCTACAGCGTTTTCCTACCTAAAGGATGCACCTATTCGACCAGATATAGACTGCCACTACTTTCGACTCAGACTTCATCAGGCATCTATCATCCATCTTCATAAGACCCGCGGGGCTTTTCAGGCGGGTCGAGATCAAGACTCATCTGAAGCTGTTCGTGAGGTAGGCGAGGTACAAGGGCCTAGTGGAAATCTCGCCAAAAGTGGGGCTGGTACTGATCGTAGTCCTGCAAACCCCGAATCTGAAGTCACAGGCTGCTATGATCCCTCGCAACCTCATGACGTTACCGATGACTACATTCAGACCCTTCGAGGAACCGCTCACGAACATGACGGTCAGCAAAACCCAACTTCCGAGAGTAAGGATGGAGACTGGGATTTTTGTGAAGTCACGTACCCAGCTAGGAAGGAGGCATATTCAGCGGCTGATATCAGCCGGAACCAAATGTCCAGACTCAAGAGAGTCATGAATCGATTGTTGGGTTGAGCGATCATAGGCACTGAAAAAGAAAGCAACAGATCATATCAGAAAATCACCAAGCCTTACAGTAATCGCTTCGTTCTTCCATAGCGACGATAGATCGGATTGATATTGCAAACCCTGAAGCTTCAGATATGTCCTCCGTATGATAAGGTATTCCAATAACAATAATAACATCTAGCCATCTTTACCGTTTTTCCCTCATTCATCGAATGAGCATAAATCTCTCAACACTCTGATACACTTTTTTTGGATGCGTATGCGCGATTCGCGATCCCTAAAATTACTTCTCGCCCCTAACGAGCCGCAGTGAGGCCTCCAATTAACAAGTATTGAGTGCCCAGTCTCGAGAGGCTGTTTCAGGTTGATGCTTTCAGCAGAATCATAGCGGTATCGCTCCATGATTCAGCTCTATATTTGGACCATCCTAAGCCCCCAAGATTCTCGATATCTTCAATGTTTCTGGTTTACTGATCCGATGTGCTTGTTTCGAAGGCGTATGACGACTATGAAGTAATAGTCACCGGCCTTGTAAGTGTCAATAACACGCCAGTAATAAAGACAGTGGCAATAGTCAAAATACGGAATCGACAAATGCTAAGAATACACAATGCACGGTTTCCAATCGCATGCTCGTGGCTCATTGTATATGACTTTGGGCAGTGGATAGCAGCCAAAATGTCTGGTCGCCGATCAACAATGACTGGATATGGTGTTCGTTCAATTACGTCCGAATACCTCGTATATTGAAACAAAACCTCATAGCTTTTAATAAGTAGCAAGGGCGTCACTTGCTAATCCGTACTCTCTAATTTATAATTCTTGAAAACCTTTCTGACTCATTCATGATTATGGCCTTTTCTCAGCTCTATATGCCATCTGCTTTGAGACAGTCCTGCTAACTCTACTTCCAATCAATTAGGCACAAGAAGCCGGAGCTCCTGCTCCACCGAGTCGTCCGAACCGTAACTGGCGCAATAAAGACTTCGGTTATGCATTCGACGGTCTCACCGATGAAGAAGTAAACAAGATGAGGGACTGGTATGGCACATTCCAACGGGACGAGACTGTCAAAGACTTCAAGGCCGCTATCAACCAAGCCGACGAAATGTTTGCACAGATTACTCGGCGGAACCGATATGAGAACCGGAAACTTGGTATCAAAATGCTTATGTTTTATGCCATCATGCTAACTTGCAAAGACCTATCAGATGACTCTAGCGATAATAGAGTGGCTGAAATTCTTCCTGCGCGACGTTGGTAGAATTTCCAAACCACAACGTATACTTTGGTATCCTGTACCGCCAGAGATATTCCAGCTCCTCATGATCGAAGAAACTGAAAAAACTCTCGGTGGTCCTCTCGTCGAAGAGCCGTGCAAGAATCTCGATGATCTTCCTGACGTACATGTTCAACGTTCGGGTCCTCAATCTGGCCACCCAGCTTCGCTTCCCAAAGATCGGAGCGATCATCGCCAGAACAATCGTCCTCCAAGTGTCAACACTCAAGACAGTAGCAGACCCCCGCGCCGCCTACCCGGGCACCGTGATCTCGAAACAGTTCGACACAGGAGCAGCGGAGGCTCTGAAATTCGGTCTCGGAGGAAGCCAAGCAAAGACTTAAAACCTAATCCTGCTCCAGGATTTTACCGCTGGTCACACACTTAGGTTGTAAAAGAAGTGCTCAGAGGTTCGTGCAAAATGGGGTCCGGCTTGTTTGAGGTTTACGAAAGATTGAGAGAGAGTACTAGTATTGGGAATGGTAACGGTGATAATGATGGCTGCTTGAATGAATGTTATGGAGGGGTGAGCGATGATGACGGTAACATTGATGGTAATGATAGCAGTGTTGCAGTTTCCTCCATGAGAGTCAAAAGATACTCACCGGGATTAATGCGTTAATGGCAAGCACAATTTCACTCCTTCAGAACTTACGTCCTTTCACAAGTGAGATGTCAGAATAATCAAAAGCGATGATCAAGTCTGTGAAAGGACACGAGGCGATTAAAATGTGGCGTTGGGCTTTTCTTGGCACAGAATAGGGATCGCAAGAGCTCCTTAGTCGACTACGAGATCTCAGGGACGGCGACGGACTTCAAGAACAGTGTTCCTTTCAGGCGTTCCATCATCAATGCCGCATTTATTAGTCAATCTATGCAGTTAAACTTTACATAGTGCATTTACTACTTCCCATTGACTAAGATTTACCTGTTGCCATTCGTTCTCACCCCTACAAGACCACGAAGCCAGATTTCATCAAGAGCTATGTCACGAAAGTCACGAAACCAACTATATCAGTACCGCTTTGCGTAGCCCTGCTACAATGATTCGAGATAGCAATCTCGAGCAGCTTTTCGCGGATGAGCGTAATGGTGATTGGAAGTTCTGTAAGTACGGCCTTGTGCTCTTCCAGAAGCGTACTGAACTTTGCAACACTGTTGCATGACGATGAAAAGCTCCTGCGTTGGCTCGACTACTACATCCACCGCCCATCGAGCAATGCTACCGCAGAGATTCTCGAGTCTTCAGAGTACGGCTTTGAGGAGCCTCCAGAATACAACGAGGGAGGGCCGCCGGAGTATAGACTTGAAGAATCTTATGAGTTGGCTGTTGACTCTCAGCCTGCAGACCTACGGATGGGAGAGCGCAGTCGTCTTGAGGGACATCCAGATTCATTTCATGAATTCCGAAACGGGCTTCACCAGACCCCACACGTCGGGAAAACTATCACCCGGTTGGTCATCATGAGGACCATTGTTTGCAGAGCGCTTCTCGTTCCGCCTCTCTTTGTAAAAAACCCGAGTGTCGGGAAGAATTTCATGCTCGTCGCCAGTCCCCTTCAAAGTGGCATGACTCTAGGCAGTATGTTTGTCGAGAAGGTGCGCGAATTTGGGATGAAATTGCTGATCGCAGCCAAGAGTATCGACATCTGATAGTCGTCCGCCAAACTTACCATCAAAAAGGATCTGGAACTTCGGGAGAGCATGATACAGCCGGTCGTCGCGAAGATGCAGGAGTATGGAACGACTCTGATGAGGCTGATCTCAGCAAGGAACGTCGACATGTGATAGCGGTTCATCCAACTAGCTGTCACAATGATCCTCGGTATCTGAAAGATTATCATGCAGCTGGGCATCCCAAAGGACTCCGATATCTGGATGATGAGATCACCGGTGCTCGCCCCCAAAGTCTCTAAATGTCCGAAGACCAAATCTCGCCATCGATTCATCCGACACGCGGGAGATCGATCTCGAAAAGGCTTCAGCGTTCGGGTTCGATCGCACAATGGAATCAGCGAAGGAGTGGTTGTTCCACGGTGTGCAGCTTTCTTGCTAACCTAGCTGGATTTTCCGCTGAAGGGTCAGTACTTATCGGGTTGGAGCATGGTGGGAAGTCTAGAGGGGATCGCATACTTACATCACCATGATACATTATTATTTGTAATGCAAATCTGGAGTTCGAGGATACTTACTGGCATTTGGGTACAATATTAGACATGTCCAACTCTTCTTTCTGAAATTTTTGTAAGCTCAAATGAAATCATTCTATCATCAAACAATTAGGGAAGTGTTTGGTAAGTGACTATGACACCATGTTTGGTTCCAATTGCTGCTTCAGATCCTACGGAATTAATGGGATGGATCGTCATCTCCAATTCAGCCTATCCGCGAGTAGCTTGTCCTCTGGAGTCTTGTTAAGCTGATGGCTACTTCGGTAGTGACAAGCTAGAGAAAACAGAGTAGCCTTTCCGTTGAAATTTTGACAGAATTCGACTTGAATCATTTCCGCGTTATCTATTTTCGCTAATTAAAGGGGAGTTGAGTAGTAAGCGATGACTTTGCCTCACTTTGGTCGTCTGTCTCATTTTCAGCTTATAATTGAAGATTCAATCAGATAACGAAAATGATCATCAAGATTTGGGTTGCGTGCCGTTTGGTTAGCCCTCCTTTTTGAAGCTCTCGACAAATCGAAGCACAGAATACACATTATGCTGCTTGTGTCGCGCAAGAAGTGCTGGGTGAAAACGCAAGGGTTGTTTAGACCCTGTCACTTGGGAAGGCCTTGTTAGTTTTTGACCCTGTTGAACATACAGAAACGGCGCTTTGCGTAAGTTCGCAGATAAAGTTTCGATTTCTCTGCTTGGATTGAGACTCAAAAGTTATTCATACCAAGGCGTTAAAGTCCCCAAAGTTATCATATAAGATTACACCAGATATTCAGGAATGTGCTTCTGTGGTTCATGGCGGTCATTCTAAAAGCTATCAGCGCCGTAAGATTATAGGATGAGAATGAGCGTACTATTTCAGAAGAGACATTGTGTGTCACCAATATTTGCGGCCCTCTTAACGGTAATTCCGTGTTCTGAGAGTCATTGAAGGTGCATTCGTCGTGTGGAGACCGCCGTATAAGAGTTTTCACACCGGTGAAAGCCGACGGAGGTACAGAAGGCTGGTCGCCGCGTGATTTCGATGTCCTGCTCCATATGGATCGGGAGTCAGATAATTTGTAAGCTGGTGACTGCTTGGAAGCTCGATGTGCAATGAACAGCGCTCGGAACGCGCTGACAGACACCACAATAATTGCAACAGCGGCTTCGGCCTGCTCCCAAAATATGGCCCACGCGGAGTCAACCTGGCCATGGCTAATGTTGCCACCCGCAATTTTAACAATCGCTGTGATCATCGTGAATATACTCAAACAGAGGACTCCCCAAAGGGAGAATTTCCGGCGGAGGGATATCTTGACGTTCCATAGTAACATCACCGGCACAGAAATTACTGCTCCGATCAATGTGCTGTACGTTCAAAGCTCTAAGAGGCGTGACTTACACAAGATATCTGTAATTATGTCCAAAATGGCGACTGCTCTTAGGATGCCGTTTTGTCTATCAAGAGCCTGGGGCGTTATACACTCGACTGCAGGAGCCCACAATCAATCCAAATGTGCGCGGACTCGTCTAAGAATGAGGCTACTGACCGATAATTCTTTCGTCCGTGTATGGACAAGCAATGAAATCGGAGAACATCAAGATTGGGGTTGTCGGGATGAGCAGAGCTAGGATGCACCACCACCATTTCATCATGGTTTTCTGCCGCTGGATCAATGCACGGAAGAAGAATAGAAACGAAAACTTGACGCCCATAATGGCGGTACCAAGCAGCGTAGCAGCAGAATACTGTAGCTTTACACTGTGGATGAGCTGCGAGACAAGGTCTGGAGGCGGAGTCCGCAACCCTGCTTCCACATTTTCTTGCAAATAGATATACGGAATATCAAAATACAGCACTGTAGTCCCGGAGATAAAAGTGGCAAGAGCAAGAAAGAAGAAGCCATCGTGAATAGAGATACGGTGAGAAGACAAGTAACGAGCTATAATTCGAGCGCCCGCAACCACGATCGCTATTCCTAAGAGGAACCCAATTGAGATCTATAGCCAAGCGTCAGCTCCACGACAGTCAATTCCTGAAGGTAAGATCTACTGACCTGGAAACTTTTCTCATTGATTTTTGGAGGCTTACTCGGCTGAGAGGCACTGCTAGACATCTTGGGTGTCAAATCATCAGATTGCCGCCAGGTCGTTGCCGAAGTTTGTCTCACTCAATAAGGGAGTCTAGCCGAGTGAGAGCAGTCTGATCTCGAGGAATGTGAATCAAGCGGTCCCCATCGAAGTATTCGTGGATGTGTGATTTCATATCTCATAGCCTTGTTGCAGTGACATGTTTTGCAGGAAAGAAGGCGACGAGAGCCATCAAGCTAGACGCCGCATGATGATGGCTTGTTACATGCACGCCATGTTCTAGTCAGTGCTTATGAGGAGGAAAAACTTTGCTAGGCCTGATCTAGAAACATCGGTGAGGTATGCGATGAAAGCCGGACGTGATCTTCGACCTAGCTGGAAGAAGTCTGACGCGAGCTACGGCGCAGCTGGCGGCAAAGCTCAGACGTACATGACCATTCGTTTCGGGCTCCCTTCTTACCGTTTAGTGCCTCCATGGTTGGACGATACGATAAGCCACGTGTATGTGCTTATCCTCCTATCACTCGGTGCTATTCTGCACGAAATCCTGCATATCAAGCATAAAGGATCCTCGATGGAACTGTATAGTATCTTGCTGCGCCGCTGCATCATAGCTTCTTGTTATGAGCCGGCAATTCCTCGTATGACAAAGTATGTGTGGGGTAATCAATGAATAGGCTCACCCCGGAAGGGAAAGAAAAGGCTGTGGATTACATTCTCACTCCAGGAATAAGACCAATAACCACAATCAAGTACCCCGCAAAGTTCAGTTCAATTGAGCTCCCACAGAGCAACGAGAGGCACCCAGAGTTTTTGTGGGAATCTCGAAGGGTCTGATCCCATTGCCGTGCCACCGGCGAGCAGATCTAGCGCATCCAGTCATACCGATTGACTGCATAATGGAGACATCATCTGACGTGAGATTCTGTATCGAATCGGATCCTGCTACAAGTCTGGAAGCGACGATTGCCTGCTGCGCCTGCTGCACAGGATAACGACCGAGGAACGAGGCCATAAGCCAAGAGTGGTGGGCTAGTACGTCACCAGTCAAATTCTGCTTACTAATCCTGGCCAATGACTCTTGGTGACTCTTCTCGTCGTTGTCGTAGCTTTGCTTCTTGCTTGCAGTCCATTCCCGTCGATCTCGTTTTGTGAAGTGTGCGAGTTGCAAGGCTTGATATTACCATACACCGGAAACTACTGACTATGAAATTCGCCATTCCACGGCTGTTATGCTCTCGTGCTAATGCCAGCCCAGCATGAACTGGTTCTTTGTGCTTTCGAGTTTCATTCTTGTCATTCTCATTTGGTCTGTCGGTTCCATCATTTCGAACTACAACGTCGCCCGCAAGGTCGGCTTGCCACTCGTTATAAGTCCTGTGGCACCTTTAAATCCACTGTGGATACTTCTGTATAGGACAATCCCAAGCGTCCTCCTGCTAAAATATCTCCCCTCTGGCCTTGGCCGGTGGGCAAGATGCACAGTCATGGGGTGGACATTTCAAGACAAGCACGCTATGCACGACGAGCTAGGGCCTATCTTTACCGTCGTAACGCCTGCTGGAATTGAATTAAGCGTTGCCGACCCTCATGTCACACACACAATCTTTTCACACCGTAAGGAATTCATCAAGCCAGCCGTTATGTATGGTAAGTCAAGCGGTATTTGGAGTCTCAAAGCCTGCACTGACAAGCATGTAGAGCAGCTCAATGTTTTTGGTCGGAACCTGAATACTGTCAGAATTCTCCCACGTCACTGTGGTATCTGAATTCCATCTGATTGAGCTTTAGGTCGAAGGTGATGATTGGCAGCGTCAACGACGACTTACAGCCCCCAACTTTAATGAAAGGACCAGCTCGCTGGTCTGGGATGAAGCCGTACGACAGGCCTACGATATGTCCAAAGCTTGGGTAGACCACGGGACAAAAGGAACAAGAGATACTGTTGCCGATACTGCTACCCTCGCCTTACATGTACTGACATCCGTCGGCTTCGGTCTGTCTTATCCGTTTCACGGCGGAGTCCGAGACTTACCAGCCGGACACAGAATGACTTATCGCGATGCATTGTCTCTTTGTCTCCGCAACATCATCACATTCGCTATTCTTCCAAAAAAGACCCTAAGTCTTTCATTTGTCCCAAGAAAGCTTCGGGATCTTGGCATTGCAACAAAAGAGTTCCAGAAGTATATGGAGGAGATGCTTGCACATGAGCGCAGCATGGCTGACAATCGTGAGCCTGGAACCGGTAACCTGATAGGCTCTCTGGTGCGGGCTTCTGAGGAGGCTCGGAAGTCAGGTGACACAAACGGCTCCTCCTATCTGGGCCTCACGGATGAGGAGATATTTGGTAACATCTTTGCTTTCAATCTTGCAGGCCATGAAACGACAGCGAATACTCTGGCTACCTCAATAGTACTCTTGGCTGCGAACCCGAAATGCCAACAATGGCTCATCGAGGAGGCTCACCAGGTCACGACAGACTGTGGTAAATCGATGAGTGGGCAATACGATCGGTGCTTTGCTAGATTGTCAAGATGTCTCGCTGTAATGGTACCGCTGAGATCTTGCTCTAGACCTTAAGATTAATGCTGACCCGAAATAGTATGAAACGTTACGTTTGTATGGTTCCATTGTCTTCATTCCCAAGACGACTGGCTTCCACGCTCAAACCATTACACTAGGTGAAAGAGAACATATACTACCTCCAAATACTGCACTCAATATTAATGTGCAAGCCTTGCACACTGATCCGCTCATTTGGGGTCCCGACGCGCTGGTCTGGCGCCCAAGTCGCTGGCTTGAGCAAATCTCTTCGTCAGCCGGAGAGACTTTCATTCAGCTAGAACCTGGGGCTTACGTTCCTTGGGCAGACGGGCCACGAGCGTGCGTCGGCAAAAAATTCTCTCAGGTAGAGTTTGTTGCCGTTCTGGCGACTTTGTTTCAGCGATATCGGGTCACACCGGTACTGGAAAATGGAGAAAGCGAAGACGATGGGCAAAAAGCACTGCGCAGCATAGTTGAGGGATCTGCAATCTCTGCAATCACGTTACAGATGCAGGAACCTCGAAGCCGGGCGCTGAGATGGGAGGTCCAGTAAGGATAATCGAGGCAGTCGTGAGAGCATCATGCAATATTACCGTAGTCTCAATTGTACTGAGAGCTACCAAGTGGCCTCATGGTGACTTGGATATTGCGTTGAATCTCATAGTGTTTGCCACTAAGGACATCACTCGATGGAGATCGTTCTGGGTGACCGTACTCATTTCAATATTGTCAAATATTTGCGAATATGATAGGGAATACGAAAAATCAGCATTAAACAGGTCTTGAATCATAGCCGCTGGTCCACTGATCACGCTGTCTCCTGCTGCGGTGGTCGGATTGGGCCGCAGTACATTGTCGACATTGTAACACACTCCACCTCATAAGGTCAGGCAAACAACTTTCAATGGCTTACCTTTCGCGAGAGGCAAAACCTAGGAGCACTGGAGCAGGATGCTGATACGCGAACGAGTCATGACACTGAGCAGCATTGCCAGGTACTAGGCTCCTCCGTGCCTGCTCCCCCTTACTCCAAGTATCTCCTGTTCTTTGCGCGGATCCCCTTTGAGTTCTCTCCCGCTGCTTTCTCGCTCTCTCTCATTGAATGATATATCTGTAGATCTGCGCCCGGCCTCATCGAAGAGCAGATCCCTAGGGAATCCAGCTGAGTTTCCAATGTAGCACCCTACATGGCTCTCTGTAGCATGTAGGACCGGCTCGGGCTTGAGACTGAGACAAACAGCGTGACCGCGGAGAACTTGATAGCCAGTGTCATCGCATCGCGTATTTGATGGGCATCTGACGCATTCAGCAGTTATGGATTGTTCTTTCAAGATGGTTCCTCGCCATCAGGCGAGCAGATCCGCTCGCGTCCGCTAGAGCTTCTCAATCGCATGAATCGGGGGTATCAAGTCGTGTCCTTTGCAGGTAGCTACAGCATTAGTGAGGTGAGCATCCAATTGCAGCGATGTAGGACGAAGAAGGGCACGACTCCTTGACTTGGGCGAGCACGTATGTACTAAGCCCCTTGGGGTTAGCGGCTTATTTCGCGTCATCTGGTAAGCCGACCAGGGCAGGATTCAGCAACATTTTGACCTTGGAAAGTTTTAAGTATGAGCTTACGATCAAGCATGTAATCACCATTAGCATTTGTAACTGATGTATTCGCTTAAGAAGGATCAGGCAAAGTCCGAGGTCATCTTTTCCTCTCCATATTCAGTCCCCATTCAAACCTCTAGTCTTCTCGAAGTCTTTTTACAGAACGTCAAAGATGTCATGCTACAGAATTTGAACAAGCCAATGCTTCTTTCCGCTGTCACTGTTCAATGACAGATCACATCTCTCTATACATCGCTGTCTTGTCAACTATCGGCCCACTTTGCGTTGCATCTTCCCACTTTACTTCTATTGTGTCATGATTGTTGCTAATAACCTTTCGATCCTTACTCTCTAGCTGGAATTTGATGTCTGCCGCTCCGAGGATGACTTTGATATTGAACCTTGCTCGCACGTAGTGGTCGCCTCGATTATACCAGTGCCGATTCTTCCGCTTCATCTCCACACCTTTGCCCTGCAGGAGTGACTCGACATCACAGAGTCGCTTTGCACCATATTGGCTCATGCTTGACGGAAGCTGTTCTCGGGGCAGGGTTGACATCACCACATGGGTCTGCCACAGTCGCCCTTCCTTGCCAGGATTGATTCTCATCACATAGGGCTTCAAGATGCCGGTTGTCAATATATTCTCGCCCTGAACGGAAGATCATTTAGTGGGAAAGTGTCAAGCTCTGACGGGGCGAGTTGAGCCTACTTGCTTCACAAACCAGTCAATTTGCTCCTCCACCCATTTCTTGCCGTCTCGAGGGTCTAGGGTTACTGGGGAATTGACATGTGCAGGGTTCATTGGGCTGTATTCTTCAAGACACAACACACCATAGCTGGCCCTGCAGCATCGTTCCTTGAATATTGCAG
>JAABUH010003276.1_pt1 | contig 14145 bp, 15 predicted proteins | sample 5559121 | NCBI WGS metagenome assembly JAABUH01 (sample SAMN10711871, study PRJNA513364) | rock metagenome | isolation source: Antarctica rocks | place: Antarctica: Victoria Land, Battleship Promontory nord | collected 2015-12-28 | reverse complement strand
CCGGCCCCGCCCGGCCGGCCGGGGCCGATCAGCTCGGGACGGCAGCCCTCGAGGTAGGTCAGCAGCGCTGCGCGGGCCGGGGCGCCGAACAGCACCATCCGGTCCTTGCTGCCCTTGCCGTGCAGCAGCGCGACCCGGCTGTCCAGGTCGAGCTCGCTGAGCCGCAGGCCGGCGGCCTCGCTGGCCCGGGCACCCGTGGCGTACAGCAGCTCCAGCAGCGCGCTGTCGCGCAAGCGCAGCAGGCTGCTGCCCCGCGCAGCGCCGGCGAGCAGCGCGAGGACCTGCGGCTCGGTCAGGGCCCGCGGCAGCAGCTGCGGCAGCGGGACCGGCGGGACGCCGGCCGTCGGGTTGGCGGTGCTCAGGTGCTCGTGGATGGCGAAGGCGTGCAGCAGCCGGACCGCACTCAGGTGCGCGGCCACCTTGTGCGGGCTAGCCCCACCCAGACGCAGCGAGCCCAGGAAGGTGTCCACATCGACCTGGCGGACGTTGGCAACGTCGTCGACGCCGCGGCGCTGCAGGTGCGTCAGATAGCCGCCCAGTGCCCGGCCGCTCTGGTGGACATAGGCGGTGGTCAACAGCCGCTCACCGGACAAGTGCTGCAGGTAGGTCGCGACCAGCATGGGGAGACCGGAGGCGGGCGCCTGCTGGGGCGCGCCCACCCGACTTATGCCCCCTTCACGGCAGTCTCAACTGGAACGCGGCTGCACTGAGTCCCGCCCCGTTGTCTGTCACGCTCACGTCTCCTACCGCTCGGCTCGGACCTTTCGTGTGCGACCGTGGACCGTACACGGTCCACGGTGTCCGGTCATTGGTCCTTGCCGGCCGGCAGCTTGAGCTCCTTGCGTAGCGCGCTTACTGCCACCGCGCTCTTGCTGCGACCGGAACGCTTGGCCTCGGCCTCCAGCGCGTCGAGCACGTCGACTGGGGCGTGGAAGGTCCAGCGGCGGTGCCTGTCCTCCCAGCCGGGCGGCCGCACGGGCTCAGCCGGAAGCGGCGGCTCGTCTGCGGCGTAGAACGCGGCCGCGGTGGGGCCGTCCTGCTGCTCGACGTCACGAATGCTGCGGGGCTTGGGCACGGCGGTCGACCTCCTCGGCCAGGGTGGTGAACAGGGCGGCGAGCTCGCTGCCAGGGGCGTAGGTGGTGACGGGCTCGCCGGCGATGGTGGCTTGGGCAGCGAGCACCCGGCGGGGGACCTGCGGCAGCAGCAGCTCGGGGTGCCGCTCGGCCATAAGCTCGAGCAGCTCGCTCTGCACGCCGGTCCGCGGACCGACAAGCGTCGGGACGATGCCGAGTACCCGGGCGGGACCGCCCCCGACCTGACCGGCGCGGCCGGCGACGTCGAGCACGGACGACAGGACCGACCAGGCGAGGTAGTCCGGTGGGCAGGTGACGAGCACGTGGTCGCTGGCGGCCAGGCCGACGAAGGGGAGTACCCCGAGGCCCGGCGCGGTGTCGATGACGACCCGGTCGAAGTCGTCGGGCAGCGCGGCGAGGCAGCGGTGCAGCGCGGTGCGCCAGCCTTGCTGCGCGGGCAGCTCGAGCTCGAGGGCGGACAGGTCCAGATCGGCCGGCAGCACGTACAGCCCCGGGGTGGTCGTCAGGCGCACGGCCTTGACCGCGGGGACCCGGCCGGCCAGGACCTCCGCAGTGCTCGGCTTGCCGGGGCTGCGCACGCCGAGCGCGCGGCCAGCGCCCCCCTGGCTGTCCACGTCGACGACGAGCACGTGGTGCCCGGCCGTGGCCCAGGCGCCCGCGATGTTCGCAGCTAGGACCGTCTTGCCGCTCCCGCCCTTGTGCGACACGACGACGAGGCGCGGGGCAGGCATACCGTGGACCGTAGACGGTAGACGGTCATACCGGAGGCAAGACGTGTGCGACACGCCCGTCCCGCACCGATGCAGCGGACCCTGGGTGGGCGGTGGCCGTTGGCCGGCGCACGGTCACCGATGGATTGAGGCGCAGCCCGGCTCGACGGAACAGCACGCCGTCGCGGTCGGGCACGACGATCGTCGCCTTCTGCACGACGCCGGCACCCAGCAGCTCGGTGACGGCGGCGGTCGTCTGACCGTGGGTGCCGAGCTTGAGTAGGTCCAGCTGGTGCCGGGTGCGTGGGGCCGCCGCCAGGGCGTCGAGCACGGCTTGGCGCCGCGGTGCGCCGCCTTCCGGGAGCGGTTCGAGCAGAGCCCGCAGCTGCTGCTGGAGCTCCTGGGGGATCTGCCGGCGGCCGGTCTCCCAGTCGCTGACGGCGACTGCGTAACTCCCGACGCGCTCGGCCAGCTCGGCCTGCTTGAGCCCGGCCCGGATCCGCAGCGCACGCAGCTCATGCCGGTCCAGAGAGGCCTGCGGCGACGGACCCGGGTACAGCCCGGTGTGCACGCCGCGCTGGCCGGCGTTCCGCTGGTGCACCGCGCGCTCGGCCAGCAGCGCCGCGACCTGCTGCTCGACCATCAGCGACCGGGTGTAGCCCAGGTACTGGGTCAGACGCTTGCGGCTCTGGCCGGGCAGGTCGGTGATGGCCTGCAGCACCGCCCCGCGGTCGTCCAGTGCTGCGTTGCGGGCCTGCAGCAGCGCCACGGCCGCGCGTGCTGCATCCGGGGTCGGGATGGTGTCGTAGTGCCGGAGCCAGCCGGCCAGGGTGGGCGCGGGGACGCCGACGCGGCGAGCGAGGGTGTCCAGTGTCCAGCCCGCGGCGTGCCGGGCCTGCTCGAGCTCGGCGGTGCTGACCCCGGGGGTGTCCTGTCGCGGCCTGCGGCCTGGGAAGAGCCCCGCGACGGGCTGGCGACCGCGGCCGCGTCCCACCCAGATGGTCGCCTCGTGCAGCTGCCCGTCGCGCCGGGCCTGTTCGAGCAACCGCAGGTCCCGGGGACGGCGGCCGGCCAGTGCCCCACGGGTCACACCTGGGTCGCGGTTGATCTGGGCCAGCAGGGCGTTGAGCCGCAGTCCGTCGTCGCGGCGCCGCCCCGGCCGGGTCTTGGTCTGGGCGTCCTCGAGCGCGCCCGGTAGGTCTCGCACAGCCCATGCCGGCATGGGGGAGCCGTGCTCCCAGCGGCCGATCAGCCCGCGGCTCACGCCGAGCTGACGGGCGACGTCGGCCAGGGACAGCTGCAGTCGCTCGCGTAGGGCCTTGAGCTGGACGGTCTGGTCCGGGAGCAGGACCTGCTGCACGGGGAGCGCCGGGCCGGCGTACAGCCCGATGGCTGTGCGCCGGCCGCTGCGCGAGGGGACGAACGTCGTGCCCTCGTGCACCAGGCCGACGTCGACGGCCGTGCGAAGCCGGTTCAGCGCTGTGACCCGGCGGCCGCCCAGTCGGCCGGCCGCCGCGGCGTAGGTCAGGCCCGGCGCCACGCCGACGACTTCGAGCACCTGGTCGTCTCGGACGAGCGCGGCAGGCACGGGAACAGGTTATCGACAGATTGCGGTGCTTGCGGGGTGACCGGACTCCTTGCTGGGGTGGCGCCGTGGATGACGAACCTGAGGTGCTGCTGGACCCCACCGGCTTCCAGCTGTTCGTCCTGCTCGACCCCGAGATGCACGACCGGCTGCAGGAGCGGGCCTGGCAGGAGGGCCGCACCTTGGCTGGGGTCACCCGACGGGCACTGCACCGCTACCTGCGGTCGTCGACGCGGCGGTCGGCGTGAGCTGGCCAGTGCTCGACCTGGTGCACAAGCGGGTGCAGGACGTCGACGAGCAGGGAGTGCCGCGCGGCCCGCTTGCCCGTGCGAGTGCTCATGAGGTCGCGGTGCTCCAGGCGCTGGCGCACACGGCCGACCCGATCGGCCATGTCGGTGGTCGGGGTCAGCCATACCTGCGCCGGGTCACCAGGCTCAGCGAGGACCAGGTGGACCGCGCTGTGCGGGCGCTGAAGCGCCGTGGCGTCCTGCGGTCCGCGAACCGCCCGTGTACCGGCCGTGCGGCCGCCTACGTCGTGCTGCCCGACGACGTCGGGACGCTCATCGGCGACCGCCAGATGTCCCCGCGAGTGCCCCGCACGGTCACGGGTCAGGAGCAGCTGCCCGGGATGGCGCCCGGAGCGGCCTCGCTCGCTGAGGAGCCCGAACTGCCCCGCACCGGTGCGGTCCAGTCACCCGAGTGCCCCGCACCGGTGCGGGGCAACGAGGCCGAGTGCCCCGCACCGGTGCGGGGCCATACCGAAGTACCTAGGTGGTTACCACCACCACCGCAGACTGAGGCCCGGGATGGTGGTGGTGGGAGCACGACGACCAGGACCCCCGCCTTGGAGTCGGTCCTGACCTACGCCCGCCAGCTCAGCCCCGCCGAGCGGATCCAGATGGAGCACACGGTCCAGCCGTACCTCGAGCAGGGCTACACACCCGAGGACCTGTGGGCCTGCCTGACGTCGACGCCGTTGCCGGAGCAGGTCCGTAGCCCAGCCAAGCTGGCCGCGGTACGGCTGCAGTCTCCGAGGACGCGACCGCCGGCAGCCCAGCGCCGACGGGTGGACCAGGCGGCCGCGGACCGGGAGCGCGAGGTCGCAACCGCACCGCCCTGCGACCACGGACAGCCGGGTGGCTGGGTCGCGTTGGAAAGCACCGGGCTGCCTCGGTGCCCGGTGTGCCGGCAGGACGCCCGGCAACTGGTGTCGACCGGATGAGACCCGACCCCACCCAGGCGCCGGCTGGGCCAGGCACCAGATGCACCCATGGCACCCATGACGGCGGCTGGCTGCCCGCTGGACGGATTTGCGGGCCTGGCCGGTACCTCTGCGTGCCGAAGGCCGTCCAAGGGGGTCCAGCGGGCCAGCAGCGGTCGGGACGGGGGAGCCACGTCATCGACGTCGACGGCTGCCCGGTACGGCTGTGCGGGACTGCTAGCGGCGGGTTGGACCCCCAGGCGGAGGCGGCGCTGGCCGAGGTCGTACGGGCAGCCCGGCGGCGCCTCGAGCAGCTGCCGCCCTGCCTGCAGGAGCCCGACCACGAGGGCCGGCACCGCGACTTCCGTGGACGGGAGTGGTGATGAGGACCTTGGTCTGGAGTCGGCGGCCGAGCAGCCTGGTGCCCCGCCCGTCGTCGCTGCCCGTTCGATTGCCCAGCGGCGGCCTCCTGGTCATCTCCAAGCGCTCCTGCAACGGCTGCGGCCGCCAGCTGGGCGACCTGACCCTGGCTGAGCTGACGGCAATCCGCGAGGGCCTGCAGGCCCCGGACGTCCGGGCCGAATGCGGGTGCGGCACGTGAGCACCGCCGTCGTCCGGCATGCAGCGGTGCGGTGCGGCCGCTGCCCCGCCCTCATCGCGTTCGCCGTCACCGAGGCCGGGCGGAGCATGCCCATCGACGTGGAGCCCGACGTGGCCGGCAACGTCGCGGTGCACGTCGATGGGGCCGGCCGGATCCGGGCCCGAGTGGTCAGCCGGGACCGGCCGGTGCAAGGCTACGAGCGGTTGCACCTGCCGCACTTCGCGACCTGCGCGGCGGCGCAGCGAAGCCCGGCAACGGCGAGCAACGTGGTGCCGCTGTACCGCAAACGCGCGGCCCGGCGGGTCCGCGAGAGCCAGGTCGACCAGCTGCTACCGGACCCCGGGTGACCGCGTCACCCCGGTGCACAGCCACCAGCCCGGCGGCCACCGACCCGGCTGTCCAGCGGCCGAGCCCCCCGAGGGCTACCTCGGGGGGGCATCGGCCACCAACCGGGCGGCCACGAGCGTGCAGGAGGTGGGCCAGCCACCCGGGTCGGCCACCCCTGGAGCACCATCGGCCATGCGGTGACGCGGATCGGCCACCCGATCGGCCACGCCCCGAAGGACCGTCGTGACGCTGCCGGACCCCGCGCAGAAGCTGCTCGGCGCCCTGGTCGAGCTCGGCGGGGACGGCACTCCTGGGCAGGCCGGTGCGTTGGCGCAGCTGCCACCGCGGACCGTGACCCGAGCTGTTGAGGCACTGCGCCGCGCCGGGCTGGTCGAGGGCGGCAAGGCCCAGCTCCACCTGACGCCCGCGGGTTGGGCGGCCCGGCCCGGCGCCGAGCCGGCGGTCAGCGCCGGGCCGGTCCTGGACCAGGCCCTGGAGCTCTGGGCCGACCTGGGCCTGTACCCCCACCGGGCCTTCCTAGAGCTGCTCTGCTCGGCCGTCGTCGGCCGAGCCCGGCTGGCTGACGTGCGGCCCGAGGGGCACCTGGGGTTCATGGCACTGGGTGACACCGGCACCGGCAAGAGCGCGCTGGCCGCCCTGGCCTGCGCTGTCTTCGGGCTGCCCCCGGTCCGGCACACCCTGACCTTGCCCTCGCAGACCGCCGGCGAGGTGCTGGGTCGCCGGGAGCCGGCGGTGGGAGGCCAGCGGTGGGTGCCCTCACCGGTGGCCGCGCTGCCGTTCGTGCTGTTCGACGAGTTCGACAAGGCCGACGATCCGGTGCGCAAGGCCGTGTGGCCCTACTTCCAGGGCGGCGTCGAAGTGCTGGCCGAGGGCGAGCTGCAGCGGCTGCAGCCGACCCCGATGCTCGCGGCGAATCCGCCGCAGCGGGGTGACCGCCACGGGCAGCTGCGCGGGGAGTACCGCCGGCGGTCGGTGCTGCTGGACACCGGGTACGCCGAGGACCGCGGCGGCGACATCGAGCGGGCCCTGACCGCCTACTACGCGCGGCCGCCGCTGCAGATACAGCTCGCTGGGCTCCCGCAGCCCGCCAACGGGCTGCCGGCGCCGGCGCGGCAGGTCCTGGCCATGCTGGAGCGCGCGCTCACACCCAAGGGACGCAAGCACCGACCTCCGTTGCGGGCGCTGGAGGTGGCGGTGCTGGGTCGGGCGGCGCTGGCCGGCGGCGGCAGCGAGCAGGCCCTGGTGCTAGCGGCGTACAGCGTCGGGGTCGCCTACCTGCAGGTCACCGAGCAACTCGGGGACGAGGTCGCCGCCGGGTGGCAGCTGGACTTCGACGCGCTGCGGACCTACTTCGGCGTCGGCGTCGGCGCCGACGAGCTCGAGGCGGTCGTGGTTGCTAGCCGGCGCGCCCGCGAGCAGGCGCAGGGCCGGAAGGCCCAGCTCAGGGTCGCCGGTGAGGTGGAGGACCTGGGCCTGGTCGGGGACCGCAACGCCCTGGCCGAGCAGCTGCGCTTGGCCGCCCGGGACCTCGACGGCCGCCGAATACCACACCGCACCGACAAGCCGGCGGCCGTCGGGCTGCAGGCGCAGCTGAAGGCCCTGCGCACCGACGTGGCGGCCTGCCGCAGCCGCAGCCGGCTCGAGGAGTTAAGGACCCTCGCGGCTGGCCCGCTCCAGCGGGCGGCTGACCTGCGCCGACGCATCGACCTAGAGCAGGCCCAGCGCAAGAATGACCTCAGCCGCCAGGTCGCTGACGACGCCGCAGCCAAGCACCAGGCCAAGGTGATCGCGACGAACCACCGAGCCAGCGTCGCCGCCGAGAAGCGCCAGGCCAAGGACACCCTTCGACAGCTCAGGACTGACGTGAAGCGCGGCGAGGCCTTGTGGCAGCGGCAGACGACTCGCAGCGGGGAGAAGCCGTGGGAGGTGCTCCAAGCGAGCACGCTGCTGAGGTTCGAGGCGACGCCGCGCCCGCAGCCCGGCCAGCCGAGGGGGCTCGGCTCGATCCGCTCTGCCCTGGCGGCGTCCGCTGGCTGCTGGGTCAGCACGCTGGACCCGGAGCTGTCCTGGCCGGGCAGCTACCAGCACTGCCCAGGCCTGGCGCAGTGGGGGGAGAGCACCCGGGCGGTGCTGTGGCCGCACCTGGCCCGTCAGCACCAGGAGGAGGACCAGCTCGTGGCCGACTACGGCCTCCCGTCCAGAGACCGACCGTGGCTGTACCAGCCGCAGCCACCGCGCACCATCGCTGCGCCGCGACGGGCTCTGCCGCCCGGGCGGGGCATGTGATCCGCCGCAGTCAGGCAGCGCCTGCGAGGACGGCCTGGACTGCTTGGCGTAACACGTCCAGCCGGTTCGGGGGGCGGCCCTCATGGGTGGCGGCTCTCAGGGACCTACTTCGGCGTTCAGCAACGGCTCGCACTGCGGCCCTGGCGGTGCCCTGCGCGGCCGGCCCGCACGTCGTGAGGCCGATGCGCAGTGCGACTGCCTGCACCAGCCGCTCCCAGTCCCCGCCGGCGGCGTGTTCGACCTCGGCCGCGGCCTGCTCGGCGGCTGCCGCGACGTGCTCCCGTGTCGCTCGGGTTGCCGCGTGTTGCTGCCGACGCCAAGCGGCGTGCTCGGCGGCTTCGGTCCGGCGTACGGCGCCGGCGCGCAGCTCGTTGACGGCGGCGGGCAGCCGGCACCGGATCAACGCTGGCACCGGGTAGGTCGCTGTGGTCAGCGGGCCACCTGCGCGCAGCTGCGCCAGCAGACCGGCCCGGTCACCGTCGAGCATCCCGAGTGCATCCGACAGGGCCTGCAGTGCCTGCGGGCGACGGCGCAGCCGGCGCAGCCGCGGCTCCCACCGCTCCAGTTCGTTGACCAGGTCATCGAGCAGGGGATGCCTGGGCTTGTCGCCCCGTGGCGGGGTCAGAGCTCGGGTGGGCTCCGGCTGGGGGTTGGGGGGTAGTTGCTCGTGACCTCTAGACCTAGACGACGCTCCGGCGTCCGGGTTCTCGACCGTCGTCGTGCGGGTTCTCGACCCCGTTTCGGGCGCGCAAGCGTCCTCGGCGACGCGTGACGGGTGCCTCGCTGACCCGGTCTCGTTCGCCGGCCCCGCGACCACGGAAGTAAGCCGATCGGGCCGGCCGGCTCCCTCGAGCAGCGAGCGACCCACGTACGTCAGATGCCCGCGGGCGCCGCGGGTCAGCAGACCCTCCAGGCAACCCAGGTAGTTGCGGGCGGTGTCGCGGTCCAGCAGCTCGTCGAGCTCGGCGCGGGCCTGGCGGCTGACCCGGGTCCCTAGCGGGCTGGTGTGGCGCAGCACAACCCAGGCCAGGACCCCGAGCACGGCTCGGCGCTTGCCGGCGGCGGCCCGGCCCTGTCCGGCGTGCAGCGCGGCCCGCAGGACGGCCTGCTCGTGGAAGGCGGCCCGGTGCAGCGACCGGAAGCCGGCCGCACCACGGTGCTCGAGCGCGAAGCCCTCCAACACCGCCGGGTCAGGGACGCGGTAGTGCTCGCCGTGCTGCTCGAGCAGACCGGCGGCGGCCAGGACGTCGCTGAGCTCACGCCAGGTCTTCGCGCTCGCTCCCACAGCGCCCGCGGCTTGGGCAGGCGTGAGTGGGATCGTGCCGTCGGCCCAGCTGTGCCCGACCCAGAGCTGGAGCCAGGCGCCGGAGGCCTGCAGCACGACCCGGCCGGGCAGTCCCAGACCGCCCAGCGCGTCGGTTCGCCGGCGGAACTCGTCCGGGCTGGTGAGCTTGTGCCACCGCGAGGCGAGCCGCGCCGTCGGTGCTGGGCGACACGCTGGGGTGTCTTGCTGGCCCCTGTCGGGGCATGGGACTACCGTCACGACTGCCTCCTGAGGGGCATCGAAGATGGGCAAGAAGCGCCGGACCTTTGTCAGCCGGCGTGCAGTTCTGCGAGACGGCCGCCCTTGCCGGGGCGGCCTCTCCGCTGTCAGGGCCTGGTCAGGCGGTCTCCTCGTCGACGTCGGGCACGACGGCTACGCGCTCTCGGCGAGCGGTAGCGGCTCCTGGGCGGCCTCGGGCACCACGAGCTGCTCCAGCCACTGCTCGATGAACACGGCCATGCTCACGCCGGCAGCGGCTGCTGCAGTGCGCGCTTTGGCCCGCAGGTGGTCCGGGATGCGGACCATGAGCGCCACGAGCTCCTGCGGGTTCTCGCGCGGCACGGAAGGACGACGCTGCGGCACGCCTCGGACACCTGACATGCCCGGGATCTTGGCGCCAAGCGGCGTCCAAGTGGTGGAGGCCACTCGGCGTGTCGTGCATGCACCGACTTGCCCCGACGAGAACGCTGGGGGGGCGCTTGCCCAGGGGGGCCACGTCGCGCCGACGCGACGTTGGGCCGGGGGCTCTGCCACGGTGGATCGCATGAGGGCCTACATCGACGAGTCGTGCCGCGAGCAGTTGCCTGGCGTGTTCGTGCTGGCGGCCGTCGTCGTGCCAACGCCCCGGGCGGACCAGGTCCGAGCCCAGGTGCGCGGCCACGCGCAGGCCAGCGGCGCCCGCTTCCACTGGCACGCCGAGGGCTCCGACCGCCGGGTGAAGTTCCTCGAGGAGCTGGCTGGCTTCAGCCTCCCCGCAGTCGTCGCTGTCGCGGCACCGATCGACCCGCAGCGACAGGAGCGGGCCCGTCGCAAGTGCCTCGAGCAGCTGCTGTGGGAACTCGTGCAGCGCGACGTCCGCGACCTGGTCCTCGAGAGCCGCCAGGAGCGCCGCGACCGGCACGACCGAGCCGCCATCCTGGCCGGACAGAAGGCCGGCCAGGTGCCCGCTGATCTGCGCTACGCCTTCGAGCAACCGAGCCGCGAGCCGTTGCTGTGGCTGCCCGACGTGGTCGCCAGCGTTGTGTCCGCAGTTCGCGCTGGCCTGCCCGGCCTCTCGCTCGCTGCGTTGGGACCAAGCGTGAGCCTGGTCGAGGCCGGCGACGCGACCTAGCCCGGACAGCGCGAAGGCCGGGGGCCCGTCATCCGGCGGGAGGCCCGGCCTCACTTCCGGCCCGCATAGTGGGGCCAGCACATCCAGTGTCGTGACAGCACCGGACAACTGTCAACCGCCTGGGCTACGGGGGTCTGAGCGCCGCCCCAGCGCCGACCCGGCCCCGCAGGGTCGGCGAAATCGGACGATCGCGGACCTGTCACATACCCCCGGCCTCGGAGCAAGCGTGAGCCTGGTCGAGGCCGGGCGACGCGACCTAGCCCGGCCCGGCCCGCATAGTGAGGCCAAGGAAGGGGGCCGGGTTGGACTTGCGCAAGGGGCAGGCCCAGTGAGCGACTGGCGCCTCCAGTCGCGGTGTCGCGAGGTCGGTGACCCGGAGTGGTGGTCCAGCCGGACCGGCCGGGATCAGCGGGCGGCCGCCGAGGTCTGCGCGGAGTGCCCGGTGCGCACCGAGTGCCTGGCGTACGCGATCGGCTGGCACAGCCGGGCGGCCGGTGCTCCTGAACGCCCGCGGGGGGTATGGGGCGGCTGGCTGTTCCCGCACGACGAGCACCGGGAGCCGGGCCAGGTCAGCTGCCAGGGCCGGGCGGTCTACGGCCGCCGGGTGCCCAAGGAGAGGCCCACCGTCCAGGTGCGGGGTAGCTGCACCGCTGGACACATCACCGACACCCGGTCAGAACCGGGCCGGGTCACCTGGGAGGGCCCGTGCGGGAACAGCACCTGCAGCAGGCAGGTCCAGGCCCGGCGAGTCCCTCGCGCGCGCGTGGTAGCTGGGGCTCTCAGCCCAGGGTCAGACTCCGAGCCGAAGTCGGCACCGTTCCGGTTTCTCTAGCAACTATGCTGAAGAACAATGTGAAGCAACGGAACGCGACCTTAGAAATGCCTGAGGGTGAGGTGGATACAGAAGTGCCTCAGGAGCCCTTCGACAATCTGTTCGCCGCCTCCGGCGCCCGCTACGGCGTCGACCCAGCGCTGCTGCGCGAGGTCGCCCGGCAAGAAAGCGGCTTCAACCCCAACGCCAGCTCCCCCGCCGGTGCGATCGGGCTGATGCAGTTCACGCTGGGCACCGCCGCCGGCCTGGGAGTGAACCCCCGCGACCCGGCCAGCTCGGTCGACGGGGCCGCCCGGATGCTCAAGGCTTCCCTGGACCTGCACCACGGCAACGTCGGACTGGCCCTGGCCGCCTACAACGCCGGCGAGGGCGCCGTCGCGCAGTACCACGGGATCCCGCCCTACGCCGAGACACAGAACTACGTCCAGGTCATCACCAGCCGGCTCGGGAAGAAGAAGGGCGACGGCTTCCACTGGTATGACTTCCTTGGAGTACTCCCCGGGGATAGTGGGATCTCACCGGGGCAGGTTCCTGGTATCGCGCGGGCGGTTCCTGGGCTAGCGCGGGATGAGGCGGGGGCGGCCGCGGCGGACGCGGCCGCGGCGGTGTCTCGCGGTGTGCTCGGCGGGATCGTCAAACCGCTGCGCCCGATCCTGGTGACCGGGCTGCTGCTGGCCGGCGGCGCCGGCCTGGTCATCGCCGGCGTCTGGCGTTCAGTCACGCCCCGGCACACACCTGTCTCTTGAGGGCGACAGCCCTTTTGGACTACCCGAGCCCAGGGTGTCCGCAGACGGTCGGCTGTGGGACACCCAGTGCAGAGCGCCGCTGACCGGGGTCAGCACGCTCAGACCGCTGTCTCGCAACCCGTCCCAGTTCCAACGTCCCGCTAGCCCCGGACTGTCGTGGGTTCCGGGCAGGGTGACGCCCATGACCACCCTCATCGGCTACGCCCGCGTGTCCACGCCCGAGCAGAGCGCCGCGCTGCAGCAGGACGCCCTAGTGGCAGCCGGCTGCTTCCGCGTCTTCGTCGACGTCGCCGGCGGAACCAAGCAGGACCGGCCGCAGCTGGCGGCCGCACTGGACCAGCTCCGGCCCGGGGACACCCTGGTGGTCTGGCGGCTGGACCGGCTCGGCCGCTCGCTTCGGCACCTCATCGACACCGTCACCGACCTGGACGCCCGACAGGTCGGCTTCCGCAGCCTCACCGAGTCGATCGACACCACGACCACCGGCGGCCGGTTGCTGTTCCACGTCTTCGGCGCCCTGGCCGAGTTCGAGCGGGACCTCATCCGGGACCGCACCGCCGCCGGCCTCGAGGCCGCCCGCGCCCGCGGCCGAGTCGGCGGCCGCAAGCCGGCGCTGACCGGCGACAACCTGCGCGTCGCCCAGGAGCTCTACGCCGGCCAGCAGCACACAGTGACCGCGATCGCCAAGCTGCTCGGCGTCGGCCGCTCCACGGTCTACCGGTCCGTCACCCCGTGCGGAGGCGCCTCCCGTCCCCCGCAGATTTCCGACCAGATCCGTCCCACACACCTCTTGCACCACGGCAACGAACGCATCACGCACGCTTGACGGCGCGGCGCGGTGAGCCTGCGCGTAGCTGCTGGCGGAAGGCGGCGCCGGACCGCTGACCGTTGCGCCGCAGCAAGTAGCGCTGGACGGACACTGCGTCGACGGCCCACACGCCGTGGCGGTAGACCCCGTCCAGGTCCCCGCGCTTGAGCAGGCTGTGGATCCACTCGGTGCTCAGCTCGAGGTGCTCAGCGGCCGCGGCCGCGGTGACCGTGCCGACCGGCGCGGGCGGTCCTAGGCCGGCCTGCAGCCGGCTCCGGCGGTGCTCGACCGACCCGGGGTCGACGACCCACGGCCGGCCCGGTGGGCGCTGGCCGTACAGCCAGCCGCGGCGCAGCATCCGGTACACCCAGTCCAGGCTGACCCCGAGCTGCTTGGCGGCCTGCTCTGCCGACAGCCCGGCGGCTGGCTGCTGCGCCTTCTGCCGGCGCACGGCGGCCGCGTCGACGACGTGCAGTTGGCCGTGTCGGCGCCCGCGCAGGCGGCCGTCCTCGAGCATCCGCACGACGGTCGACACGTGCACGCCGAGCTGCGCGGCGGCCGCGGCGGGGGTCAGGCACTCCCCTGTCGGCCTGCCGCTTTCGTATCGCACGAGCGATACCGGGTCCACCCTCCAGCGGCCGCTGACGAGCTCCCCGCGAAGCCGGCCCTGCTCGAGTAGCTGCTGTACCCGTGTCGGGGTGACCTGCAGCCGTTCGGCTGCCTCCCGGGTGCTCAGGCCGCCTAGCAGCCGGCCGGCCAGGTCCTCAAGCACGTCGACGTCGACGTGCCAGGCCCGGCCGTGTCGATGGCCGGTAAGCCGACCCTGGCCGAGCAGGTACTGGACCATGCCCACGCCATAGCCCAGGCGCGCGGCCGCGGCCGCGGTGCTCACCCCCACGGTGCAGGCCGCGCGCGTGGCAGCCGGCACCGTCGGCGAGGGGGCGGCCGGCCCGGTCGCCAGCGTCAGCTCAGCGACGTCAACAGCGGCGGCCTGAGGGGCGCGGAAGGCCCTGGGGTGGGCTGTGTCGTACACCGAGTGCAGGTAGACCCCGCTGATCTTCAGGTACTTGGCGGTGGTCTGGAGGCTGTCGTGGCCGAGCAGCTCTTGGATGACGCGCAGGTCGGCGCCGTGCTCGAGCAGGTGCGTCGCACAGGAGTGCCTCAGGACGGTGGGTGTGCGGTATGCAGCGTCAGGCCGGTAGCAGCCAGCGCGGGCACCTGCAGGGCCTGCTCGGCGGCTCGCCGGGTGGCCCTCCACACCCCGCCTCTGCTCATCGGC
>JAABUH010003275.1_pt1 | contig 14155 bp, 11 predicted proteins | sample 5559121 | NCBI WGS metagenome assembly JAABUH01 (sample SAMN10711871, study PRJNA513364) | rock metagenome | isolation source: Antarctica rocks | place: Antarctica: Victoria Land, Battleship Promontory nord | collected 2015-12-28 | reverse complement strand
TGGAAGCCCTCGGCTACGAAGAAGCCCGGCCTGCCGGGCGGCAGGAATGGAAAGGGTACAATCGGCCCGGCGGGGGCGGGTATGACCTGGAAGCGGTGCTGACTGGCGGCGTGGCCCCGCGCCGGGTCGTCGCTCAGATCAAGCAGTTTGACAGCCTGAACGTGCATCAGCGCTCGGTAGACGAGCTGCGCGGGGCGTGTCTTCGCTGCGGCGCAGCGGAAGCAATCCTCGTGACGACCTCGGCCTTCTCCAATGTGGTGCTTAGGCACGCCTCAGAGGCGAATGCTGCCAGCACGCCGGTTGCTCCGGTTCGCCTGATTGATGGGAAGGAGCTGCTGGGCCTGCTGATCCGTCACCGCCTGGGGGTTCGGGAGCGGATGCAGGGCGGAACGCGTCGCCTGGAAATCGACGAATCCTTTTTCGGCATGGTTGGCGCGTTGCCCGCCCGCAAGACAGAGGCGCGGACGTCAGCCGGGAAGGCCGCCAAGCCGGGGTGGCGCGTGACCATTCGTGTCTCTTCCGTTTCCTGCCCGAAGACCCGGACCGAGGGGACGGAGGACGGTGGACAGGAAAAGGGCCGATCAGTGAAAGATGACTCTCGGAAAGGAGGACGCTGACGTGGCCGACTCATGCCGCCGCAGGCATCGCTTCCCTCTGGCTGCTGGCGCTACTCCCGGCAACCGCCACAGGCCCGGTCATTACGGGGCAGACGGTCGGGCCTATGGCTGTGCTGGCCGCTGGAGCGGCCCTGCTGCCCGACCTTGATGCACAGCGCTCCAAGATCCGCTCGCTGAGGATCGGCCCGGTCCGTCCTCTGGACCTCCTAGGCGCCCTCGTGTACGGCGCGTGGGGCCACCGGGGGCCGCTTCACTCCCTACCGGGCCTGGCGGCCTTCGGGCTGGCCTGCGCCCTACCGCTGGCCCTCTCGTGGGGCGGGGAGTACGGAGCGGCGCTGCTGCTGGGGTACGGCTCCCATTTGGCCCTGGACGCGATGACCCGCCACGGCGTCCCGCTCTGGCCTTCACGCCGCTGGGACGGACAGTGGGGCCTCCGTCGACGCCAGCACGTGCTGCCGCGCCGCCTGCGCTTTGTGACCGGCTCCGCCGCAGAGGACGTGCTGCAAGCACTGTTGTTCGGTGCGGTCCTGATCCTGCTGCTCACGCGCCTGGCCTCATGAAGTAGTCTGAAGATGGCTGGATGAAACTCACTCTAGATGAAACATGCACTTCAAAGCGGCAACCCATGAAACGACAAAAGCCGCGTCCGCCGCGAGCCCGTTCCACAAGGGGAGCGAGTCGTCGGACGGGTGCGCGGCCTTCCTCGGCCACCCGACGCCCGCCCCAGGGGGACGGGCCGATGCGCTGGGTTAGCGTAAGCGCCGCCCCTGACAGAAGCAAGTCGCGTTGCATGGCCGCACCGTTGACCGACGAGGTATAAGCTACTTCAGCCTTTTCCGAGGATATCAAATCAAGTCACCTAGCGTGAAAGGAGGATCATGCATGTAGATCCGAAAGACGATCCACAGCAAACCAATTCACAGGACGCCCCGTTCATCATCGAGCACCGGCAAGAAGACACCAGCGGCAGCACGTTCCGCCCGAGCGCCCGCCTGATCCTGACCGAGCGCGTCCGCACGTCCGGCTTGTGGCGCTCGCTCGCCCCCGAGGACTTCAAGACGCTTGTCCTGCTGCTGACGTTCATCACCCCCAACGGCTGGTGCCGCCCCACCCTCCCGGAGTTAGCCGATACGATGGAAGTCTCCCAGGGCAAGGCCAAGGGGCGCATGGAGCGGCTCCTCCAGACGTCGTGGCAGGGCCAGTCGCTGGCGACCCTGATGCCGCGCCCGGACGGACTGGACGCCTACTTGCCCGGCCGCCCGCTGGTGGCCCACGAGGACGCGCCAGCACCGGAGCCGCCCGAGGCCGCACCTGTACGCACGCCGGGGCGGGAGGCGGTGGCCGCCTATAGCCGCGCCCGGTACGCCAAGACGCGCGCGGAGGTGGAGGCACAGATCGGGGAGATGATGGGCTGGGGTCCGCCTGCTTTCGCCGGGGACGACCCGGCCGTGGCGGAGGGCAAACGGCAGGCCTTCAAGGCGATGACGGACGTTGGGATGGCGAAGGAACAGGCGCTGGATCTGTTGGGGCGCTTCGACTTGGGGGCGGTGGAAAGCCAGATCGCCTGGATGCCTCAGCGGAACGCCAAGAACCCCGCCCGGTTCCTGGCCGCCGCCATCGAGGGGGGCTATGACAGGCCGCCGGGAGCGCGGCAACCGGCGCCGACAGACGGCGCCGGAGGGACGCCGCAGCAGAGCCACGGGGACGATGAGCCGGGGAACAGTGAGTAAGGAAGGCGGGTGGCACCCGGTCCCAGTCCGGCTTGTGGACGAGGTGATGCCGGGCCTGCGGGACACCGAGCTGCGGGTCCTGCTGGTCGTGCTGCGCCAGACGTGGGGGTGGCGGGCCGATGGCGCGGCGGGGAGCGGGGCGTACAAGCGGCGGGACTGGCTCTCGCACCGGCAACTGTGTCAGCGAACGGGACGGGGAAGCGACGCGGTCTCGGCGGCGGTGGGATCGCTGACAGCGTCGTGCCTCGTCGTTGTGGAAGACGCGGGCGGGCGTCCCCTGGCAACGCCGGAGGAGCGCCGCCGCTGCCTGGGCCGCCTCTACTTCCGCCCTGGGGAAATGTGGACCGAGGGGGGTGTGGAAAAGTGGAAAACCGCCGGTCTTTGCCGTCCGGGAAAATCGTGAACGACAACAGAGCTTGTTTATAACAACACAGCGGGTTTTGGCGGACCGAATTGTTTGCTTGCTTTGGGGCCGCAACGGATTGTTGGAACGGGTTTGGGGGTGCGGCGAGGCACAACGGCGGGGGTGTAGCCAGCTCGCTGAACGTCAGCGAAAAATAACCCGTCAGAAGCTCCGAACCGGAGCCGCGAAGTGTTAAGCAGGGGGGATCTTCTGAGACTACTTGACAACTGCGTTTATGCGTGCTAGAATCCCGCAACACCGTTTAGGGGGGACATGCGAATGGACAAGGCAGGAGATAGTCAGCGGCGGGCGGTCACCATCGCGGTGCTCAACCACAAAGGCGGCTCGGCGAAGACTACGACCGTGGTCAACCTTGCGGGCGTGTTCGCCGCCGAGCAGGGCTTGCGGGTGCTGGCCGTGGACGTGGACAGCCAGGCCAACTGCACGATGGGGCTGGGCTTCGACCCGTACCAGCTCTCCGCCAAGAAGCGCATCCTGATCTCCGACGTGCTGCGCCCGTCCGACTCCGGCGGCTACAACGCCGCAGCCAGCCTGCGCGACGCTATCCTGAACACGGAGATCCCGAACCTCGACTTGGCCCCGTCCTCGCTGGAATTGTCCCGGCTGGAGATCCCCCTGATCAACTCCATGAAGCGGGAGGAGAAACTGAACCAGGTGCTCCAGCCGGTCCGGCGCGACTACGACCTGATCCTGATCGACTGCCCGCCTTCGTTGGGCATCTTCACGACCAACGCGCTGTTCGCCGCCGACTACGTCCTGATCCCCGTGGAGGCCGCCAACTACGCCGTTGCGGGCCTCACGGCCATCATTGACGTTATTGATGGCGTGCGCCGGAACGGCCAGGATGTCACCGTCCTGGGCATCTTCAACACGCGGGTGTCGGGCACGAACGCCGCCCGCGAGGCGCAGGAGAACACGCAGCGGCTGTTCAGCACGTACTACATCGACATCCCGATTCAGGTTGCCACGGCGAGCGAGAATGCCGTCCGCGAGGGCCGTCCCCTCGTGATCAGCGATCCCAAGCACAAACTTTCGCAGGCTTACCGGGCGATCGCCAAAGAGATACTGGCGCGCATCAAGCTGGAGCCACAGGGGGCGAAGCCGCACCTGACATTGGAGAGCGCGTCCGGCGCCTGACGAACCTGCTCCGCCCGCACAATATGCCGGGGCGACCTATCCGACGAGTTGACTGAACAGCATTATGAGCACGACGAAAACCGCAAAACGTCCGACCGTTTTCGACACTATCATCGAGAAGGGTCAGGAAAACGCTGCTCGACTTGAGGAGACGTTTGCCGGCCCCACCCTGGAGCTCGCCACCAGCTACGTCCGACCCAACCCTAACAACCCCCGCCGGCGCATCTCCCAGGCGTCCGTCGAGGAAATGGCGAACGCGATCCGCCAGGTCGGGGAGATTCTCCAGCCGCTCCTGGTGCGCCCGATCCCCCATGATGAAGCGGGCTACCGATACGAGGTCGTCTGCGGCGACCGGCGGCTGCTCGGGGCGCGGCAGGTCGGGCTGTCCAAGGTCCCTGTGCGCGTGCGGGACCTGAGCGACGAGGAAGCGGCCCGGTTCGCGCTGTGGGAGAACCTGGCTCGCCGCGATCTGGACGCGATGGACGTAGCGGACTCGGTGGACCGGCTGCGGCGGATCGACCGGCTGACCTGGCCGGACCTGGCGGCTCGGTTCGGCGTCTCCAAGCAGTGGGTCTGGAAGCTTCAGAAGATGGCGGAGCTGCCTGACGGTGTCAAGGAGATGGTCCGCGATCGGCGCCTTTCCGCCTACAGTGCCACCCTGCTGACCCAGGTGACGACCGGCGGCGAGGACGTCGCGCGTCTCGCCCAGCGCATTGTTGACGAGAAGCTTTCCACGCGGGAGGCGGAGCGGCTGATCGACGCCCTCCGGCAGCCGCAAGGAGCGGACAGCGGCTCGGACCGTAAAGGCGCCTTTACGGTTTTATGGAGCCTGCCGCCCGGCTACGGCGGACGGCGCTACGGCCGCACGGTCAAGGCGGCGGACGACCTAGCGGCATCCATTCGGGACGGGCGGGTAACGCCGGACTTGGCGCGCTCCCTCGTGCCCATCGCCCGCGCGCTGCTGGAGCTGGCCGGCAACCCAGCCGAGGGGTCCGCCCCGGACGGCAGGCACATGCAGGAAAAAGATGGGGCAGGATCAGCGGGGAACGAAAAATGTCAACAAGGCAAGGAACAGCCTGAAGAAAACGTGCAAGAAGGCCCCGGATGAAAATCCGGGGCCTTCTCCGTCTGCCATGGCTCCCCGACTGGAACGATGAGGGGTCAACGAAAAATGATGATCGCCATTCATGCAGGCCCGCTTCCTGGGGGACAGGGCGCAGCAATTCATGGGAGGAATAATGTTTAACGGATTTCGGTCCCTTTCCGCCAACTTCACACCGACGCCCAACCAGTTCTTTGACGAGGTGTTAGGGCATTATCCATCCCGCGTAGTCACCGTCGTCGGCATCCTGGTCCGCAACACCCTGGGCTGGGAAGATCCGGACACCGGGGAGCGGCGCATCGAGGCGGAACTGCCCCTTTCTTCGTTCATCCGCCCCGACCTCTGCGAGAACTCCGCCCGTAAGGGTCTGGCCGAAGCCATCGCGGCTGGTCTCATCGTGCGGACCGTTGCCGCCAACAGCCGCGAAGGCGCGCGGTACGCCCTCAGATGGGCTGACGGGGCCGCACTGGAACGCGCCCTCGAAAAGAGCCGCCGGGCGCACGGCACGAGCAATTCTTCTCGGCAATGTTCGCGCGGGGGGGGTCCAAAAAATGCACCCCTGGATGAAAGCACGGGGGGTGAACTTTTTAGGGGTCCAAAAAATGCACCCCCTTATATAGATAAAACAAAGAATCCGAGTCCTGAAAAGAAAGAAGACACAGAACGAACGTTGAACGTTAGTTTTGAGTTGAACTCCGTTCAGGGGGAAGAAGCCGGCCGGTCGGGGACAATCGCGCCCGTCAAACGCGATCTGCTTGCCAAAAGTTTGGAGGACGGGGCGTCCGCGCTCGTCGAGGAGTTGGCAGATCGGGGAAGCGAGCGGCGCCACCGGCAGCTGCTCTCGTTCTGCGAGCGAAACGGCTTGGACCACCTCGTGCAACAGTCCCTGACAGCTACCCGGAACCGCATGGCGCGCGAGAGCAAGCACGGGGCGTTGGAGAAGCCGGGGGCGTACTTCTGCCACATCCTCGTCAAACTGCTTCAAGACCATCAGGTCTTCGTTCCCGTAGCGGGCGAGGACGATCCGGAGGAAGTTAGGCAGCTGGCGCGGGCCAGCCTCGGTCTCCCGGTGACACAGTCCGAAATCTGATACCGTGACCGTGCACAAGCACCAATACGAAGGAAGCATAGGAAACCTATTCATGAGCATCACCGGCGATCCGCGCGGCTCCGTCTGGCAGAAGTGGGACCTGCACGTCCACACCCCGGCCTCGTTCCACTGGCGCGGGGAACGTTTTCATCAGATGAATGCCGCCGCTGCCGACCAGGCCCTGACGACGATGATCGAGGCGATCAACGTCTCCCAGGTCCGGGCGTTCGGCATCATGGACTACTGGACGTTCGACGGTTACCTGCGCCTGCGGCGTTTCCTGCGCGAACACCCGGAGGCCGCTTTGACGAAGGCGGTGTTCCCCGGCATGGAGCTCCGTATCCAGGCGCCGGTCGACTACCGCCTGAACATCCACGTGCTGCTGTCGGACGAGCTCAGCGACCAGCAGCTCCAGGACTTCAGATCGGCCCTGCGCGTGGGCGGGATCGGGCGCGGCCTCTCCGACGAGGCGCTGATCGCCTACGCGGGGACGCTCGACGAGAGCAAGGCACGCCTCCACGGCCCTGGCCTCGACCTCTCGACCGCCGACGGCCTGTTCCAGCTCGGCGCGCGAACTGCTGAAGTCACGCGCGAGTCGTTGGAGCGCGCGTTCAGCGAGATCCCGGAGGGTTCCGGCTATGTGATCCTGCCCTACGACACCTCCGACGGGCTCCAGTCACTCGATTGGAAGTCCCACCCGCATGCCGACAACTACTTCATGCGTTCCGCTGCCATCTTCGAGACGCGTGACAGCGATAACGTGGACCTGTTCCTGGGCAGAACTACCGCCAAGAACGAGCGGTTCATCCACAACTTCAAGAAGACGATGGGCGCCGACGCCAAGCCGGTCGTGTGCGGCAGCGACGCTCACCGCCTCTCGGACTACGGCAACTATCCCAGCGGGAAGGCTTGCTGGATCAAGGCCGACCCGACCTTCGCGGGCATCCGGCAGATCGTCAACGAACCGGCCGCCCGCTGCTACATTGGGGAGATCCCGGACAAGGTCGTCCAGGTACGGGACCGTCGGACGAAGTACATCAAGCGGCTGAGCATCACCAAGAAGCCAGCCTCGCGGCTTGAGGAGGTCTGGTTTCAGGCTGACATCCCGTTCAGCTACGACCTCGTCGCCGTGATAGGCAATAAAGGGAGCGGCAAAAGCGCTCTGGCCGACGTTCTCGGACTGCTCGGGGACACGAAAAATCATCCGCACTTCTCGTTCCTGAACGGGGACAAGTTCCGGCGCACCAAGCGCAACTTGGCACACGAGTTCGAGGCGACGCTCGAATGGGCCAGTGGCGTGACGGTGTCAAGGAGTCTCGACGGGGCTGTCGACGCGCACGCGACCGAGGCCGTGAAGTACATCCCACAGCATTTCCTGGAGGCCGTCTGCAACGAGATCGGCACCTTAGACCGCTCGAACTTCGATAAGGAACTCAAAGCGGCGATCTTCTCGCATGTCGCGCCCGACGACCGCCTGGGGTGGACGTCGCTGGATGATCTGATCGCCCACCGGACGGAAGAGGTCAGGCGGAAGATTTTGCTGATCAAGGACCAAGTGCGGACTCTGAACGCCGAGATTGCCACCCTTGAGGAACGCGCCGCGCCCGACTATCGGGAAACTCTTGAGAGCCGCGTCCGAAACAAGGCGGAAGAGTTGCGCGTACACGAGGAGATGAGGCCGCCGCCGCTCCAGGCTGTCAATCTCGACCCGGAGAACGCGGGCGCAAACCGTGCCGCGACAGAGATCGAGCGCATCCACCGGCGCCTCGCCGAACTCTTGGGGCTGATCGTTTCGGCTAAAGATATTGGCAGGGCGTGTAAGGTGAAGCTCTCCGCTGCCGCGCGGCTGAACGGCCAGCTAAACAACCTGGAGTGGCAGGCGGCTGAGTTTGTCCGGGAACAGGACTCCTCCTTCCAAGCACTTTCCGTCGATCCTGCCGAGGTCGTGAAGCTGACGATCGACCGGTCCTCCCTGGCCGCTGCGGAGGCTGCGGTCAATCAGCAGCTTGACATCTGTCGGCGCTCCTTGGACCCTCTGCTGGGCGGCAGCTTGGCCGCCGAGAAGGCCGATCTGGAGCGGAGGCTCCCGCAGCTCCAGAACGAGCTTGACGCGCCGAACAGGCGCCGCCATGACCACGAGGCCCTCGTCGCTCGGTGGGAAGCGCGCCTGCGCGAGATCGTCGGCGAGGAGAGTACGCCCGACACGCTGGAGCATTACCGCGCCGCTCTGGCCGCGCTGGACGGCCTGCCGGACCTCATCGGATCGAAGCGCGCGGAACGCTCCCGGCGCGCGCTCGATACCTACGGCGAGATCCGCGCCCTTGCCGATACCTACCGACAGCTGTACCGGCCGGTCCAGGAGTTCATAGAGCAGCATCCCCTGATCAGCGACACGTTCCGGCTGGAGTTCGACGTGTCGGTGGTTGAGGACGGCTTCGCGGCCAAGTTCTTTGACACGGTGGGGCGAAACGCAGCCGGTTCCTTCTGCGGCGCCGAGGAAGGGGCGGCCGTGCTCGCGGGCATTCTGGACGCGCACGACTTCGGCGTTGCGAGCAAGGCAGCAGCCTTTCCCGAAGAAGTTCTCAGGCATTTGGGAATGGACTGCCGATCCTCCGGCGCGCGCGCCGTCAAGCTCAAGGACCAACTGAGGAAGGGCCAGACGCCCGAGGCGCTGTACGATTTTTTGTTCTCGCTCGACTACCTCTCGCCGCGGTACACGCTCAAGCTGGCCGGCAAGTCGCTGAACCAGCTCTCGCCGGGCGAGCGCGGGACCCTGCTTCTCGTCTTCTACCTCCTGATCGACCGGGACGACATCCCGCTCATCATCGATCAGCCGGAGGAAAACTTGGACAACCAGACCATCTATACGATGCTCGTACCCTGCATCCTGGAAGCCAAGAAGCGCCGGCAGATCGTCATCGTGACGCACAATCCCAATCTGGCTGTGAACTGCGACGCCGAGCAGATCGTCTGCGCCTCGCTTGACCCGGCTAACGGAAACAGGATTGAGTACTTGACTGGGTCCATCGAGAACCCGCTGGTTAACCGCAGACTCATCGACATCCTTGAGGGAACGCGCCCTGCCTTCGACAGCCGCGACGCGAAATACCTTGCCGGATAGCTCTGCCGTCTGAAGCGAGACGGCGCGCACAGCCTGGGTGGCAAGCGCACAGGTCAATTGGTTAAGACTCCTGTTCGTGCGGCCCTTCATCTGCTTCGGGTGAAGGAGTATACGCCTATTGGCTTTGCGTGGCGTCAGTTCCGCACGAAGCGCGTAACGCTGCCTTGAAGTTCGGACACGAAGCGGCTGAAGGAAAGGTCCTCCGCCGGGAACTCGATCTGGGTGTCTGCTCCGTTCGTGGCGAGCGTCAGGCACGCCGCGTCGTAAAGCCGCTCAAGTACCAGGCGGCGCCCCAGCAGTTCGTAGCGCTTGCTGTACGACGCGTTCTGGAAAACCGGATCGACGGGGAAGTAGGGCTGGGCGTTCCGAACGCCCTTTTTTATCTGAGGGCAGTCTTCCAGCAGGAAGAAATAGCCTAGGAAGGGACGCGGACCGGTGCCAAGCCGCCCCTCCCGGTAGGCCGTCCAGATATCGGTCGCGCTGCCGATGGCCTCCTCGACCCGGTTGTTGAAGTTGTTGCCGAAGGAAGGACCCACCTGCGACTTGAACTCGATGGCGGCCGCGAGCCGCCCGTCCGCGACGACGAGCAGGTCCCACTTCTTCTCGGGCCGGAAGTATCCCGGCAACTCCAGCGCCGTCCGGCTGCGGATGTGGCTCTCGTCCAGGCCGGCTTGCAGAAGCAGGTCCGTCACCAGCACCTCTAGTGCGCCCATTTGGGTGCCTCCGGTCACGGCGCCGCGCGTGCCCGCATCGATCCTGCCGCCTTCTTCCTGTTTCTGCTTCTGCGCGTCGCGGGCGGTCCAGTAGTGCTGGATGGCTTCGCGGAACCTCACGTCAGCATCAAAAGGTACGGGGTCTTGGGAGTCGACGCTCCGTTCTCGGTCGTTTTCGTTGCTCATGGGCATGGTTTCTGGCCATCATCGTCAAGCAGGGGAGCCGGCTTTTCCCGCAGGGAGGCTCGCTCCGCTTCCGTTAGCCCGTACACTACTGCGGCGATCCGGGCGGCCCGTGACCGGTCCCCCGCGCGGAACGCGGCCATCAGTTCCTGAGCCTGGCCCAGAGATATGGCAGACGGTCGAGGCACCCGAATCCGGCGCAGGTACTGGGCCTGGAACCGGAGGTAGCCGCCCCGCATACGCACGCTGTAGCATTCGATGAAGAAGTGGGCCACGTCCGACATGAGCAGGCCGCCCAGCACTTCCAGATCCCAGGCGTTCGAGCGAACGACGTAGAGGTTGTGATGGGGGTATGTGGTGCCCGCGTCCAGGACCGGGCGGAGCACGTCTTGGATGTCGGCGACGTAAAGCTTAGGCTTTGCTGTCAGCGAGGGCGTGACGCGGTCGATCGTGCGGTACCACCGTTCGGGGTTGCTTCGGCCGACGTGGCGCCCGCGCAGGCGCGGCTCGTTCCGCTCCAGGTAAGCGGCGAGACGAGGGTAATCCGCCAGATTGACAAGCCCTTCCTCGGTCCAGGGGTTGACCAGGAAGCGGCCTGACCATGCAAGGCCGCCTGCCGAGAGGTCGGAGGCCATGGCCAGCGGCAACAGGCGCGACGGTTCCACGAGGTCGCTGTTCCGGGTGATGAACAGCTCGTCCGCGCCCGTGGCGACGCCGATGCCGACGCGGGTTCCCGCCCCCCGGTCCTCCAGGGCGGGGAAATCGCGCTCCAGCCGCTTGAGCAGTGCCAGGCGTTTCGGAGAGGTGCGGGGCCAGGGGGCGTCCCCTTCAAACCACGTCTCCACCCGCGCCGCTTCCAGGCCAGGCAGGAGCCGTATGGGATCTGGCGCCGGACGGGCTTCGACAGAATGGGCTTCGTCCGTGCAAGTCCTTTCCGCTCCCGATCGCCCGGTACGGATAGCTTCCAGCACTCCGGCGACCGCCGCCCCTTCGGTTTGAACCTCCCTGGTAGCCCTGGCCACGACGGCGGGACCCTGGGGTTGCCGGCGGATGACGGTGACGGCGGGGTAGGCGTTGACGTCCGTGAGGAACGGGTCGGCGTCGTGCATCTCCACGAGCATCTCCACGCAGTAACCCGCCGTGACGATCCGGCGAAGATTCGCCCCGTATTGGTTGAGCATCCAGCGGTCGGCGCAGATGAACGCGCAGACGCCGCCGGGCCGGAGCTGGCGCAGGGCCGCCTCGAAGAACGCGATGTAAAGGTCCGAGCGCCCCGCCATCGCCGGGTACGCGGCCCGGTAGGCGGCGTTGTCGCCCGCATCCAGGTCTTCCAGGCGGATGTAAGGCGGGTTGCCGATCACGAAATCGGCGGTCGGCAACTGTGGGTTTGTCGCCAAATAGTCGCCGGCCCGCATCCATTTGCAAGCTAGGACCTCCGCCTGGGCACGGGGAACGCCTGCGCCGACCAAGGCCCCTGCAACGGCCAGCCGCGCTCGACCGGCGCTCGCCTCGTTGACCTCGAACCCGATCAGTGATGCAAGGCAATCCGTGAGTGGGCGGCCCTGGCGGCGGCAGGAGGCGACTAGACGAAGTGCCATTGCGATGAGGAAGGCACCATGACCCGCTGCGGGTTCCACAGCGACAGCTCCCACAAGGTCGGCTTCCGAGCGGTACCCAGCGGCGTCCAGTAGGAAATCCACCGCCCATGGCCGCGTATATACCGCGCCTTCCCTTTTGGGGAGGACCTCCGCTCTACGATTCGGGTAGGCGGGTGCGCGAGCAGGAAGGGTTTTCGCGGGAGGCGGAAGAAGGGGGATGGGCTTCATCCGTTGATGTTGTTTTTCGCGCATAATGTGGCTCGGTGAGTGCCTTTGTCTCTTTGCGGTTCATGAGTGGCACCGGCTGACGCCGCGCGAAGAATTGCTTTTGTTATACCGATTCCGCGAACGAGCTGTCAACCCGAAATGTTTGGAGCCGGACCGCGCTCCGCCGCCTGGCCCTAACATGGCAAGGGTTTGGTCCCTGAAAGGCGCAATATCGTGACCGATTTGACACCTCAGCCATTTCAGTTATTCGGCGAGCGCGTTAACACGCCCCTCCAACGCCGCGATGCGTTCCATCATAGCGTCGAACGGCAAGGCCGGCCCGAAGAACATCGGCCTCATGCCCCGGTAGTCGGAGCGCAGCCGCGCCAGGCTCTCCAGGCGAGGGACCAGCCGTAGCGTTCCCGGCAGCGCCGTCCCGTAGCTCGCCCACGGGGCGGTGTAGAAGGCTGACTTGTGTTCGCGCACCCGTGCCAGCAGCGGCAGGTCGGCCAGCGCCTGCGCCTCGATGTCCGTGCCAGCCATCTGAGCCAGGTCGCTGTAGTGGCGCGAGAGGCGCTCGCCGGGCGCCCTGTCCGGTGGCCGGTGGTACTCGGCGTGCAGGAGGGTGGCCTTCTCCCAGAACGTCCGCCGCGCCGACAGCGCCCGCACGGGGACAGCGCCGGGAGAGATCTGCGGCAGCTCCTCGGCGACATAGGGCGAGACAGTCCGGTCTTCGGCGGGCCAGTCGTCGTTGCGGCCGCCCAGTTCAATCCGTACTTCCGGGCGGACATAAGCCAGTTCCCCCTCGACGGCGCGCGGGTAGGCGAAGTGGATTGTGCCGGGGTCTGCCCCGTCCTGGGCCAGTGACCACCCTTCCTGACCTAACTGCTCCGCGACTCCGGCGCGCAGGGCGGGCAGCAGCCGGTCGGTCACGGTGTCCTGGAAGGCCGCGACCAGCGCCTCCGTCCGCAGCTTGCGCTGGGTGTTGCTCGCCGCCAGTTCGGGATCGGCCAGGCCGCCGCCCAGGGAGGCGCGGCTCAGGAACAGGTCGATGTCCTCGGAGAAGCGCTGGATGACGCCGTAGACTTTGGAGAAGCTGGTGCCGCCCTTGAACAGCAGGTGCCCGCCGAAGTCGGGCAGGGCGAACAGCTGCCCCAGGGTCCAGCAGACCCAGAAGTCCTTTTCTATCACCAGGGGCAGGAGGCCGCGCCGCTCCGCAGCGATCGCGAAGGCGTCGCGCCGGCTGTCTTCTGGTTCTGTAGCGAGGTTCATGCCTCCTCCCCAATCACTGCCTTCTCCCCGATCACTGCTTTCTCCCGAGTGCCAGGTACTCCCGCCTGAATGGCATTCGCTTCGGGCCGGGCGATCTTCAGCAGGGTAGGGATCAGCCAGCCCGGCGCGCTCAGAGCCTCCCGGCGCAGGGCCGCCTTCTCGCGGGGCGTCAGGGTCTGGCGCAGCCGCTCGATAATATCCGCGCCGATCTGCTCCGGCCCCAAGTGGCGGAGGGCCTGGATCACCGTGCCCTCGATCCGCCCGGCGCCGGCGAGGGAGCGGGGGGAGGCGTGGCGCAGCTCGATGGTCTGGCCGCCGACTTGGACGATGCGGCGGCGCCCATCGGTCAGGTAGACGGGGCGGGCGGCGACCTGGGTGGACAGCCCGAGGGCGTTGGCCGCCCTGGCGCCCGTGCTCTGGATGCGGCTGCTCGTTTTGCGCGCGAGGGCCGCCGCAACCAGGTCGGCATCGGCAGGGACCGGCCCTAGCGCGGGATGGAGGCAGGGGTAGTCGTAGAGGCCGCGCCCGAGGCGTCGGATCACACCCTCCTTGGTGAGCCGTGAGAGGGCTTCGTCCACGGCGGCACGGGAGCCGAGGTCCAGGAGCTCGCGCGTGACGAAGACAGCGCCGCGCCCGAGTCTCTCGACCTGCTTGCTGAGTTTTTCGTAGACGGACTTATGCATGGACGCAGTATATCATATTCAGGAAAACTATGTCAATCTTCTGAATTTACAATCTAATTCTACAAAAAGAAGCTTTATCATGCACTGCGAGACGTTAGGAATGGTGCAGGCCGTCAAAATCCTAAGTGCAGATGCTCGTGTTCCTTTACTCTACCACATGCGGCTGGCGATGTTCTTCTCTTCGGCTCCCACTGCATCCGCATAGATCGCCGTGGTGGAGAGCTGGGCGTGTCCCAGCCACTTCTGCACCATGTTTAGCGAGATGCCGTTCGTGACCG
>JAABUH010003274.1_pt1 | contig 14157 bp, 12 predicted proteins | sample 5559121 | NCBI WGS metagenome assembly JAABUH01 (sample SAMN10711871, study PRJNA513364) | rock metagenome | isolation source: Antarctica rocks | place: Antarctica: Victoria Land, Battleship Promontory nord | collected 2015-12-28 | reverse complement strand
TAGTGTCGGCGGATTCAATCACCGACATCATTTTCGCGAATTCTGGAGGTCTACAGTACTTGCACGCAACGTCCTATTCAGAAGCTTGGGTGTGTCCGAGCATAGTCTTCCACGGACCGGCGATGGCAACGACGATGAGAGGCTTCCTGCGGCTGGGGCTTCGGCCTCCAAACTTTCACTGGTCATCCTCTGGGCCACTGACGGCGTGCAATCTCTCAAGACCGCTTCATCTGCTTCAGACTCATCTAAGATGTACATTCACCACCTCTAGCTGCCAATGGGCCGCGAAGAAATCTCGTCTACCTCACAGTGTGTCAAGCACTACTTTCAAATCAGTACTACCATACAAGTCTCCGTTCAATGCGTACACGGAGCAGTTAGCGAACCGAGCTTCCCCAACCCTTCTTTATGAGGCACCATCCCATAATTTCTACAACACTGGATGGCTTCTGATGGGCGCCTTTTGTCTCACTTGGGCGATCATCAATTTTAAACACCAATATCTTCATCCTGTGGAGGGTACACCAAAATTCATACCATACATGATGGGTGCTGCTTGTGTAGGTATGATGTTTGGCGCGGGATGGTCGTTCTCGAAGGTGAGTATTTCTTCCTTAATATATGAGCATATGCAAACTGATCGAGTAGCCCGGGCGAATCATTCGCACTATAACTGCTATTCCGTCATCTATTGGCTCTGGGCATCGTTCTCTAAGATTGCAGATTGAGCATACACCCCTGCTACCTGGCAGGCAAATTAAGTCTCTTCTAGTGGCTCCCAGCGATGTGGAGGCTTCGGATCGCATTTATGGCCACGAGGCTAAGCGATCTGAGGCCGAAATGGCAGAGATACGTCGACGTCAGGACCACATGCGCGAACTCGACAGAACTAGGATCATGACAAGACCGTTCCGACAAGCTAGATACTTGTCGTGGAAAGGATTTATAGGGTTCAGGAAATTTGTAGGCTCAGAAAATTTCATCTATGTAAGGATTAAGGGCAAGAACGGAGTGTGGAAGCTTGATAGGAATGCGGCCTGGTCATTTGAGGACGGTAAAGCCATTGATAGATTGATAAAATGTACCCCATCTACACATTAGGCCTGATTTCTACGCTCTGACACTCAACAACACGCTACGTACCAACCGAAGCCTTGCTAATTTACGAAACACTTCCAACACCGCGTTCGCTTCTGCTTGCATGTAAGCTCTCTTACATCAAGTAAATCCTATACGTTTCTGTGAATCAGCTTTTGCCATCCAGGGGAATTCCCATATACTGAGTGGTTTCCCATAAATAAAGGCTTCAGGAAGTAGCCAGATTGCTTCGTGGTCTCCCTTCGGTGGAAATTGAAAGCGGCGAGGAGATAGAGCTTAGGCGTCGAAGCTCTCCGTAAGTTTTCAAATCCCTGTCATGGCTCCTTGTTTATATTAGGGTACTTCAGACTTGAGTCTACAACCACTGACATTTGGCAGTCAATCAAACCAAAGCTAATGGAGCCCGAACAATCGAACACTCGGGAGTCTCGGCTAAGGTTAGTAGCTACTCCGATATGATTTCCTTGCTTTTCTAAGTACTACTGAGTAACATGAACCTCAGCGTTTACCAGGAGCGACCGGTCAAAGTCATTGTTGGTATCGACCCAGATACAACAACATGGTAAATTCACCGTGCGCTGTTAACCAAATACTCACCATACTTCCGTGCTGCCCTTGCAAGTGATCGATTCGCCGAGTCAAGCTCCAATACTATATCCTTGCCAGATGATGACAGCCACGCCTTTGGAGCCTTAGTATACTGGGTCTACACTTTCGCTAGAACTAAGAACAGATTCGTGATAAAAGACTGCTTCAATAGCGTTAAAGCCTATTGTCTCGGTGACAAATTCGGGATGGCACCTTTCAAAAATGATATGTTGCGAGATCTCGCCAGAACGAATAAACCCAAAGTCACGATTACTCTACAGTCGGTCATCTATGCGTTCGAACATACTACTAGTAGCAGCGGTCTTAGGACAATGCTTACTGTCATTCTTGCAACGTCAATACAGGATAGAACTATAGTACTGAACGGGAACAATGCGCGCAGCTCATCCGACGGGTTTGCGGATCTAACCTGGCCGGAATTCTTCGAAGGTGGTGGCGAATATGTTTCAGCTGTGCTGAGCAGATTCGTTGGGGGCAATGCTGTCAATTGTTGGACAACTAAAAGAGATAGTCATGTCGAGCATGTAGAAGGGGAGAAGGCTACAGCCGGAAAGCCTTGGGAATTTGATAGTACTCTTATAAGTACCTGAATTACCCGATAGAAGAGTCAGAAGCTCTTTAAAAGCCTCTGGGGCATTTCATAGGACTCAGACACATTCAGGGCATGGGCGTTGATATAGATTAATTGATGATCTCAGCACACCCAAGCATACTCCCTGCCTAAAGGCCTGGCGGTTTTTGCGACAAGTATGCACGACAGCACAGAAACAATTTATGGATATTTCGTGACAGCACTCACAGCAATGAAGATAGATTCAACTGATTTCCTACACCCAGGCCTCCATCCCTATTTGGCGCAATTTCAGTAACACAACAAGACGTCGTAAAATACAACCTACACATAAGAAGAAGCTCGTTCGAGAAAAAGAATTCTCGATTCGTCGGTTGTTGAATCACACCTTTGCTCACCTTTCCTTCCTTTGTAAACAAAAACCCCTGCTTAATTAAACAAAACAAAATCATCTTATCATTACATGAAACACATACACAATAGCAATCCTCATTTCATCAAGTTCGAAAGTCAGTACAATCTAGTGCACAGTGTCACTAAAAGTTCTGATGGCGTTTGCGAACTTGGTTAGAGGGTATTATTCACTGCAATGTCTCAGGGGATTGATTTATCTTTTTGACTTTTTAGGTTAAGGATTTGAGGGTTGGTCCGAATCTTGTTTTTATAAGATAATCTTTTTGAGCTACTTTTATGTTGACAAAACGGGATGTTGTGAGGCTACAACTCGTTGCTCCAGACAGACGAACAGAAAATAAACAGAACAACGAAAAACCAAGCCGTGAATCGTCCCATCCACATGTCTTTTCACACATTTCTATACGCAACACACCTCAACCCTTCACTTGGCACCACATTTCGAATCCTATAGCTGGAAGTGCAGCAAGCGGCCAACGCCACGCTCTCTCCTCCGGCTCAGAGGTCGCGATCAATGGCCCCAGAGACCACCCATTGCCTGTCTCCTTCAGTGGTGGAGCCTCTTCCTCCGTCGAATCTTCCACGTCGACCACAAGATCCCGCGTTTTCTTCCACTCCGCAACTTCAGCACCGTGCTTCGACATTTCTGGACTCGACGGCGTGCTCATAAGCCAGCTATATATCTCCTCGGGACTGTCTGCGCGGGGAAAGGGCGGTGGGTGGCGAGGCGGTGTGCTATGGCTCGAAGAAGGATTCCCAGGAGGAGAACTGGAAAACGGCTTGGGGACGACGGGAGGCATGGAAGCCGAACGGATAGTTCCAGATGGAGAGTCTCCAGGAAGAAAAGCGGCGTTGGCCATGCTTGAGGAAGGAAGGCTCAGGAAATTGTCACCGTCTGGCATGCTGGAAAAGACAGGCGCAAGAGGATTTAGCAGGGCACTTCCAACCTGGCCATTTCCAAACGGAGCAATCGCTCCCGAGAACCCGCCGTCGTTGTGGACGGTCAAGCCATTGAGCACCATACCCGCCGGCACAGGAGCCAAATCTTTGCCATCCAGGCGCAGAGTCTTGACATACTCCAGCCGCAATAGACGAAACGGCGATCCAACGAAGTGGACCCTGACCACATGCTTGTAAAGGCCCCTGAGGCCCTTGAGGTTGACCTGGACTTGCCACCCCGGATTCAGCGATTGTACGTACTCGCGAACCGCGCTGTCGCTCTTGTGCTTGATGTCCTCGAACATCTCCTGGAACTCTGAGCAATTGTTCAGGTCGAAAGCTCGGAGCCTCAAGCTGTTCTTGATGCTTTGTTGTACGTCGCGGAAGTAGAACCCTGAGAAGAGCACGATGGGTACGGAAGATGTGTTGCTTCCATTTGGAGCGATAGCTGGCTGGATATATCTCTGTTGGTAAGCCATATTATCTGTATGCTTGACTAACTGAGCGACTCGATGGATGAATAGTTGTGAAGGTGAGATAAGTGGGAGATAGAAGACGTAAAAGCTTTCGAAGTTTCTTTGATTGAGAATGTCAAACAGAAGACTGTGACTGGAAAAGTAGAGCAGCACAATCTTAATATACATACTCAAGCAAGACGAAAATCCGCCAGCAAGAAAAGCCCCCCCCAAATTCGGACAAACGCTGAGCAAATTAAGTGGACCCATGGGTTTTTCCAAAACGGAGTATAGACGTCTCGATTTGTAGAGGCTGCACTACGATATCAGAGCACCTTACAATCCGAAGATGATGGTTTGACCGATTGGGCATGGTTGGGATTAAACGACGCAAAAAAGACTCAAAACCCCCAGCAAGAGAAAAACATCAGAACGGTTTGACTCATTCTTTCTTTTCAAAGTGGAGAACGTCAAATCCCTTCGGGTTACTGAAGGCGAAGCTGCTACGTCGGTTATCCTTGCAGTTGGAAGGTGATGGTTTGACCGATCGGGCATGGTTGGGATTAAGCGAGTCAGACCCTTCCACATGTGAGCGTTAGCTTAGAGAATTCTTTGGACCAGATAACATAATCGTGCTCAGCGTCGTTGGGTGTTATTAGCGGTAATGTACAAGCAAGTTACCATTAGAGGCCTAGCTGTAGAGCCACGCCGTGGAAGACTAGCGGGAAGTAAGATCCAGAGTACAAAACGCATTTGAACGGTATATCCTATCCTACATCCACCAAACCTACTGGTATTTACGCAGCTGAGAAAAAGTTAGCGTCAAGCTCATCCACAATATCAAGATAGCGAAAATACCCACATCCAGCGTCAGCGCCTTGCTAGAATTCGCTCCTTGATCCCTATAGATCCCCACCAACGCCTCACTGTTCTGGAACAGCCCCGTCTTCAAACTAATGACAATAAACTGCATCCCTGGTCCCGCATGCTCATGGATGTAGTTGGCAATCTTGGCGACATTTGCATTATCCAGCGCGGCGTCGACCTCGTCGAGGACGAAGAATGGCGAGGGCTGGTAGCTGTGGATGGCGAAGAGGAGGGCGAGTGCGGCCATTGTTTTTTCGCCGCCGGAGAGGTGTTCCATGTCGCGGAAGCGTTTGAGGGGGGGCATGGCGTGGTATTTGATGCCGTCGAGGTAGGGCTCGTCGCCGTCTTCCATATCGAGGTAGCTGGTTGGTTGTTAGTGATAAAAGGAACTTGTATGTGGGATTTGGTACGAACGCTTGACCGCCCATGGGTAGATTTGCATCTCTAGTAAGGTCTCGATAGATAGGACCGATTTGCTCGGAAATGTGCGAAAACGCTTTGCTAAAAAGCTCGAAACGCTGCTCCTTCACTTCCTGGAAGTCGTCCTTTGCCTTTTTCGCTCGCTTTCTTGCATCTTCGAATTCTTTGTCGGTTGTTTTGAGCCGGTCTTGGACCCCTTCGAGTCGTTCGATAGCTCGCATGTTTGGCGCCATGTGTTCGAGTTCGCTGCTCAAGGTTTTCACACGGTTTTGGAGTTCTTCATCCAGCTTCTCGTCGTTACTCTGTACCCACTGTCAGCATACTGAAAAATAATGCCCTTCGGGGGGGTTGCCATCCGAACATGCTTACCTCTCGTAGGTCCTCGTCAAGGTCATCAAAATCGATTTCTATGCCGTAATCCTGGATGGCCGAAGGGCGTAACGTGCTTGCCTCTTGATCCTCGTCCACGTCCATCGCATCAGGATCGCCTTGAAGGACATCATCGATAGGAAGTTGGTCCAGCCCCCTGGAATCCTCTTCTAAAGGTACGTTGATATCTTCCAACTTGCAACGTCGTAGAAGTGTATATCTGCTGGAGGCGTTAAGCTGCCTCTCGGACTCCAATCCAGATATTGCTTTCAGTGTCCCTTCAAGGCTCTTGCTTCGCTTCTGCACTTCTCGTCGCGCATCGGCGACCTTCTCTGCCTTCTTTTCGGACTTTCCTTTCTGCTGCGCTAGTTGCTCTGTCATTTGATCAAGCTCTGCACTGAGGGCGTCAAGCTCATTTTGCGTGGATTTCTGTTCCGCTTCGAGCTCTTTGATCAGAGCCTCATCTTGCCGGGCGCGGTCCCTTAGTACCTTGATACGATTCTCTGTCTCCTGCAGCTGCTGTTGCTCGTAGCTGATCCGGCTCTGGAGGCGGCTTTTCTGCGTACTGAACTCCAACTTCTTCTGAGCTGCCTCTTGCTGCAATGTACCTTGCTGAGCTTCGTAGTTTCGGATATTCTCATATCCAAGGCGTTCGCAAAATTCGGCGAAAACATCATCCTCGACCTCGCTAACAGCATCCTTGAGTTCATTCAGATTGTCCTGCAGATGCCTCAACTCCCGTAGCTTTTCCTCATACTTTGGCTTCGCTAAGGTTAACTCCTGCCGTGCATGAGATAGCTCTTTCTGCTTGCTAGCTAGATTTCGTTCATGCGCTCTGATTTCATCCTTCGCATAAGCCAACTTTTGCTCAAGCCCTATCAGCTCCCCTTGCAATACTTCCTCCTCGGATGCACCACGACGAGGCTCTGGAAGCGCACTCAGCTCTGCTACCAACTTGTCTTTGAGCTTCCTCAGATTCTCCACTTCGGTATCCTCCCATCGCCTCGCGTCCCCTTTGCCCAACTGACCTCCTGTCATGTTTCCTCCTTTATGGATGATCGATCCATCCAGAGTTACAGCCTTCACATCGTTGCGCTTCTCCCAACATATGTGCTTAGCGACAGCCAAATCATCGCAGATGATGGTATTACCGCAAACATAAGACATGGCACGTTCGAGAGACTTATCGTAATTGATCGCGTCTATCGCTAATCGGCTACCCCTATGCATGCCTTTAAGATTTGAGTTGATCGCTGTCCACTGGATTGTATCAAGAGGGATGAACGTCGCTTGGCCACGTCGTTGATCTCGCAGATATTGAATGCAATCTATGGCGGTCTTTTCATTCTCCACAATTACGGCATCGAAGTTGCGGCCAAGAACCGTGCTAACTGCAATTCCGTACCTCTTCTCAATGGGCTTACACAACTCGCTGACTCGACCTTTCACTCCGGGGAAATTGCGCTTTAGGTCGGCGATGGTAGCCTTAAGCCGAAGCTCCTTCTCATTCTGCTTTCTCCCATCTTCGGCTTCTAGTAGTCTGGTTAAAACTTCCTGGAGCTGTTCGTCCTTCTCGGTCCTAATCTGAGCTAAGCGAAGTCGTTCCGAGGTTTGTTCGTTAAAAGCCTTTTTCTTTGCATTGATGTCTTTCGTGGTTTGTTTGATCTGATTATTGATGCTATCCTTCCGTTCACCGGTTTCGCCAAGTTCGCCCTCGAGTTTCTGGCTCTGCCATTCCGCTGAATCTACCTTGCTCTTCAAGCTGTTGACAGTCTCTTCATCAGCTTTCTGCTGACGCGCTGAGTTGTCAACCTTGATCTGATCAGCTGATGTTCGCTTGTTGACATCCTCTTTCAGTCGGTTGTACTCCTGAATGTCAGCCTCGCTCAGTTCTCGACCTTCCTGCTCAGCAAGCTTCTTCCGGTCAGCCTCCCATTGAGCCTGCGCCTTCTCCACTACTTTAAGGTCCTTAGTCGATTGTTTGACAGTCGACGAGTGACTATCTCGTTCCTTCGCGATGTCAGCAATGCGCGTGTTGTACTTCTTGAGGTTCTTGTTGGTGATATCGATCTTCTCCGCTATAGGAACGAGGATATTTTCTTTTGCTTCAATTTCTTTCTCTTTCGTCTTTATGTTCCTTTCGACTTTGCCGACCTCTCGACTCGCTTTCGCTTGGTCCTTCTTCGCTTCCTCCAAGGCTTTATCGTATTTCTCAATACCTCGTCGTTGCTCCTTCAGTTCCTCCTGATGCTTCTGTATCTCCACGCCAGACTCTTCGATGACGCGTTGAAAATGATACAGTTTCCAAAGAATATGAGTCACAATAGCCTGGTCCCTCTCATCGGCCTTCTTTGTGTAATTCTCGGCTTCCTGCTTTTGCTCTTGGTATTGCTTGACTTCTGAATTGATGCCTCTCCGCCGATGGAGATTGATGTTTTGATTTTCCAGCGCCTCATCTTGAATCGCTTTCAGCCTCTCATAGTCAGCTTTATACTCGAGACTTCCAGATATTTGTTCGATGAGCCGTGTCAGATCACGCGGTGACTGAGAAGCGATAGCCTCAACATCTCCTTGAAAGACAAGGAAATTGCGCGCTTTGATCAGGATGTTTTCTGCTTCTAACGCTTCGTTGTATTGCTGGGCAGTTACCACGCGTTCGTTGATTCGATATTCGCTAACACCTTGATTGGTGATTGTGCGCTTCCAAAGTTGCTCATCTCCAGCGTCATCCTCGTATACTGCCATAACCCAAGCGCTTTTGGGGTCATTACGCTCTTGTGTGCTATTCTGGGTACCTTCGTCTCCGGAGCCCACGTCTCCATTCGCGTGACCGTTGACACCGTTCTTCGTCGCGGATCCATCCCCATTGATCGTAGATGTTCGTAGTACTCGGCCACGGAAGACTAAGTCTCGAAGGTGTGCTGAGCGTAGATGGGATGATTTAATGCCGAGTACAAAAGATATCGCATCCATACTAACGTCGCATTAGCTTCACTCTGTCGCCTGGGTTTATAGCTTACATACGAATTAGATTTCCCAGAGCCATTGGGACCAATGACAGATGTGAAATATGAATCCCCAAGTAACAACGTATGATGGCCCTTGTACGACTTGAAATCTTGGAAGCAGTCAGCGCATCGAATCCAGTCAAGCATAGCTACTCTACTCACTGTACAATTCAAGGCGAATGAGCTTGCCCATAATGGCAAGATCTACTGTCGCAGAATCAAGAGGCGCGTGTTTCTATATGATAAATCCCACATAGAATTGATTAACGGGCGACCTTGGCACAGGATGTGGTTGAAAGATCGTCCACCGGTACATGGTATTGATACGATAATAACTGAAAAGCTTCCAACGTTTGTAACACGGTCGAGGATGCCAAATCGTGACATGTCGCGTTCAACGCGCCAATAGTTAGGGCTAGATCTCGGCTAATTACCGGCAGAGAACGGTGAGTCGGCGATAAAGTGAACCCGCTACCCGTGACCAAACCTTTGTTGGTAGCTCTGAAGGGAAAGCAGCCAGTCAGCATTCGCATCTTGAACACGATCCCCAGATGCCCAAGCAACTGCTTCATTCCCCTCACTTATCTATACTTACTGCTCATACACAGAAACGCGACTCATACGCGGGGTATCACGGGGTCCGTTCGCGGCAGGGTGGACCACATCAATAACGTGAGTCTGTCAGTTCCTTCCGCATCCTGCAGTCTGGTCTTTACCTTAGCAACACCTCTCATGCCTCCCCGTCCCTCGAGAGCGTGTCTTCAGATCCAAATTCTCAGATACTGACAGCCTGTCATGGTAGTTCTCGCTCTTCAACGATTCGGGACACGGTCCAAGTCATTTCAGTCGAGACACCACGAGCTAGTTGCGTTTCGGGAGCACGTCCGCAACATGTCTGACCCATCAGGTTTGCAAAGGACTGGATCTGACCCTATCCTCTTAAGTGATGGGCTTTCTCCGGAAATGGCGAGAACTTCTTCTACAAACTCATCAGCCATTGGCGGCTCGTCTGCTTCGGGCGGTAGGACTCCCACGTTCTCATCCTCGCCTCCCAGTCCTGGTATACTTCCTAGGAATTCTTCGTTCTCTACGGCCAGCTCTTACCAAGAGGACTGGGAGGTCTTCCCTCCTTTGGATACTCTCACAATTTTTGACATCCTAGATAACCTTGCATTACCCCAGCGTCTGGAGAGATGGCAGAACAAACTATCAGCGCAGACAGAGAAAGTGCGTCGCCAGCGCGAGAAATTGAAGTCGACAAGTCTAAATGCCAAGGAACGTGTGGTGGAGGAATGGCGGCGACGTTTACCTCCACCAGATGAACAGCTTGAAAAATACCGGAAGCGTATGAGGGAATCTGTCGACCGTCTCGGCACTAAATGGCATGATACAAAAGCTGTAACAGCTCGGGAGAAGCTTTCCTTCATTGCTGGAGTTCTCAACATCTTCATCAGTGGTTACCTGATCGGAGCGTATCCAGAACTCTTCTATTACTGGTTTACTGTGCAGCTCTGCTACTTTATGCCCATAAGGTTCTACACGTACCACAGCAGAGGCTACCATTACTTTCTAGCTGATCTGTGCTACTTCGTCAATGCCCTCTTACTATTGTCGATATGGGTTGCACCGCGCTCTAAGAGATTATTCATCAGCACCTATTGTCTGGCCTACGGAAACAACGCAGTTGCGATTGCGATGTGGAGAAACTCTATGGTGTTTCACTCTCTGGACAAAATGACTAGGTAAGACCAGCTCTACTCTTAAATCTCGAATTAACTAACGCTCTCAGTCTATTCATACACATCATGCCTCCGGTCACGCTACATTGCCTGGTTCATCTATCGACCGCCGAGTACCAAAAAGAGTCATTTCCGGCTATTCATGCCATTAAGTACAGCCTCCCTGATAGCAAAGAGCATTACTCTCTGTGGGCCATGATGATCTGGGCGACAGTTCCCTATGCTCTTTGGCAGCTGGCATACCATTTCCTCATAACAGTGAAACGACGAGAAAAAATTGCTGCTGGCCGGCCTACGAGTTTCACGTGGTTACGGAAGTCATACGCAAAAGCCTGGATCGGCCGACTCATACTCTCACTCCCGGATAACCTGCAAGAACCCGCCTTTATGCTCGTGCAATACTCATATGCCCTGGGTACCATGATCCCTTGCCCTATATGGTTTTGGTACCGTTGGGCCAGTTCAGCTTTCCTTATGTCTGTGTTTGTCTGGAGTATCTACAACGGAGCAACGTTTTACATAGACGTTTATTCGAAAAAGTTCCAGATTGAACTAGAACAGCTAAAGAAAGATGTGTCGAAGTGGCAGACCAGTCCAGACACAAGTACTAGTCCGAGGTTGACTCCAAAAGCCGAAGATGACGCCGTGACTTCACATCCGCAAAGCATAGGGGATGCACTTGATCTCGGCGTATATGGCAGAAGCAAGAGTATTGACCATATACCAATGCTCGATTCGAAGCGTGCGTTGTCCACGGGTTCGGACAAGGCAGATGAAGATGCTGTTCGTGAGAGGGGGTGAATTTAGCCGGGATGCCATTACTGATTTACAGCGAGCAAGGCGTTGGGGGGTTTCCAGCTGTCAGTCACTCCTAGTTTGTTGCGCCCATGGCTGTGGTAGTGTTCCTTTCTCCTGCGATTCCTTTCTTATGCATGATACCCAGTATGAGTAATTTAGCTTTTGTGAGGAAGGGATAGTGCTTGGATGCAGTACGGAATGTCCTAGTGTAGAGCAGAATACAATGCACTTTATATTCACCAAAATCTGATGTTCCCTGCATCGTCTAGCATATGTCTCTTCATAATGTCCAAAACACTTTACACGGCCAGAGGAGTCAACTAAAGGAATACTCCAGCAAGTTCAAAGCTTATCTACACCAAAGGCCTGTCTCCTTCTGAATCCAGGCCTGCCGAGCATGGATATTTGCAGTCTACGTTCGTCTAGGAAGGTATCATGCCTACAGTACCCCGCAAAAACCTAAAGATCTCAAGGTAATGTACAGCAACTACCTTGTACCTGTGTCTCTCGTAGAAGGTAGAACTGGAACCAGCAGCCGGCGGTCTCTAAGTTTGTCACGCGAGGGTGCCCCCCACGACCCCAAGATACAGTATGAACGCGCAATGCTGACGCTGACGGGCCTGGTTTTGTTGGCAGCAAGTGCTGGGGGCATTGGGTGGTTTAGTCCTTTGAGCTGGGATGACCGGTTTGGAGTTCAGGCATTTGGGCTGCTGAGAGTTAGTTGTCTCTCCTACCCAAGTACTTCCACCGCTGCCCCTTCCGCCACTCCAATGTCTTCCAGATCGCGATACCGTTCGAGACACTTCTTCGGGGACTTTGCATCCCGGTAGACACGAATCTTATAATACTTAGATCAGCATGCTCATGGTCTATTGTCATGTCGATTCTCCTTGCTGGTTTTCACCCAGTCGCAATCCTGAAGAGTTGCACAGCTCTGACGTCGGCAAAACGCGGCTTATCCGTGCCCCCCACTTTCGCTCATACTATCTACCTACGGAAAACATAGATGAAATCTCTGCGATCTTTCAAGGTCCTTGGCAGGATCGTGGCCGATCAACATACAGAAGTAGTACACACTCCGTTCGAACTGAGGGACACATATTGGGGGGTTCCCGATGGTGGAGGAAGGATTAGAGTTGCCCAAGTTTCAGCACCAGGGGCCCACTGATCTGGATACAGAAACGGCATCTCGGAGAAAGAGCAAAGCGGAGGGGGCTGCTTTCGGCTTGACAGGTCAACATCTTGGGGATAATCGGATCATCTGACTGGTCTCAGCGTCAAACCGTTGTCGACGGTATGAAACTTCGGCATAACCGAGGATACCGTCCCACATGGTCCTCTACTCTCCCAAAAACCTCATGTCCCTTGGTCCGTGGGCGGCTTCCAAAATGCTGACTCAAAACATTGTGACTGTCGTCTGGGGTGCAAATGGTTCCCTCAAGATCGATTGACCAACGTTGCGTGGGCCGTCTCTTGATCCTCGACCATCTGAAATGTTTCTGTTGGTGATGACGGGCAAGGAAATAGAACGAGACATCAGCGGCACGTTCTATAGCTCATACGTGTACGTTGACCCCAGATGCTGGTCATAAAGAGACGCTGTACCCATGACGATGTTTCGCCTTTCTGGTGTAACCCTGACGATGATGAAGCTGTTCCTTGAAGCCGCCCCTCCTACTGAGTTCAGTTCAATCTCCGTCAAGAGGGGCTTGCTCATAAGTCCTACGATGCATACTGATCAATGCTGTTGATCATGTTTTCCGCATATCTATAAATCAGGTCTACTGCTCTCCATACTTAAACAGGCGCAACCACCTGATTTATCTCCTTTCTATACTTCATTGTTCTAATTCAACTTGAATATCACTTTCTACTCCAGACATAAATACCAAATTTCTCTGAAACATGTTTTCAAAACTACTTGCTACTTCGGCCGTTGCTTTAAACCTGGGCAGGGCCCTCGCTGGGGTTCAATTCGCTGGTGTCAATATCGCCGGTTTCGATTTTGGCTGTGGCACTGATGTACTTCCCTTACCTTTACCCGACATGGTTCTTGTCTAATGGCTCGTCTAGGGTACTTGTACGGTCTCAGGCGCTTATCCACCATTACTCCAATACAGTAGTAATCAGATAGATGGAGCTGGTCAGATGAGTCACTTCACGAAAGATGATGGAATGAACATTTACCGATTGCCGGTTGGCTGGCAATTTCTCGTCAACGACAATCTCGGAGGGCCTCTCGATCCAACTAATATCGACAAGTATGATGCGCTAGTGCAAGCTTGCTTGTCAACTGGCGCCCACTGTATCATCGATATACACAACTATGCTCGCTGGAACGGGCAGATTATCGGTCAGGGCGGGCCCTCGGACGATCAATTTGCAAGTGTGTGGGGGCAATTGGCAACAAAATATGCCGGTAACGGCAACGTCGTCATGGGTATTATGAATGAACCTCACGATAGTAAGACACCCAACTTTCTCTCAAGCCGATCGTACTAACTCTCGAATCCAGTACCCGACATGACCAGGTGGGCAAACACCGTCCAAGCCGCCGTAACAGCAATTCGCAACGCAGGCGCCGGGTCTCAATTCATCCTCCTCCCAGGAACCGACTACACGAGCGCCGCCAGCTTCGCCACCAACTCTGGCCCCGCTCTCAGCAATGTCAAGAACCCTGACGGCTCTACTACAAACCTCATCTACGACATCCACAAGTACTTGGATAGCGACGGCTCCGGCACCAACGCCGTCTGTGTCTCCAACGAGATCGACGCCGCATTCTCCCCTTTAGCGACCTACCTCCGCGACAACAAGCGCCAGGCTCTGCTTTCCGAGACTGGCGGCGGCAGCAGCGATTCCTCATGCCT
>JAABUH010003270.1_pt1 | contig 14174 bp, 12 predicted proteins | sample 5559121 | NCBI WGS metagenome assembly JAABUH01 (sample SAMN10711871, study PRJNA513364) | rock metagenome | isolation source: Antarctica rocks | place: Antarctica: Victoria Land, Battleship Promontory nord | collected 2015-12-28 | reverse complement strand
GGACTCTGGCCGATCGCCCTGGCGCACGGCCTCGGCAACGGAACCGACGCCGGGCATCCGTGGTTTCTGATCCTCGCCGCGACGTGCACGGTCACGGTGCTCACCGCACTGGCCTGGCGGTTGAGCCACAACTTCGTCGAGTACGACGCGGTCCGCACCCGCGGCCCACTGACCGGACGGTTGTCATGACCACCCACACCATCGGCGCGGGCGCTCGAGCGCGACCGCCTTCCGATCCCAGCCCTCCCGCCGGTGCCCTGCGGTTGTTCGCCGCCGCCGGTCCGTCCCTGACCCAGCACCGTGCCCGCTTCGGGCCGCTACCTACGCCCGCCGACTCCGACGAGCTCATCGGAGCCCTCGACGAGGCGGGGCTGCGCGGGCGGGGCGGGGCGGGGTTTCCCACCGGCCGCAAGATGGCCGCCATCACCGGGCGGCGCCCCGTGGTCATCGCCAACGGCGCGGAGGGGGAACCCGCCAGTGACAAGGACGCGGTCCTGCTGCAGCACGCTCCACACCTGATCCTGGACGGTCTCGCGGCGGTTGCCGCCGCCCTCGGCTCCCGGGAAACGCACCTCTACGCGGGGGCGTCGGCGCTGCCCGCAGTCCGGCACGCCCTGCAGGAACGCCGAGCCACCGGGTGGGGTGGCCCTACCGTGCACGTCAGCGAGGCCCCCGAGACGTTCATCGCCGGCGAGGAATCGGCCGTCATCAACCGCATCGCCGGGCGTGCCGCCGTACCGGTCGACCGCGTCGTCCGCATCACCGACTCCGGACTCAGGGGCCGACCCACCCTGGTCCAGAACGTCGAGACCCTCGCCCACGTGGCGCTCATCGCCCGCTACGGTCCGCGCTGGTTCCGCTCGATCGGCACGCCCGCCGAACCGGGCACCATGCTGGTGACCCTGTCCGGCACAGCTACGCCCGGGGTCCTCGAGGTGCCGCTGGGCCTCCCGCTGGCCCACCTGCTCCGCGACCACACCGACCTCGACGCCCCCGACGTGCGGGCCGTGTTGCTCGGGGGTTTTCACGGGGCATGGCTCCCCGGTGCGCTCACCGCGCAAGCCTGCCTGTCGCGGGAGTCCCTGAACCCCCTCGGTGCGACCCCCGGCGCCGGAGTGGTTCACGTGCTAGGAGCCGGAGAGTGCGGGCTGCAGGCATCCGCCGATATCGCCGTCTACCTTGCGCAGCAAAGCGCCGGCCAGTGCGGGCCCTGTCTCAACGGTTTGCCCGCCCTCGCGGAAACCCTCACGCAGCTGGCGTACCGGCGGCCGCAGCCGAACGCCGTCCGAGAGGCGAACCGGCTGGTCGCGATCGTCGACGGACGCGGAGCCTGCAAGCATCCCGACGGCACCGCCCGCTTCATCCGCTCCGCCCTGCACACCTTCACCCACGACATCGCACTGCACCTGCACGGACGCTGCGAAGCCGTCCTGCCCGCACCCCGACCTGCACCCCGCAAGCGGTGACCGACCATGGCCCGACGCCCGCCGCCGTCACTGCGGCTGCACATCGACTGGACCCGCTGCGACGGGCGTGGTCTGTGTACCGAACTGCTGCCCACCGTGCTGGACCGCGACGACTGGGGTTACCCCCTGGCCCGCGACGGATCCCGCGAGCCAGGAATCCGGGGTGACCTCGAAGCAGACGCCCACGCCGCCGTTCGGCTGTGCCCACGACTGGCGCTGACCCTGCAGCCGAACCCATGAGCACATTACGGGCTCTACGACATGACGCGCCTCACCACGCGTCATGTCGTAGAGCCCGGCGTCGTCACGGACTTGCTGATGCGCCTCGGCTCGGGCCCGTGCTCGGGACTCTGCTCGCTCCAGGCGGTCCAGCTCGTCCTTGGCTCGGGTGTAGCGGCGGTCGGAGTGCGCCATGACCTGCCCGATGGCCGTGAGCACAACCCCCGCCACTGCTGCGACGGCGCCGACTGCACCGACTCCGAGCACTGTGAGGTGGCCGCCGACCAGTAGTCCTCCTATGACACCGACGACCAGGCCGATGGCCCCGCCACCTGTCCCCCAGCGGATGCGGGTGCGGCGTACGGGGTCGCTGGGCCCACCTGTGCTCACTTGCCGACCCGGCTCACGCTACTATCGAGCCGGCGGTACAGCGTGGAGACGCTGACCCCGACAACGCTGGCGATTTCGTCCTTGGTGGCGCCCTCGGCGAGCATCCTCCGGGCCTGCCGCTCCTTCGCCGGGGTGAGCACCGTCTGCCGGCCACCGACCCGGCCGCGCCGACGGGCGGCGTCGAGCCCGGCCCGGGTGCGTTCCCGGATGAGGTCGCGCTCGAACTCGGCCAGCGAGGCGAAAATGTGGAACACCAACCGTCCCCCGGGGGTGGTGGTGTCGATCGCCTCCTGGAGGGACTTGAACCCGACGCCGCGCTCCTCGAGCTGGCGCACGGTCTCGACGAGGTGCGGCAGGGACCGGCCGAGCCGGTCGAGTCGCCACACCACCAAGGTGTCCCCCGGTCGCAGCGACGCCATCACCTCGGCCAGCTGTGGTCGATCGGTCTTGGCGCCCGACGCGGTGTCGGTCCACGTCCGCCAGCACCCCGCGGCGCTGAGAGCGTCGTGCTGCAACGCAGCGTCCTGCACGGTCGTCGACACCCTCGTCGGTACGCACACCTCCGCCTCCAACCCGTCAGGGTCACGGAAGAACACGCTGAACACCGGCCCGAAATCGGTGACGACCTCATCGCACGCGCCGCGAGCCAGCAGCCGGCCGCGGATCTCCTCGAACGCCACCAGCGACGCCGCCTGCAGCCCGAGGTGGTCGAGCCGGCCGCGACCGAACATGGGCACCTGCCGCTGGGACTCGGCGTTGCCGTCGACCTCAAACACGTTGAGCTCGGTGTGCGGGCCGATGTTGACGATCGACATGCGGAGGGCGCCGTCACGGAAGTCCTGACCCACCGTGGCCTCGAACACATCCCGGTAGAAGCCGTGTAGGCGGTCTGTGTCAGAGGTGAGCACCGCAACATGGTTCAGGCCGTCAAGCAGCATCCACGCAGCGTAAGACCACCGGGGGGTAACGGACACCCCCCGATGGACGAGGCTGGGCCACCATGAGCACACGGATGCGGGACGCCATGATGAGCGGGCTCAGCGGCCTGCGCCACGAACCGACAGCCAAGCGCATCAGGGCAAGCCTCGGCGGTACGACCATCATCGACAGCACCCGCGCCGTCCTGCTGTGGGAACCGCGGCACCTCATGCCGGACCTGGCGGAACGCCCCGTACTCGATCCCAGCATCCCCTTCGCCGTCCACACGGCGGGCGGGGAGCCACTCGACATCAGCGCCGACGGGCAACAGCGGCACGGCGCCGCCTTCCGGCTCGACGACCCGCAGCTACCCGGGTACGTCGTCCTCGACTTCGCCGCGTTCGATCAGTGGTTGGAGGAGGACGAGCCCACCGTCGCACACCCCCGCGACCCGTTCCACCGCATCGACGTCCTCGCCGGCTCGCGGACGGTTCGCGTCCACCTCGACGGGGAGACGCTCGCCGAGTCGTCGCGGCCCACCCTGCTGTTCGAGACCATGCTCCCCACCCGGTTCTACCTGCCCCGCGGCGACGTGCACGCCGAGCTGGTGCCCAGCGCGCACCGCAGCTTCTGCGCCTACAAGGGCGAGGCGTCCTACCTGTCACCCGTAGTCGGCGGCCGCCCGGTTACCGACCTCGCCTGGACCTACCCGGCGCCGCTGCACGACGCCGCACACGTCCGCGACCTCGTCTGCTTCTTCGACGAACGAGTCGACGTCGAGCTCGACGGCGTGCCCCAGGCGCGCCCGCTGACCCCCTGGTCACCGCGGCGGTGAGTCTCCACGGCCAAGACCTGTGGATAAAGATGTCTCTCAGGCGGCCTCGGGGCCTCACCACACCGCTCCACCAGATAGCTACTCCCCACCGATCACCAGGTAGCAGCGGCCGCCGGCTGGTTCACCACTCGGACCCGTTGGGACACGGTTCAAACCATGTGTCAATAACGATCTGTGATGTACCCGGCGGCCCGGCTTGGGTTGCTGCTAGCAGCATCCCCAGCGCTCACGCCAAGTTTGTCAATGCCGTCGGCGGCTGGCTGATAGCGGGAGGGTTCTGTGGCGCCGGCGGGGTGGAGCTCGGTGCTGGATGGTTGGGCGCGCTGCGCCGTGTTACCTGCCGTGTGTGACGGCGTGCTGGTGGTGGTGGGCGAGGTCGCGCAGGTAGTCACTGGCGGTCGCGGCCCCGTCGTGATCACGGATTCGTGCGCCGAGGGCGGCGGCGGCGGTCCGGTAGCTGGGGTCGGTGAGGAGTCGGTCGAGGGCTTCCCGGATCGTCGCGGCGGGGGCGGTGCGGGGCAGCGCCAGGCCGGCGCTGTGCTCGGCGACGACCCGGGCCACGGTGGGCTGGTCGACCATTGGGTGCATCGGCAGCACCAGCAGTGGCAGGTCGTGTGCCAGCGCTTGCATCGTGGTGGCGTGCCCGCCGTGACCAATGACCGCGTCCACCCCGGGCAGCAGGTCGGCGTGGTCGGCCCAGCGGTGCACCTCGACGTTGGCGGGTGCCGTCATCGCCGCGGGGTCGAGTGCCGGCCCGGTGGTGAAGACGGCGTCGACGTCCAGGCCACCCACCGCGTCCAGCACCCGCTGCGCAACGCCGTCCTGGCCGGGCCACCACACGGTGCTCAGGCTGATCAGCACCCGCGGCCGGCCCGGGGACGGCACCGCGGGCCTCGGGGTGCCCTGCCAGACGGGGCCCACCACCGGGCCGCCCAGGGCGGTGCTCGCCCCCACCAGCTCGGGCAGACACACCGCCACCGCGCCGGCCAGCCCGGCCCACACCTTCCCCGGGCGCAGCCCGCGAAGTGTGGCCAGGGTGCCGATCGGGCCGTGCGCCCACCGCCCGGTGAAGAAGTCGGGGAAGGTGTGGACCAGCGCCACCAAGCAGACTGCCCCCGGCGATGCTCACGATGGCCTGACCGTTGTTCTGTTGCGTGCCTGCCCCCCGAGCTGTAGGACTGACCGGGAGGCGTCACCCCATTGATGCTGATACCGAACTCGTTGGGTTCGTTTGCGGAGACCGAAAAGTTGACGAGGTAGATGCCGCTGTTCGGCACCAAGATGTCTGCCGGTCCGATCTGGGAAAGCCCCCGACTTGCGGCGCCCAGCCCGCGGAAGAAGACGTCGCCTTGAACAGGCACAACCTGCGGGCCGTCAATGTAAAAATAGCCGTAGTTACCGCCCGTCGCCAGACCCGGCGCCCCAGCAGGGCCCGTCGCCCCCCGGCACACCTGGTCGTTGCCCGCGGCCCGGGCAATGCGGGCCTCGTACTCCACCGGATCGACCCCCATCTCGGCCAGCAACACCTGTAGGGGGTTCAGCAGCAGGCTCCAGCCCTGTTTGCGGCCCACCGCCGTCCAGACGTTGCTGATGGTCTCGACGCGTGGCGCTGGGGTGCCCGGGAGCCGGCACCCTGCAGCGGGATGTGCAGGAGGAGGATCACGTGTGTGCGGGTGTCCCTGGCGATGATTGTGCGTGATGAGGAGCCCACCATCGTCAGGGTGCTTGCGGACGCGGCGACCTGTTGTGACGAGCTGGTGGTCCTGGACACCGGGTCAACCGATGCCACCCCCCAGCTCGCGGCCCAGGCCGGTGCCCAGGTGCAGGAGTTCGCCTGGTGTGATGATTTCGCCGCCGCCCGCAATGCCGCCTTCGCCGCCTGCACCGGGGACTGGATCCTGTGGTTGGACGCCGATGACCGGCTACCGCCCGCGGTCCAGCAACGGCTACTGGAAGCCAAGTACGGCATGCTGCTCCGCACCGACATCGACGCGGTCATGGTGCCTTACCACTACCAGCTCACCGACGCAGGTGAGCACTGCACCTACAGCTTCCTCCGCGAGCGCCTCCTGCGCCGTCGGGCCGGTCTGCGCTGGCAGGGGGTGGTGCACGAGGTCATCGCCATCCCCGCCGGGCGGTCCATCATCGCCGACGACCTGTGGGTGGAGCACCGCCCCGACCCCGCCCGCCGAACGCGCAACGCCGACCGCAACCTGCGCATCCTGCAACACGCCATCGACACCGGCGACCGCAGTGCCCGCACCCTGTTCTACTACGGCAACGAGTTGCGTGACCATCAGCGCTACGCCGAGGCCGCCGATGTTTACCGCGACTACCTGCAGGTCTCCACCCTGGGGTGGGAGCGTTACACTGCGTTGCTGCACCTCGCGGTGTGCTGCCGGGCCCAGGGTGAGACCAACGCCGAGCTGATGCACCTGTTGGACGCTGTCGGAGCCGACAGCAGCCGCGCGGAGGCCTTCGTGCGGGCTGGCGTGTACCCCAGATATACAGGCGAGCACAGACGGTTGGCGGTAGAGCCGTCACTGGTGGCGGAAGCACCTCACGCCACAGAGCCCGCGCCGCTGGGGTCGGCGCAGCTGTACACCGAACCCGCGGTTCGGTTCAGTCTGTGGTGTGGCGTGGCTGATGATGATCCTTGTGCCTGGCCCCGTTCCGTGTCGAACGCTCGGTGACGTCGTTCCCTCTTTGCTGGACGAGGTGGTCGAGGTCATCGGTCGTGACGTAGATCCCGCGGCGCTGGGCTCTGGCAGCAACCTTAAGGTGCGCTGGCGGTGTGGCGCGTGCGGGCACCAGTGGGTGGCCGCGGTCTCCGCGCGTGCTGGCCGAGGGACAGGGTGCCCGACATGCACCAGGAAAGTGCGGGCTCGCTCTCGTGCCCAGGCGCCTGAGGGTTTGTCGCTGGCAGACCTCCACCCGGGCATAGCCGAGCAGTTCGTCGCCAATGTTGAACGCGCCGACATGACGCCGGCCGATCTGCGGGCGAGTTCGCATCAGCGCTGCATATGGACGTGCGGACGGTGCGCTCAAGAGTGCCAGGCGACGGTGGCCAACCGCGTCAAGGGCCTGGGATGCCCGTCCTGCCGAGCCTCGGTGCCGCAGGCTCGTCCTTCTGCCCGACCCGACGGCGCTACTGCTGCCAGCGCCGCTCCGGCGCTGGTGGCAAAGTTGGTGGAGAACCTGACTCGCCCGGGCGACGGGCTCGAGGTGGTGCGCCCAGGTGCTGTGGATCGGTGCCGGTGGCGGTGTGCCTGCTGCTCCCACCAGTGGGAGGCGACGGTGGTCAACCGAGTCAGTAAGGCAAGCGGCTGCCTGCAGTGCGGGATCGCGCGCAATTCGGCGTCGCGCCGCGTACCACGACCGGGCCAGTCGCTGGCAGAGCTCTTCCCTGAGGTGACCGCGCAGTTCGTAGCCAACCTGGATATCCCAGGCCGAAGCCCGGCCGAGATGGCCGCCGGTGTGAACGACTCATGCCGCTGGCGGTGTGCGCGGGGGCACCAGTGGGTGACCTCCGTGGCGGCGCGCACCGTGGGTAGCGGCTGCGCGCGGTGCCGGGGCAACGGGCGCTCCCTATTCGAGCACCAGGTCGCTGCGATGATCGCCGCGGCCACCAGCAGCGTCGTGCGCGTGGACGTGCGTCAAGGTGGGCGGACTTGGCGGGTCGACCTCGAGGTCGTCGACGCCCATCTGCTTGTCGACCTGGACCCGGTCTTCTGGCACCGGAACGCCGCCGGTCGTGACCAACGCAAGTGCCAAGCGATGCGCGGCCGCGAGTACGTGCGGGTGCGACCTCACGGCCTGCCGACTCTGGACGCGCCGACGGTGACGGTAGCCCGCGAGTGTGAGAGCCCCTATCTGTGGGCGGCTGCGCTGGAACCGGTGCTGTCCGCCCGCGGGTTGACCTGGAGGTCTCTTGACGCGGAGAAACAAGGTGCCGCGTTGGTCGAGGCGGTACGTGTCTGGCGTGCGGAGACCGCCAGACCTCCCGTGCCCTCAGCTTTGGACGTCAACCCTGCTTTGGCGGAGGAGTTCGTGGCCAACACCACCAGCGAGGGCGTGGGCTTGGACTGGCTGAGCCCCAACGCCAAGGACCAGTGTTCCTGGCGGTGCGTGATGTGCGGCCACGAGTGGACGACCTCGGTGGCCTCTCGAGCAGGCCAGGGCAGCGCGTGCCCGCGCTTCAGCCAGCGCCGCTTGCATGAAGCAATTCGCGCCCGCTCGCTGCCGGCACCGGGGCAGTCGCTGGCTGATGTTGCTCCTGCGGTCGCGGCGGAGTTCGTGGCCTGTGTATCTCAGCCCGCGCGCACTCCTGAGACGCTGCGCCCGGCCAGCAACCTGATGTGCTGGTGGCGGTGCGCAGCGTGCGGCACCGAGTTCTGTGCCATCCCGGCCGCTCGCACCCGTGGCCGCGGGTGCGGGGTCTGCGGCGGTGAGCGGACTCGACGTGCCCGGATGACCGCTCCACCGGGAGGGAGTCTGGAAGACTTGCACCCTGCTCTGGCTGAGGAGCTGGTGGGCTGCGTACCGGACCCCGACCTGAGCTCTGGACAGTTGCTGCCAGGCTCGAACAAGGCGTGCCGATGGTGCTGCTCGGTGTGTGCGCACACCTGGACCGCGGCAGTCGCCACCCGCACCACCGGTGGAGGATGCCCCGCCTGCGGGCACCGGCGGACCGCCAGTGCCCGAGCTACCGCCCCCGCCGGGGGCGCACTGGGGGACTTGTTTCCCGACTTGGCTGCCGAGTTCGTCGCCAATCTTGATAGCCCCACGCGCCTGCCCACCACCCTCAAGACCGCCAGCCACGCCCGGTGCCGATGGCGATGCGCCACCTGCTCCGGGGTGTGGATCACCTCGGTCAAGAACCGCACTCGCAACGGCACAGGCTGCCCGCACTGTTACCGGACGCGCGCAGCGCAGACTGGGAGGGCATCAGGGTGCGTGCCGCGTGGGAGCGGTCACGCTCCCCCGACGTGCCGGGTCGTTGCCCGCGGCCCGAGCAATACGGGCCTTGTACTCGATCGGGTCGACGCCCATGTCGGACAGCAACGCCGGTGTGGGGTTGAGCATCAAATTCCACCCCGGCTTACGGCCCATCGCCTCCATCCGCTCGTCCGCTTCGGCGGCCGCGGCGCGCGCCTCCGGTCCTGACGCCTCGATCCGCAGCTGCGCGACGCCCCCGTCATCGGGAATCACTGCGGACAGGTCTTACGGGACAGTCGGTGCCAGGGCCGACCTCGGCAAACGCAGATTGTTCAAAGTCGGCTGGACCGTCCCGGTTGACGATCGTCTAACGGAACAGGTCCCGAGAGACGCAGACCAGCTCGGTAGTTGGCTTCGTACGTCGGATCGGAGACGGCATTCTCAGACAGATTCCAGGACGCGACGACATGGGCATCGGCGGATGGCGGCCGCACCGGCCGGAGGGATGCCAGTCCCTGGAAGTGAGACAACCTGTCTTCGGTTCGGCGCCCCGTCCCGGGACATAGCACCGGCAGACCAGAAGCGCATCGCTCACGTGCAGTAGACGGCGCGCCCCCCGCTGAATATCGTCCGTCCCCTGCGTCTCATTAGGGTGAGTTGCTCGATGGCGAGTGCTCGACCGGTAAGCCCTGCCCAGCCTGATTGCCGAGCTTGCGCCGCGTACCACTCGGTCGCGTTTCCGGCTGTAGTTGTGGGCCCAGCTTTCGCCTGCCATGCCCGGCGCACCGCGCGTGCCTCGGCGGCACTATCCCGTGGTCTCAGCTTCGGTTTCTATTGAGTGCTCGGCGATAAGGCAGGTCCACCATGCTCGGGGTGCCGGGTGTGGTGTGTCGCGTCGGATGCGTCAGTCGTGGTCAGCTCCGAGAACCTGGGAGGCGGGAGGGCGGTAGTTGTCGTTGGACAGACCCCATGCGCGCCACCATCCGTCGTCCCCCTTGACCACGGTCAGGATTTTCACGTGCGGGATCGGGGCAACGTCGAAACCACGCATTGGATGGCCGGAGTCGGGCATGAACTTGGCGTAGGCGACTAAGCCGGGTGCGTCGGGGCAGGACTCGACGAACTGCATCATTGCCCATCCATGGAGGCTGCTGGCTGCGGCGCTGTAGTCACCCCAGGCGGCGTGGTTCGTGCTAAGGCGTTGCAGGGCGGGACGGAACTCGACCACGCCGCCCAGTAGCGCTTGCCACCACAGGAACGCAGCACCGCGATCGGTCTCCGGGGACGGGTCATCGTCGGGGAAGAAGGCATGGTGGGCGGCGCCGGGGGAGACGATCTCCAGCGGCAGCGGTGTGTCGGGACCGAAGGCCGCAGCGGCGGCCGCGGTCACGGCCGACGCGAAGTCCGGGACAGTGACCGCGAGCGAGTGGGAGAACTCCTCGGCCGACAGCTCGGGGCGGGTGTAGCTGTCGCGCTGCTCGGCGACGACCTGTACGACGCGGACTGGGTCGAGGTGAAGCTGGTCGAGAAGGAACTGGTCGGGGTGGATCGCCTGGATGCCGTAAGGCTCCAGAGCCGCATCCGGAAAGTCCTTCAGGTTGGCGGTCACGATTAGGTCTGCGTTGCCCCGCACGGCCGCGGCGAGGACGTGGCGGTCTTTCGGGTCGTTCGTCATTGCCGGGATGAGGTCCTTGTACCCCTCGACCGCGGCCAGCGGGAACGCCGTCGTCATGTGGTCGATGCGGCGCTGCGCCTTGTGTGGGGTCACACCTAGCTTGAGGGGGAGGTTTTGGTTGACCTCGGCCATGATCTTGTCGGACCACAGCGGGACGAATATCTCGGCCTCTGCAAGGCGAAGCAGCAGGTCGCTGAGCTGGTAAGGGATCAGAACGCAGGCGTCGAGCACCACGCGAAACGGCATGACAGGGCGCCTGGTCAGCGGGTAGTCACGAAGCCGTTGACCGTCGCGAATCCGTTGTCCTCGGCTGATTCGCGGGTCATCGCGTCAAGCTCGGCGCGGCGAATCCGCGAGGCGTGGCGCTGGTAGTCCAGTACGTCGGCGAGCTGGACCCGACGGTGCCGGTTCGGCTTGCTGAACGCGATCTGGTTGGACTCAAGGAGCCGCACCAAGGTGGGTCGGGACACTCCGAGCAGGTCCGCCGCCTGCTGCGTGGTGAGCGTGGTGTTCGTCTCGGTGATAGTGACCGCCCGATGATCGGCCATCGCTGCCAGCACCTGCTGGAGAACCTTGCGCACCGTGTCGGGCACGACCTGCGCCGACCCATCGATGGGATTCCGCAGCTCTACGGGGTGGTCGCTGTCGAGGACCACGGCCAACGCCTTCAGGTCCGAGACAGCGTCCGACTCGGTCGTAGGCAGGACCGTGTGATCCGCGAGAGTCGTCATGACTCAACTATAAGTCGAAAAATTCGAAACGTGCAAGTTCGACAGAGTGTGCCATCCATGCGGGCTTACTAGACATCAACGCGCTGAGTTCCCGGCTCCTGGGCGTTCGCGTCTGCCCTCTGGGAGCTGCCGCTGGCAACGACTTTGTTGATCCGGTCAAATCGTTCACGGTCGGGACTTGTCGGCCTCAGGGACGCAGCCCGTCAACCGGTGAGGTGTCGTCCAATATCGCGCAGGTCATCGGCGGTGGCGCGATCCCGTTCGATCGTGACGGTCGGGGCAGAAGCGCCGGGCGCGATCAGGAAAATCCTGTTGCAGTCGATCAGGGCGGCTGCAACGTTGAGCTCGCGAGCGTACCTAAGCACTTGCTGGAAGTCCGGAGACTGGCTCCAGTCGCCGGCGCGTGGTGTGCGCACACCCAACTTGACTTCGATCACGGACCGCGGTGTGTCTGATTCGAGGACAACGTAGTCGGCTATACCCGACTTGAGTCTGTATTGCTTCTGCCAGCGGACAGACCGGCGTTTGGGGAGTGAGAGCCGTAAGAGGGGCTCAACCACGTACTGCTCGACTTGGCGTTCTACTTTCAGTGGCCCGTCGGCCATCTTCTTCCAGTCTGCGAGGCGAACCTGCGCGGGATCCGGAAGATCCGCTGAACCCACTGGCATTTGGAACACGAGGCGTGCCGTTTCGGTCATCCGGTCTGGATCAACAACCAGATCCAAGATCCCACGAGCCACCGCTGGCGGAAGGTAGTGGCTGGGCTTGCCTCGAAGGTTCAAGTACCCGTCCATCAGGCCGTTTAGCGCTGCGAAGGACACCGGTGTGACCTCGATTTGAGGTGTGTACGTCACCCACCATTGATTCGGGTCAACCGGCTTCTTCGCGTTGACACCGATTTTCGAATCAAATAGGGGGTACGACGCCGCACGTGCGGCGAAGTGAATCGCCTTGCGGGGAGCAACGAAGTAGAAGAACAGGAGGTCCCCGGGTTGCGTCTGCTTGGATCCCGTCCAGATTCGATCGTCCGTAAGTGGCCTGCGTCGGTTTTCTCGCAGATCGCTCGCGGTGGGAAATGAGGCCTCGTCACCGATGAGCAGCCATGCATTGGTAGGCGGGATCGCCAGGATGTCCTTCAGGCCGGCCGACATGCGTGCCAGCCTCCGCTCTCGTGTGCCGTCTTGTGCTGCGGAAGCGGATCGTCGCCCTCTGACATAGCCCAAAAGCGTGCTCATAAGCCAAGACTGTCTCACAACTCACCGACAAGTCCGATCGTGAGGCAAGCCTTTCCGACACCAGAAGGCGACATCCTCATCGACACCGTCCCCGACTTGGAAGACCGTGGGATCGGGTTCCGGTCCCTGCAGGAAGCCATCGACACCACCACCCCCGACGGCCGCCTCGTGTTCCACATCTTCGGCTCCCTCGCCGAGCGCGACCTCATCCAAGAACGCACGAGGGCCGGCTTGACCGCGGCCCGCGCCCGCGGCCGGCTCGGTGGCCGGCCCACGGTACTCACCCCCGCCAAGGCCAAACAGGCGCAGCGGATGATCGCCGACGGCACACCACTGGTCGAGGTCGCCTCCGTGGTGGGGGTGTCCCGGTCGACCCTGTACCGGCAATTGCGCCCCGCAGCGCACGGGCCGGGAAAGTGAACGGTCAGGTCTTCGTCGACGAGACCAAGCACCGCGCCTACCTGATGGTCGCCGCTGTCCTGCTGCCCGCCGACGTTGCTCCGCTGCGGCGGGCGGATGCGGGGACTGGGGCTTCCCGGGTAGCGACGGGTGCACATGAGGAAGGAGAGCGCACCTCGCAGGCGACTGATCGCCGACACGATCGTGCGTAGCGGAATCACCGCGGTCATCTTCGACGCCCGCGACACCTACCCGAATGAGCTCGACGCCCGCCAAGCGTGTCTGCAAGGGGTGATCGCCTACGCCGACGACGCCGGCGCGACCCGACTGGTACTCGAGCAGGATGATTCGCTGCTGGCCTGGGACGCCCGCCGACTCTGGCAGATCACCGGCCAGGTGGGTTGCCGAGACAGGCTGCGCAACGAACACGCCCGAGCCAGCGAGGAACTGCTCCTGGTGATCCCCGACGCGGTCGCCTGGTGCTGGGCCACGTTGACACCGGGGCAGGAAGGTGGCAGCGCCGGGCGCGGAAGTCACCGAGATGCATCAGCACGGAGATAGGGGCGCGCGCTCATCGCATTCCGTCAGACCTCGTCGTAATCGATGTCAGCCCATATTCGAAGTATAGCGTCGATGACGCGCGGGCGAAGATACTGGCTCGAATAGTCGAGCTTCACATCGACCGCGGCCAAGGCGTTCCTCAGCTCCTTTCGCGTGTGACGTTCGGCAGACCTCTTGATGAGGAGGTAATAATAAGTCCGGGGAGGCCGCGCGTCTTTGTCGTTATTTATCTGCACCAAGCGTCCCGGCTCGAACAGCTCGGAGTTTCCTAGCATCTTTCCCGACCTGATGTCGTCGACGACAACGATGTGAGAGCCCTCTTCGTACTTCCAGCTGGGCCTATAAACGGGATCGGTTTCGTCATACCACCAGCACGTAACGATCTCGAAGTTACCCGCTTCGTCGTGATTCGTGCACCCGTATTGCTCGGCCAGTTCTTCCTCCCTCTGGATAGCCTCTTGACGCATTCCTGCGCCGTGATGGGTGCGATGTAAATAGATGTCGGGACTCACACGGCACCACACTGCGCAACCCCAACGCCGTGAGCTCGCCGGGACCGGCGTCGGCCGCCCACTCGGCGATCGCCAGGAACGACTCGGCGCCGGCCAGCGTCGCGGACAACGCTACGGCGAGGACCCCGGTGATCGGGTGGCGCACCCCGCGGCGTTTCCGCGGATCGGTCACCTTCTGCAAGCACTCCAACAACCCCGGCGGTGCGGCAGGGACCTGCCCCAACTCGCCGAGTTCAGGGTCACTGTCATCAACAAGGACCGCCGTCGGGGAAGATGACAACGCGGGCATGGCAGG
>JAABUH010003268.1_pt1 | contig 14177 bp, 17 predicted proteins | sample 5559121 | NCBI WGS metagenome assembly JAABUH01 (sample SAMN10711871, study PRJNA513364) | rock metagenome | isolation source: Antarctica rocks | place: Antarctica: Victoria Land, Battleship Promontory nord | collected 2015-12-28 | reverse complement strand
AGCCGTCGAAAATTAAAATTCTTCTAGTGGGGACCAAAACGTTTTTACCGCTGGGTAGTGTGGCGGTCCCATCGTATTTGGCTAGATAATGATTCCTTCAGTTTATACCCAACTACCGGCGTAGTGTAAGCACGCAATAACTGTCCCACATCCCCTGAGCCATACTCTCACGCTTCGCAAACATTGCTTCCCTTTCCTCGGCAGTCAATGCGGTCAGTTCGTCGGGATCGTCCGCATGTTGCACAAAGCACTCTGGAGCAAGCAGGCCAGGCCCCTCGATATCCGATAGGCGCTTGGGTATGGGTCTGAGACAACGAGGTCGGTAGAATCATACTCGCGGATCGAGTTGTGCAGAGCGCATAAGGCCAGAACAACGGCAGCTTGGAGCTGTATGTTGGAAATTGCAACCTCGCTCTAGGATCTTGAACCTTAGCTTGATGATGCCGAATTTGCGCTCGATGACGTTCCTTGCAGATGAATGCCGAAGGTTGAATAGCTCGTATGCATCCTTCGGTCTGGAAAACCTGTCAGTCTGGTTTGAGCAGATTTGCTTCTTATTTCTGTCCCGAGCGTCCCCACTCCTTTAGATGATAGCGAACTCCTCGATATGGCGTCAAGGTACCAGCTGTAGGGACGTGACCAGTATCCGCCAGGAAGCACAGACCGTGCGGGATCTTGAGATCGGTCGATAAAGCTTCTTGATACACACGAACATCGGTAGCCGAGCCTTCCCAGCCTGCAAGCACATAGCAGAAGCGGAGATCAAACGGACAGCATGCCAGGACGTTCATATCCAGGGTCTTCTTCCTAGTTCGGTAACGGGGATGGTGTTCAGGCCCAATATTGACGGGAATGAAAGTACCGTCCATAGCGCCCATACAGTCTTGGAACCAAGGATTGAAGCGTGCGTCCTGGAGGAGGTTGTTGGGATGTGGGATGGAGTATGTAAGCATGCGGACCCAGTGGTAGTAGTAGGTGGGGGCATGTGAAAGCTTGGACGACGGCTTTGAATGAACTAAGCGTTAGCAGAGGTATGGAAGGGATCACCCACTTTGAGACCGTATCCAAGCTTCTCTGGAACGCTTCTCCCGCCTGACGTACTCCCAGACCCTCCTTACAGATGTAGAGGATGATAGCAAGCTGAACCCGAGTTGAGATATAGCGTGTTGGCAGCTAAACCGCCCAGAGTTCCGAGATCGTGCAAGACAAGCTTGAAGGTCGAAGGGAGAACGCCCAAATGGCTGTGCATTGCACCCGGATGGCGCTGGTACCACTGTTTGATCTTGATTTCACCCGTCATCCTCGAATCATGTATTTCTGTGATTCAGCAGACGGCTTGCATAAGCAGTAAGGACGCGATGAATGATGATCTTTTGTTGACGAGAGGAAGGGCTTGGATGAATCGTCGAGAGTGAGGGTTTGAAATATCAAATTGGTTTACCGCGCTTAAAGGATGTTGAGTGGGGTCGTGTGCATTGCTGAAAGGCGTCTGCAGCATTGGCGTCAAGGTAAGTTTGGAGAACGATGGATATGAGTGGGATAGTTCATCCAAGTTGAACGAGTGGAGCTGAAAGTTCGTGCCACGCAATCAATTCAGCTTCCCCGTCTCTATTCCGGCAGGAATTCATTCCTATGCAACCAGACGCCCGGGAAAGTTCCTCTAGGACTGCTAGTAACCTGCATACACCGTGCTCACGGGTACAATTCCTATGGGAAGGGTTACGAAAGCGTCTGGTGACTTTGTCATGAGCGGAAATCACTTTGGGACTCTTTGTCCCGTGGCCCCTTTTGAAAGATATTTAATTGGTTTCGTATATATCTATGGCTCGGTCAAACTTGGATGGTTGGGCGATTGGCATCAAGCGCAGGGATGCTCCTGCAGGGACCCTTCCAGCCCTCCCGAGCCCGGCATAGAATGCCTTCAATCGCTCAAGCTCGCTCGTCCTCCCATCAGCCATAATTCCCTACCCATTTGGCAATTCGACCGTTCCTCCTTCGGTCGACCAAGCTCGTACCAACGCGGATTACATCGATTGGGACCACCAGATTGTAGCAGCCATCCTCTCCACCACCGATGAGTCCATCCTCACAGCTTACAATCACCTCCTCGATGTCGACACTGGTCATGCGCAGGCGGTCTATCTCGAGTTTGTCCGGATCTTATGGCAATACTGGGGCACAGTATTCGTTTGCGCTTGGACGCAGGTTCATTGGCAGTAGGTGCAAGGAGGGCAAGGATGTGGAAGCATGGGTGAACGAGGTACAAGCGCAGTACTCGTACCGTGAGCTCAAGCTTCTCTCGTTTGACCTTGATGCGGTCTGTGTCAACGTAATGCCCAATGACCTGCCCGAACGATTCGCATCATTTGTCGATGTGTCATAACCCAAGCATCGAAGACGTTCGGGTCGCAGCCCTCAGAAATTCAATGCTGGGCAAGATGAATCGCACGAATGGCAAGGCACTGGCAGCGAGGTTAATCGATAATCGAGCTGGGCGGTGGTCACAGCGGGTGGGCGAGAGTACCAAGGTGATTCTCTGCTTCCACTTCACATAGTTCTCCTTGCCAAGTAGCTTTGAGACATCACCGAAAGACTTCGAGACCTGTCACCCCCAGACATGGTTTAAGCAAGCGATGCTGATGTATAGGTTTGAGGCCCGACGAAAAACACGATCCTTGGTCGCGGTCGGTCGAGTATCCTCCTATGCAGGGTGGCGTCCAATGTCTTTGAGTGGTTGAAGACAAGGTCTCATAATCTGTACAAGTTCATGATGAATGCATAAGCTAGACAAAGCGAAGTGAAAGTAGCCAACACTGCGCGGCCCTTGACATTTGGACACACCGAGATTTCGAAAGCCTTTCCCCCCTTGGCCGTGGCAGGGCATCAATGTCGTCAAAAGAAGTACTGGAGACTTGCTCTGGCAAGTCTGGCAAGTCAAGGGGTCGTTCAGGCGCAAGCGATACGACATCAGGATAACCCGAGGAATTTGACACTCAGCATCACCTCTTTCTTTCGCCCCTAGGCCGCTCTGGACGCTTCCTTTCTCCCTCCCATTGTTGAGGACACTTCAGCTTTCAATATGGCCTCTGCGCTTATCCACAAACACCTTGGCACCTCGGCGAAAGCGAAACGGGGCCACGAACCGGTCCCTACCCCCTCTAGCCGCTTGCAGTCAAGCCGCTGGCTTTTAGCTTGGAAGGTCACGATGACGAAGAGCATCAAGGACGTTTGGAGGTCTGGAAGGTTGTCATGACTGGAGCAGATATGTCTTACGTGATCCGCAAACTGTCCCTTCCTCTGTTGAGGCCGAGGTCAAGAACTGTGAGATGTCAAGGTCCGTTACTTCCCTGGGATTGGTAGCTAGATCCGAAGCGCGATGTAACCCCTAGCCCCCTAAGGATCACGTCGAGCCTTTCCTCCGCTTCAAGGCAGATGTGCCGGAAGATGGCAAGGAATTCGAGATGGGAACTGGGCGAAAGCATCGAGCCGGACCAGATGTCAGTGACAGTCTAAGAAGGCCATCTCCCAGGTCAATCACGTAAGGAACCTGGCAGCCGGAAACGCTCACGCACAAACTTGCCCTCCTCGATCCGCATCATCCTCAGCTTCCAATCACTCCCGGAGGTTTGCAACCCATAAATTCGCAGCATCGTCGCGGAGGGCGATCGAAAAGCCTCGGGGTCAGTATCTTGAGCGAGCGCACTTAGTCGCAGTAGGATGGAGAGGCCAATAAGCATAGCTGTGTAATTTTGGAGCCGAGCTTTGCCGGTTACACCGCCCTCGGATTTGGCTTCGACGCAGCAGACATAACTGTCAACAGTCGTATGATGCCGCGCCGAACGTCGCGATATGGAGCACGAGTGTCAAGGATAGTGTGGGGTACGTAGCGAGGAGTGCGGCGGCCGTGTGGGAGCAGACCAGCGGGTGAGGTCGGGATGATCATCGAGAAGGTCAAGAGTCAGCTTAGGATCGATCATTAAGAGGGGCTAAAGGGGTCGACGGACCACCCGACAGAGCCACCAGGATCTGCTTGTTTCGTACGTATGTCACGGAATCGGAGGTAATCGCTTCCGCGTTGCGATCTCGGCGGACAATAAGGGAATGCCGGAGGACTCCGACTGCAAGGTCGGGCTTGACAGCGACCAGATTTCCCAAGTTTAGCGTGGCGAGGGTCGATCTGGACGTTTGAAGAGCCGATCTGGGAGGATTTGGAGCGTGAGCGTCAGTCGATACGTTTTCCGTGAGTTGGATGACGCGAGGAGCGAGGCTCGAGGAGGCGGTGGAGAACAGACTTACTTTACACAGTGCACCTTGCTCGTCTGAAGGCAGACCGAATTGAGCAGATTCTCCATTGGGGTAATACCAATCACTTTCGTCCGGAGTGCCTACGCTCAGTTCGTTAAAGACATGAATGGTTTGGTGCGCGGCAGCAATGATACGACCAGAAGAGACGTTGGAGAAGCCGCCGTATGTCTCCGGATCCTGATAATAGGCGTCAAACGGCTACAATAGACAGACATCAGCCGATCCCAGTCATATGAGAGCGAGGTTGGGTAATTCGAATTGAGCAGGGCCACAATTTGACATGAACGATGAAGCGTACGGTGCTCAAGACACCCTCCCAGCGTGAGAGCCGTTCTTTATCCCGGAGCACCGCATCCGCTGCTGCCCGAACTTCCGAGGATAATGTATAGGGACCAATATTTCCAACCCGCACTGCTGGAGGTCGTTGAGATAGTTGTCACGTGTAGCCGACGTTGCGAGGGCGGAGCGTGCGCCCTCATTAGAGATCGAGAGCGGATTGGTCTTCCGTCATTGCGGTCGTTGCCGTCGTCTGGGCAGCGCGAACGCCCTCGCCGGCGTCAATGTCTATCTCGTTATTAATAGAGGAGGTTCGAAGGATGAGAGGCTGCTGGATGACGGTGCGGCTTGGCATCCTGCTTCAAAGGGGTGAGGGAGGAGTGCATTGATAAGGAGGGGGGAGAGACATCGCAACCTGTACCCACGTGGCTCTAGGACCAAACCTGCGGTATACACCACGTGGACAACGAGAGCCTGTCCGCCCGCAAAATGGGACCGTTGGGAGTCGATAATGCGCTGAAACAACTCCTGCACTTTGTTGATCGCATCTTAGGTTGCTTTATCTCGGTCATTGGAGAGGGCCAGTGGCAGGGATTGAAAGACGTGATCTGGTCTGGTCGCTTATTCTGGGTATCGCTGCTTTCAGAGGCCAGATCCAGTACAAGTATTAGCATTGAGCCACATCTTGGTATATCAGTTTAAGAGGGCGCCTTCCATCCTTATCGGTCAACCAACACGTATTAGCCACAAGGGGCATATCGTCAACCTCGAGGCCTGACATCATTGTGTACCTACGATTATGCGGTCTGTTCTTGGGGCAAAAGTGCCAAAATAGGAGACCGATCAAAGAGGTGTTGATAGCCAGCGAATCCTGTATCATTTCTAGGCATCGATCTTACCTCGTGTCTCATCGCTCTTGTATGTCTAGCCCAAAACTTCACCCTTACCAATCCCTCTAAAAACGCTACTTCCGGGTGAATGAAGTGACCCTGCTCTTCCCTCCCAAAGGCTACTCTACCCGAGATACGCGGAGATGACAAGCGTGGCCCTCGAGCGGAACAGGACCACTGAGGGAGAAGCCGAACAGGGCCCCGGCGATGATCGCAGCCAACAGGCTAAGCACGACCGGGAGTTGACAACGATGGGGATCGCGCGCTTTTGGCCAAGCAATGAGATCAGCATCCGGATCCCCCGCCCTAACAAGGAGATCATCATCGAGAGGAGAACATCCAGTCCTGTTTTGCTGTACCCGGAATCGCAAGGTCTCCGAGGGAGATTTGTCCTCCTGAACGGTGAGCCGAACCCTTTCTAGACTCGTATCTTCCGTTGCAGGGTCAGTTGAGTGCAATCCCGAGAGAAAGACGAAGCAATGAACCGCACTGAGCCCACCTTGCGCCCCGGACAACATGGGCACCAGCCTCGATGGTTTGTCCTAAAGTTGAAGCCACCGCGGACGAGATCAATCCTTCGAAGCGATTCGCGCCAGCGCTCTACCGGCTGGCCAAGTGGGCGTACAACGACCAGTCCGAATCTCGTTGTATCAACTCATGCCGTACTCGAATCCTCCCAAGGCGTCCGACAAGGCGATCCTCTCCGTCCCCTTCTCTTTTCACTCGGCCTTAGACTCTGCCTACCTGAGCTGTCCCTCTTCCTCGGACCACAGACGTATCGTCTGTTATCTCGACGACATCTACGTCCTATCTACCGACGATCGAGCTTTGTTCGACCTCGAGACCTTCTTCTTCACCCGCGCCGACACCTTAACTCTCAACAAGCGGAAGTGTAAGACGGTCTCTTTGGATGACATTCGCTCGAACGGGTTCGAGCTCCTAGGGTCGATGATCGGCTCAAGCTACGCCCATCGAACCTTCCTTGACAGGAAGATCGACACTGAGTTGGTAAAGCTCGCCACTCTCAAGCCGCTTCCCCACCCCCATGCACATCTCCTCATTTCCTCCTGTTCTCAACAGGACCTCCGTCACTTACAACGGTCTTTGAGGACGGATGACATCATCGACGTGTGGGACCGACTAAGCCAACGGGCTTTTGGACGAAGTGAAGAGGATCAGGGATCGTCAGTGTGTGGACAGCGAGGGAGAGGATAGGGTCGGGCAAGCGCTGTGCCGCTTGCCAGCGAGGGTGGGAGGATTGGGAGTTTACTCCCACAGGGAATGCGCGCCGCTCGGCTACCATCTCAGGACCTTAGTACGAGGAAGCAAAGCAGTGTGCAGACATCGTGGCGACGAGAACAGGCTGGGCCACGACGACGTCTGTATGAGGAGGAACAGGTGGACGGTACGGCGTCACGACGCCGTGAAAACGCTCATCGCGAACGCACTGGCGAAGATCGATTCAATCGACGCTCGGGTCGAACCTCGAACGCTGGAGGGTCGTAGGAGGAACGACATCTCGATTCGTGGTAGAGGGATCTCGGGTACCCGAGCTCTCGACTACGACATCAAGATCTACTCCTTGCACGACGCCGACTCACCCAAGACCACCACGCTTCCTCCCGCCGACTGCACTCTGACAGAACATTCGTTCGCTCTGACCATACGCTTCCTCAACCGAATGGGAAAGACAGCGACTTGAAGCGCGCCGGAGGCGCTTGCCGAGTTTAGGGCGATCGTGATGAGTACTGGAGGATTAGTAGCGAGGGAAACGGCGGATGAGATCGGGAAATGGAAGAAGGAGCTCGGAGAATGGACTTTCGAGAAAGTGATGGGTCGGATTAGCTTGGAGTTGCTGAAATCTCGAGCGAGACTGTTTGAGGTCTAAGAGAACTTGGAGTTACGAAGTACACGGGATAACCTAGCCTAACATATACCTTGTACCCCCCCTTAGATGCACTACAAAACCCCCTAAACCCGGGAAGGTCATCCAATAAAGCTAAAGAACCTCGAGGACAGTGCAATGTAGTCGCGTACGGGCAAGTCGGGGTATCAAAATAGGACGTGGGTCTTCGGACTAATTCTGTCTGCGAGCCATGAGTGAGCATCCATCGAGAATGACTTTTCAAAATTGTCAGACACAAGCCACTACAAACAGCAGCTATTGACAAGCGGGCTTACACAGCCTACCAGGTGGACCAATTTCACGATGAAACGAGGAAGATGTAGGAATGAGTTCAGGCGGCTGCCGGAAGGAGCAGCAAGCCCCGATCAGCTTTTGTTTGCGATTTTACGTCGGTATTTATACAGGTAGCGAAGCAAATATGAGGACCTGCCGTGGCTAGGTTGCAATAAAACCTTTCTTTCTCTCCAGCCGCCCTGAGCGTATGACGATCCGCTTAAGTTGCATCACTGCAGCCTGGAGCTGTCGCGGAACTTCTGCCACCATTTACGAGACACCGAGTCTCGCTAATCCCGCCCGGTGGCACCCAGTGAAAGCTCGACTCTCTTGCATTATCTGGACCGCAAACATGGCTCCGATACAGTACCCGTTGTCGGTCAATTCCTGGAGAGCTGGTCGGAATTCGGTCGTCGTCTCATGTCAAAAGTCGCAACAGATCATCGGCTCCTTTCCCCTGGAGTTTGTGAGACAGTCTGGTGATGACTCATGGGAATATGTCCTTGGGGTTCTTGAGCAATTGGTGGAACCACTACCTGCAGGACCAGTGACCTTAATGTCGGAAGATGGTCGAGATATCGATATGGGAGGCAGGGTGTATGGTGGGAAATTCTACTATCGACGCAGCGGTGAGTTCGCGGTTTCTCCCACATTAAATGGTTTAGCAATGATCATTGACGGAAAATAACAGGCAGCTCGGAAGCCGTACTGTGGTCACGCGGGCCAGAATACTTTCGGAGCAATGTACCACCTAGCAGCGAGGGCAGCTTATCGACCAGGTCTAACTCCAAGCGGTCAAGCGTGAACCAGGTCTGTTCATAGGGGCACATCTTGTTCAAGTGGAACGATATTCGAGATTGATTTGTGCTGATTAAACTCAGTCTCGGTTTCGCGATTTTCTAGTCGCACGAGACGGTGTTTGTTTACTCACCGATGCGATCTTCATAGATTGTACAGCCAGTCACATCATCCCGTACTCTAGTCCCCACGTGAGCAATATTTTCGAGCCGTATAGCCATGGTTCATATCACAACCAGCTCTATCAACAGATCCTCGACCTTCCTTACGAACCGCCCCTATTTGAGCCCTCAGCAGGACTCTTGCTTCGGGACGACATGCATCACTCATTCGATCGCTTAGAGTGGTCTTTGTATCACAAAGTAAGTCGCATCCGTTTGTGTCGTATCGCATGACGCGTGGCGAGGCCTTGTTGGTACTCCTCCCGATCTTCGCTCACTCCGGTGTAGGGAGGAGTGTTCTACGTCCACTTTTTCCTGCTCCGCAAACGAGAAGCTCGCAGTCTCCATGGTAAAGCTCTGCAACCGGATCGATTTCGAGGCCCCGAAGACTGGCAACCGGATGTGCGACTTGTCGAATATCATTACCGGCAATGTCTCATGGCCCACATTCGAGGATTTTCGGCTGGTTTCGATGAATGAAAGGGACAGCAATGTCTTTCAAGACGATAGTAGGTTGTCTGCCTGGGATCCGGTGATTTGTACATTTGGGATGGTGGTCAATGCTGATGTGCTGCATATCGGCAGGGAGATTAGCTTTCCTGTCTCATGAGCAAGTGCGCGAGGTGTGTACCATGGAGCTGTAGACATGAAATGATATATAACCGATACGAATTTATGCGGATGAGGTTCCATAGACAATAAAATAGTATCACCACGGCGAAGCCCTCCCATGATTATTACTACCAGGAGGATGCACGAGCCAAGAGTGCAATGGAGGGGGCTGGAAGAAGCCTTTTTGGAGCAAGACCACGAACGTGCCCTGGACAGGCGTCTGATGATTGGCGGAAATTAACACGAGCCGTGGGTTAGCTGTTCGCTGTTGAGGTCATCAAGATACCAAAATCGCTCACCGTTGAAGCTCAACTACTCGAAAGACGAGATATTCTCTCTTTCTCAGCTTTCAGATCCGAGCATTGTCTGATTGGTCCAAGTGATTCAGCATCGAAACTCCAAATATGTTGTTACGGAGTACTGCGACGGCGGGGGCTGGAGAACATGCCTCGATCAGCACTTGGATGGGGAGTGAGTGAAACATCAGATACCGTGTGAGAAGTTTCCAACCACCAGGTTTTGCAGATCGCTAGAAGCTCGGTCAAACCTGAGCAGACAATCCGATCCATCTTCCTACAAGTCGACCTCGCACTTCATCATTGTCACCATTCTTATCAAGGGGATTGGGCTGAGATTCGCTTTCGACATTCCGACAATCCTATTGATTCTAGTCAGTTTCATTCCCTCAGACCATCACGTATGATGTAGAGGAGTGGTATGTGGAAGATCAGCAAGCTGAGCTCCCAGGACACCACATCTGTCCATCCACGACTTACGCATAGAAGATCAGCAAAAGTGTATCTCGGTGCGGTAGGTCCGTTGAGCTGATTTATAACGTGAGGATACCTTGAATACGTTAGCTTCGGAGCCAGAGCAGGGGAGAGGGTTGGGAGGCTGACGGAATGGCGTGGAGCGGCGTGGTGTGTGATGGAAAGAGGGAGCTTCTTGACAGGAGGACTGGGGAACCCCGGATTTCGAGGAGACATCGACGGGCGCGAAGCTTCTACTCGGCGAGTTCGGACCGGACAAGGGCAGATGAAGATCAGGAGATGTTGTTTTACACAAGGGACTTACTCAAGGCGACCCAGCTCCCACAGAGTGCACTAAATCCCCTCCCCCACGTCTCTTCGTTGCATGCATCCCACAGAGTTAACCCTATTGCGTGCTTTGACAGCCCGGCTTAAACAGCAAGCAATCAATTGTGGACTATGGCGGATCATAGAAGCGCCCGGAACGATCCGGTTTAATCGCCTTGCCGTGAAATTCAAGTGCTCTGGCTCAATGGGAATGAAATCATGTACAAAGTAAGCGTCTTCCTGAACCGCACTACAAAGTAAGCGTCATGATAGCGTGTCGGAAGTATGTTTCTCGTCACCTTGCGATACAGTGCCCAGTCGGAAGTATCGAAAGCCTTGTGAAGGGTAGTTTCGAGGAGAAGGCCAGCCGAGGCGTCAAACATGTTCGCATGTCTCAGACGCCGGACAAGCGCAAACCGCACCTTAACAGGACTGTCCGCGCTAAACGTCTCCCACACTCGGCCCCAGATTGACGGACGGAGCAGCTGGCAACGAGGTGACCAAACGGACACGGAAGCCATCACTGCGAGTTCGCTTAGGGGAGATGAGTTGTAGGAGCGAGGTAGGATAGGAGAGTAGAGTGATGGGTAGTTCGCCGAAGGCTGGGAACGTTAAGCTGCACTCCAACCCCAAGATCCCCTGGAAATACAATGCATCGACACATACCGCTTTAATACCACAATAACATGTCGTGCTGCAGTTTCAGATACTCAGCGCGTTCATTCAGCTCAGAAGGAGAATACTTCTTTTGAGTATATAGGTCAGTCGTCTCGGTTTTGCATCGTCTTCCTGTCGACTGTGCTTTATGCTGGGCGCAGACTTTTACACTATGTCCGGATTGCGCCGTAATGATGTCTCAGACTCCAACCAGTGTCAATTAGGTATGTGTTGTCTTGCATAAGCCGACATACCCAAGGGGTTCTAAGAAACAAGTGAGGATAGTTTCGCTGACTGCTGTACGGAGCTAGCCTCCCCCGCGTCGTTGCATTCCAACCGAATGCCCACGAATGCGGATTCGCACCGCTTGAGCGGAATGTCAAGCAACTAGCCTAGAGTCCGGAGGGTCGAGATATCGAAATCGGTCAGGCGGGATGGCTCTACCGTTCAAGGCACGCTGCGCGTCATTATCGGGATTGAAGTAATGTAAATTTGTAAAACAGCTGACCTTCTGATATAAAGATGTCTCAACACTCACCAGACCATCCCAACGAACCCATGTTACAACGCCAGAAGAGCGGGGCGAGAGGGCTTAGGAGAAGAAGAAGAGAAGGGGGAGAAGTGGATGGAGAGTCAGACGGCTAAAGCCGACGAGGTTAAGGGGAAGAAGCAGGCTTACAGTCGGCGTCGTCGGTTCCGGATGGGGAGTCACGGAGTACGAGAGGATAAGGAAGCACATATTTGCACTGAGCACGTATCGCGAGGTAATGTTATTGTACCCGGATCGCCGAACGAATTCCAATGAAAAAGAGCCCGATCAAACCAGTGAGGAGTTTCCGGCAAGAAGAAGCCCGTTTCAAAGTTTCGCGCCCGCGGAAGCATGCCGTCGATATAAGCGGGAAGACGATCGCTGCAACAGAATACGATCACCGTGCTGTGGAAACAAGCAAACAATCCCTGCGCTCTCCCTAGCGAGTGAGCAAGCAGGCACAAGGAGTGAAGATCAACAGAGTGTCGGCGACAGAAAACTATTACCAGAATACCGCGGCAACAAAATACGTACCGTGGCGCAAACTAGAGAGATCAATCACCGCGGGGTCAATGAGCCAATCACTGCGCTCTTATCAGCTTGTCTCGGAATGGGTCCGATATGAGTACTGTTACCTTTTGCCTCAGGAGAAGTTTTTCGCACAAGCTCTCATTGTTGGTGACATTCACCTTACGAAGAACAAGAAAGATCCGTCCTACTGCCACCGGGCGCTCACAGGTCTCTCAATTGATCCGTGTTTGTGGGCGTCAGCCATGGGTTGGAATAGACAGATCGAAGAAGAAAACAAAATGTCTTTCGGGAAGTGCTGGAAGTACCCTTCCACTAATAGTATGGGCCCGTGGTGACTCCGACCACTTGAAGGACCGACTCTTCCCGGACTCCGTATGCGTAGAGATCAAGTACCGCAGACCTTGTCCCAAGTGCTGGAGTCTTTCAGTTCCAAATGCACTATACAGCTCAAACGCAAGTTGCCGGTCTATAAACCCTACCTGCATTGCTTTGAGATTCAACTACGATCATAGCTTCCGTTATTTATCCGTTGTTACAACTTCGCAAAGTACTACTGTAATAGGAGTGGAAATAAATGGTGAATTCTTTTTTTAATTCCCGTGCTAAGAGCTCGCCCACCCGCTTGGAATGTTCTATTGTCGGACGCTTCAGCCCACCCAAATCTTAACAAACTTTCTTCGGGAAAAGCTTGCCCTTGGCGTGATCCATCATGGCGACGTATCGAAGCAGTTATGTATACAGACCGTATACTTGCCTGACTAGGGCTTTGACAGGTCTTTTTTCGGTTCTGCAACGCCAGCAATGCCGATTGGGTGCCCGGCGGGATAGCCCTCAGGGCGGTGAAGGGGTCTTCCTTGGGATGTTGTAATCTGCGAGGTCAATTCTCCAGATCTATGCATTGCTGTCAGCTCCTCGCGCTAGGTACTTGGATACAAAGCTAATGGGATGGTGATATTTCATTATGCTCTGCACCTGGGGCCAGATACCCGCATCCCAACTCTCCTCGCGCTAGACCGTAATTGGATACAAAGCCAATGGGGTGGTGATATTTCATTATGCTCTGCACCTGGTACATACCCGCATCCCAACTGCTTCTTCCCCTGAGAAATGAAGGATGTCCCCTCGACTGGATTGAGCGAATCTCGACGAGCCCTAGCCTCAATTGGAACATGTGGCGGAGTATCCTGTGCCCGGTGTGCAGTGATATGATGTTGATGCATCACTTCGTACAGTACTGTCACGCCACTGATCCTATTCAATCAAGATCTGAGCTATTGGGCCTTTTTCCTCACCGGTTAGGCACTGTTTCTGCGTAGTATCCTATTAGTTATGGATAGATTCGTGACAAGGACTTATCGATCATCACTGTTCAATTCCACCAAATCCCCTCCAAACCCCACCGATTCTCAGCAATACTTGGCGACAATATTCAAATAGGGATTTGTCATGACGGGCATGACTCTGTAGTCGGTGTAACTCGTATTAGGGCACGTCCATATAACCGGGATTGAGAGCATTAGTCAAGCTCCCAGTCATTGCTACCTTTTGCTTGTAGGGTTAGGCGCGCTTTAAGACCTAGGGTTACCTAAATTGGCCGGTTACCATTAAGTGTTATGACAAATACCCGTTGTACTGACAAGTATTTGCTCAACCCCATTACTGTCACGATCGTGAATCGAACCTCGGACAGCATCGCCCCCAACATCGCCGATAACGAGCAACCAGTGCTTCACCCCGACAATGTACTATGAAACGAGGTTCGACCATGTTCTTTGTTCGACGAAACAAGGCCACGTCTCGCTCCATTGTACTCAACACGCTTCCCCTCGCCAACGACAAAATGCTTCACCCCGACCTTGTACTCTGACACGAGGTTCGACCATGTTCTTTGTTCGCCAAAACAAGACCACGTCTCGCTCCATTGTACTCAACACGCTTCCTCTTGTCGCAATCTGGCGATAAGTAGTGTGACCCGATCCTGTGCCACCCGGCGTTAATTTACTCAACGCCGCTTTTCGGTCGCGTCGCGTCTCAGTTAGCTAGTGCACTCGTCTATACTCATAAGATCACTCTTATACCTTTATGATCATATCGATACCTCGATTTAACAGGTTATGAGCCTCGCCTCAGCAGTTTGAAGCGAACCTTGGGTCGCCTTCATTC
>JAABUH010003267.1_pt1 | contig 14182 bp, 17 predicted proteins | sample 5559121 | NCBI WGS metagenome assembly JAABUH01 (sample SAMN10711871, study PRJNA513364) | rock metagenome | isolation source: Antarctica rocks | place: Antarctica: Victoria Land, Battleship Promontory nord | collected 2015-12-28 | reverse complement strand
CCGCTGACGAGCGTCCGCTGCCGGGCGGCGCGCAGCTGCGGGTGCTGCGCGCCGATGGCCCCGCGCGCTGCGCCGCATTCCACCAGGTCAACCAGAACCTGGCGCTGGTGGGCACGGCGGCCGGCGACGTCGCCGCGTACAACCTCAACATCGGCAAGGCTACTAAGGCGCGCCCGGGGTCGCCGCGCGGGCCTGCTCTGCATGCGCGCGCTGTTTCATAGCGCGCATCGTCGCGCGCGAGGACGCAAAGTGCCCTTGTTTGGGTTTTGCATCACTGGTGAGTGCTACGGGCGGGCATGCCGTCGCATCTTTTCGTGATCTGGGTCCGCTGTATGACACTCTTGGCTGTTCGGCGTCATGCAGACAGGGGTATACCGGCGTGCAACGGTATACCGGCGTGCACAGGACCGGGCGCGGCTGCCGGGCGGCGGCGCCGCGACCGCGCTGGCCGCCACACCAACGTTGCTCTTCGTGGCGGACGCGCGGGGCCACGTGCACACGCTGCGCTGCGAGATTCGCGCCGGCGCGCTGTACGGCCTGGTGCACCTGGCGCGCAGGCGCGCCCATAGCGAGGGTTGCTATGAGGGCAGGCCGCGTGCGCAGACCGACTGTGTCGCAGACATGGTCTGCATGCTGAAGCAGGCGCTAGCAACAGGTTGTGATAATGCAATGGCGCACAAAAAGCGTGGAGCCCTGGGCGCGTCTGCCGCTCTGCCTACCCTGGCACTGTGATTACATCGCTGGTTCTATCCTGACAGCAAATGGTGTATCGCACTGAGAACAGCCCTTGGTCTTGGTCTTGGCTCCCTGACAGCAGCGCGTGCTGTGCTGCGCAGCGTGCTGCCGGCCGACGCGCGCCCGGCGCCGGTGGTGAGTTTGCAGCGCGTGGCCTATGCGGCATGGGCGCGCGGACCGACGCTGCTCTCCCTGGCCGCCGACGGCTGGCTCTGCTTCTACAGGCGCGCATGCGGACTTTTGCTGGGCGCCTCGTGGGCGTTGCGCGACAGAAGCGCCTGCAGAACGCCACAAGCTAGCCAGAACCAAGGGCGTTTGGCAAGATCACTTGCAATGGACGAAGCCCCAGCATTTCAGGCTGACTTCGCAAATCCCGACGCCTACGAGCTGGCCTGCTGTCGCGTGCACGTTGACCACGCGGACGGCCAGCAAGCAGGCTCCTCTACTCCGCTGCGCCTCACCCCTCTTCCGCTGCGTCTTCCGCGGATAGAGAGGTGCAGAGGTGTGAAGTTGAGAGTGATGTAGTGGGCTAGATTGTGTGAACATGCTGGTCGTTCGCGTGCCTGACCTGACCGCGGCAGCAGGCCAGCTCGTAGGCGCTGGGATTTCGAACTTGGCAAACAAGTCCCGTGGGGCGTCGTCCATCGCAAGTGATTTCGCCAGACGCGCTTGGCTCTGGCTAGCTTGTGAGCTGCAAACGCTTCCCTGAAGCGCGGCGTGCATAAGCGAGGGCGGGCCAACGCGGCGGGCCACGCCAGGGCGCTCGTTACTCGGAGCGCAGGAACGCGCTCGCGGCTGCCGGACAGGCGAGAGCAGCACCCGCGACCTCAGCAGGGGGCGGTGCTGGGCGTGAGCCCCGTGCAGGGCAGGCGCGCCCGGGCCGCGGGGACGCGGCCAGGCGCAGAGGCGCGGGCGACCGGCCCTAGGCGCCGCGCAGGGTGCCGGAAGGATACTCTACCATAAACCCAACCCTAACCCGCGCAGGGTGCCGGACGGCGCGGGCCGCGCGGAGTCGCTCGCGGCGGCGCAGCTGCCGGAGGGCGCGCGCGGGTCGCGCGCGGCGCTGTGCCCGCCGGCGTCCGCGGGCGAGCGGGAGTATGTGGCCGCCGGTGCGCGCGACGGCGGCGTGGTCGTCTGGGACGCGTCGCGGGCCGGTCAGCCGCCGATTGTCGTCAACAAGCTGCAGGCGCGAGCATACCGTGCTGGGTGCCTGCAGGCCTGGCGGTTGCTCACACAGAGTGGCCTCAGGTCGCTCGGCGCGTGGCGCGCTGATTCGTGCGGAATAACCTCGGTAGTCGACAGGACAGGACGGTCAGCGTCTGCAGTCATGCCGCATGCGTATGTTGTGCACGCTGGTCGAAGTCAAACTCTTGTGACCCCGCATGCGTGTATTGTGTACGCTGTAGCGGTCAAATGAACTCTTGTGACACCCAGGGCCATGCCGCGCCCGTACTGGACGTCGGCTGGAGCTTTGACGGCCAGCTGCTGGCATCGGCCGACGCCGACGGTATGGTCATCGTCTGGCGTCGCGAGCGGCCTGCGCACGTGACGTAGGGGCGGGGGATCGTGCGGGCGGCCGATGGCTACGCGCGCTCTGCGACAGCTGGCTATCATCAGCACAGGCTTGGCTATGGCTGCGATGAGCGCTTGGCAGCTGCATATGGAATGAACTTGCAGTGACATGGCCCGCCGCACAGGCAGAGCATACATGCAGACAAGGCTGCGCGTGGGTTGGTTTGTGAGCAGGCGCACCGATGTGCGTGCGCCTGCCAGCTCGCTCCTAATGCAGCCGGCCGGCGGGGAGGGGGAGGGGCATGCTTTTAGTGTCGTATGCAAACATGCATGAGAACTGCACTTGAAATTAGAGGGAAGTTCTCCACCTGTACAGTGTGCATGGAGGGGGTGTGTGTGTCGCCGGTCATGTTTGTGACAAACAGTTTGTGAAACTGCCGTGTTGGTTGGTGTTACAGTAGGTGTGGAGTTCCGCCGATCATGTATATTCTCGGGATGTGCTGTTGTAGGCTAGCTCTGCCTGCCATGCCTGATGGCCGTCGGCGTGTTTGAAGGCATAGAGGTTCTGACTGCGTTGGACATTCCCCTAGAGTATGGTCAGCCGCTGCAGCTGCATGGCCTGCTCCTCACCACAGTGTACCTGGAAGACGTTGGACTTGTGGGGTAGGCCGTGCTCACCCGTCCGCGCAGTCCATCTCATGTGAGCTGGCAAGTCGCTCACACCTGAGCGGGCGCACTGCAGACTGCCGCGATCACCAGGGAGCCTGCGCAGCAGCCAGCAGGTGAGCAGAAGCGCCGCAGCGGTAACGCTCCTGCCGTTGCCGAAGCACACACTGGTCACAGCTGATTTGCGTGCATGTGTGAAGCAGGATGGGTTGGCAGCCAGCGGGGAGCCGCGTGATGCCCCCGCTGCGCGCGCCGAGCGGGCCAGCGCGCCCGACCTTGAGGTGGACGCCGAGGAGGCGGCCGCGCTGGCGGCGCTGGGCCTGCCCACGGCCTTTGGCGCGCAGCCGGTGCGCCGCAGCCCCCTGCGGCACGCAAGTAAATTGCTCCCTTCAAGTTCCTCCCTTCAAGCTGCGGCACCCGGCTTGGTTGCTGTAGACAAGCCTCATGCCTTGAGCCGGCTGCGCGGGCAGGTCCGGCAGAAGCGCAGGCAGGCCAGGCAGCGGGCCAGCCCGGGCGGCAGCCAGCTCGTCGCCGAGGCGGCCTCGCAGTCGGAGCCCGCCGACCCGCCGAGCGCTGCCGGCGGCGCACTGCGCGCCCCGGAGAGCGCGGCGCTGCGCAGCTGCGAGCCCGCCGCGCGCCGCTCAGGCAGCGGCGGCGACGTTGGGGAGGCGCCCGCCGCGTACGGCCTGCCGGGCAGCGGCGCGGCCGACGGCGCGCTGACGTGCGCTGAGGAGGCCGCCAGCAGCGCCCGCTCGGGGGAGGAGGGCGCCGATGTACCGGCTGGCGAGGGTGGCCATGGCGCCGGCGCCTTGGAGTGGCCTGCGCTGGCGCGGCCGGAGCAGTGGCAGCAGGCGTACGAGTACGCCAGCGGCCACCTCTACTACTACCGCGAGGCCACGCAGGCGCGGCCGCGCCAACGCCAGTGTGCGCGCCCGGCGCCGCGGCGCCCGTGCGGCCTCGCAGCGCAGGCGTCGCCACCGCGCACATGCAGCCCACCGCCGGCCTGCCTGCGGATGCGCGCGCTGGGCGGCGCATGCTCTGTCATTGCCTTTCTGCACATGCGTATGCACCTCCGGCGCGGCCTGTCAGCCCTACCCTAACCCTGCCTGACCCTGCGCTCGGGGCATCAGGAGACGCAGTGGCATGTGCCGGAAGAGGGCTATGTGCCCATGCCGGGCATGGACGGCGCCTGGCCTGAAGAGGCGGCCTCAGCCGCGGCTGCTGTCGCTGAGGGTGGCGCAGCTGCCGCAACCCCGCAGCCAGCCGATTGCAAGCCCGCGCCCGACGGGGCCTCTGCCGCATGGGCAGCTGCGGATGGCATAGGCGAGTGCGCGCCGAGCGCCTTGCAAGCCCTGCCAGACGCGGCCGAGGCGCGCGGCGCGCTGGCGGCCGACGCGCGCGCGCACGCCGCGCCGGCCAGGCGGGCTGAGCGGGGCGTGGCGGAGGCGCGGGCGCCGGACACGGGGGCGGAGCCGGCGAGGCATGCAGACCAGCAGGCGCCGCCAGGGGGTACAGGCGCCAGGCGTCCGCTGCATGGCTTCGATGCGAGCGCGCCTGACGCAGCGCAGAGGCCGATACCTGGTGAGCGTGAACAGCGGGCGCCCGATGTGGGGCTCGGAGTGCAGGCGGATGCGGCCAGCGAGCAGTCGCCGGGGGGCGTGGCGTCACCGCGTGCAGACAGTGGCGCGGCCTTCGGGTTGGCGCCTGCCACGGCAGCGCAGCTATGCGGCCCCAGCTGCGCCACAGCAAGCCGTTGCGGCAGCGGAGGCGCGCACGATAGCCTTGCCGGCGACCACGCGGTGTGCGATGCTGCTGATGGCGCCGCGGGCGACGCCCGCGCCCTGGACGGCGACAGTGCTGCTGCGGCGGGCGGCGGCGACGGGGCCTGCCGCAGGGCGGGGGGCGTGCGCGAGGAGGCAGGGCTTGGTGGCGGGGCTTTTGGCGAGGCGGGCGGCGAGCAGCGCGCAGAGGGCCGGGCCGGCGACGGTGCCTGTGGCAGGCTGGGCGGCGGGCGGCGCATGGAGACCACGGGCCTGCTGCCAGCGGGCTTCCTGGCCCTGGGGGCGGCCGCGCCGCTGCCGGGCGCCCACATGCGCTTCGAGTCGTCCGGCTCGGACGCCGCGTCCGCCGCGGCCTCAGACGCCGCCGCGGCCGCGGCGGGCAGCGGCGCTGCGGACGAGGCCGCGACTGGCGCGCCCTCGGCTGGCGCGGAGCTGCGGTCCGGTTCCGGAATTGACTCGAGCACGGCCGCCGCGGCGCTGGCCGGGGTTCTCGCGGCCGAGGCGCCGCTGCTGGCGCCGCGCGGCGCGGCCGAGGCGGCCGCGCCGCCGGACGAGCCGGCGGCGGCGGCAGGTGGCCGCGGCGCATGTGCTGCGCGCGCGGTTGTGCGTTGGCCGACCGTCAGCCAGCGCGCCCGCCTGGAGGCGCGCCCGCCAGACCGCCGACCACTGACGCACCTTTTGAACGCTGTGCGCAAGCGGCTGCGCGTGGCTCATTCATGCATAGCCCACATGGTAATGTATGCAGCGGCGTAACCTTGGTGCTGCCCGGGCGTGAGAACCAGCTTCCACCTACGGCATCACTGTGGTTGTGGACAGAGTAACTGGATTTCTGTCTCGCCCAAGCGCCGAGGCATGCCTAGCCCAGACGCGTGTAGCTCAATTTGCAGGAGCAGCGCTGTCGCCCTGGCAGCGCAGCGGGCCCGCCTGCGCCCGCGCCGCCGACGCGCCGCGGCGCGCGGCGCGCCAGGTGCCCGCCGAGCTGGTAAAGTACTGGATGCAGCGCTACAGCCTGTGGTCGCGCTACGACGCGGGCGTGCGCATGGACGCCGAGGCCTGGTTCTCCGCCACGCCGGAGGTCGTCGCCGCGCACCACGCGCGTGCGCGCCCGCTCAGTCACCAGCCCATAGACTCCTGGGGGCGCGCGCATGGGCGCCAAGGCCCGGCATTTTGCCGTGCCTGAGGCCGTCGCCGTGCCACACGCGCGCGCGCCCTGCCCTCCCAGCCATGATATGGTGTGGCGGCAGGTGATGGTACATGAGCAGGGCGCACACGCCCGTGTGGCTGCGTATGGTGCGGTGCGGACGTCCCCAACGATGCCACAGGCACCCCAGCCCGTTCTAGCGACAATGCAATAATTTGCACATGTGTGGCACGACACGCCTCGGTGGGTGGTGCCAGGGCATCTCGTCATGATGATACATATCCTGTGTCGAAATATTTTTATGTGCTGGGCGGCGCAGGCCGGTTGGCGGGGCAGCTGGTGGTGGACGCGTTCACGGGCGCGGGAGGCAACGCGGTGCAGCTGGCGGCCGCGTGTGGCGCAGTGCTCGGGCTGGACACGAGCGCGGCGCGCCTGGCGGCGGCCGCGCACAATGCTGCGCTGTACGGCGTCGCGCAGCGCCTGGACCTGATTGTGTGCGATGCGCTGTCGGTGCTGCCGCGCCTGCGCCAGGCGCGGGCTGTGTTAGGGTTCCAGTCCCTTAGGGATTCAAACCCTGTGCGAATGCAGCCCTGGCATGTAACTGGTCTTGTCTGTGGTGCTGCAGGGCATGGCCGCTTGCCCGGGCCTGCCTGCAGCTGGTGCGCCGACAGCACCGCCATGCCTGGGCAAGGCGCTGCGTGCCCTGCCGGTGCATGCAGGCGGGTGCAATGCAGCCGTATATACACTGAGCCAGCCTCCCCCAGCCTTAAGCGCACTGCGCGTCTCACCTTCAGCGCTCACCTGCCTGATGCGCAGCTTGCTGTCACGTGCAGGCGGACGCTGTGTTCATGTCGCCGCCTTGGGGCGGCCCGGCGTATGCCGCCGCGGGCGGCGGCTTCGCCGTCGCAGGCGACCTGGGCGGGCTGGGCGTCGGCCTGACGGAGCTGCTGGCCGCCGGGCGCGGCGCGCTGGGCCCGGGCGGCCGCGGCGTCGCGGTGTTCCTCCCGCGCAACGCGCTGCTGGCGCAGGTGGCGCGCTGCTCGCTGCGCGCGGGCCGCTGCCTGAATTGGCTGCTTGTGGCTGAGGCAGTGTGGTGGTGCACAGCACACCAGACCCTGGAGCAGCACACGGTCTAAGGTAACGGAAATAGTGTAGTCATAAACTCGTGGACAGTTCTTCAGTGTGTCGAAGGGTGGCATGTCAAAGGGCGGCATGTCGAAGGGCGGTAGACGATGGGTCAACTAAGGCACTGCAGGTTTTTCATATTTTCTTCCATTCTTTGTGCATCAGCTGGTCTGGGCTCGCCAAGCGACTGCCGCGCGCCTGGCGCGGCAGGTCACCGCAGCGGCGCTGCCCGGGGAGCGCTGCGAGGTGGAGCGCTGCGTGCTCAACGGCCGCCTCAAGGCGGTCACCGGTTACTTTGGCGCTCTGGCTGCCACAGTCGCAGAGGCGGGCAGCGGGAGCCCGTCGGACGGCACAGTGGCTTCACAGCGGCCTGAGGAGTCCGGCGGCGGCTCGTGAGGCGCTCGAAGTGCTAGCGCGAAGCACTGATGAACCCTCTTTGCGCTGTGCGATCTGCTATGTTGATACCATTGGAACACATTCGGTGTTGCTCTGCACCACATGCTTGAAATGGCCAAGCTGCCGGCACGTCCTAATCCTTAATGCTTGGCCACTCTCCCCACACCTATCCACGTCGCTGTGCATTCTATACAAGCACAGTGTGCTATACATGTGCACAGGTAAGCACTCACTTCGTCATATCATACATGTACATCACATGAAAAGCATTACGCCCGGTGTCGTCCAGCGAGCAAGCATCTACGGCTCTACTACCTGGCGCATGCGCAGAGAGGACGCCTCACATCAGGCAGGGTGCAAAGCAGCAGAGGTATCTCGGCAGCATGCAAAAAACACCAAGCGGTTGCAGACCGCTTGACCACAAAGCTGACTACAAAGAGCAAGGTGATGCTATGTACATACAAAATGCCCAGAAAACAGCAAAAACATGCACAAGCAAAATGGTGGGACGAGGCTTAGCTCATGCTGGCGCACAGTGCCAGAAGAGTGCCTCACATCCTGCTGAGCAGAAAGCATAAGCCTAAGGATGCCCGTCAGAAGGCCGTCACAAGCTGCCAGCAAGGGAAAATTAGACATCAGAGCAATCTCCTCGAAAACTGACGTGCGCCCAGTCAGCCGGCTGCAGAGCAGGGAGTGGAGGGCTGTCTGCGCGCCCGTGCGGTGCCTTGCTGGTCGGGCCGGGCTCGCTGACGGGAAGGGCGCTCTCACTGAGGGCTGGTGGCGAGCAGTGTGGGCATGTCTAGGTGGGAGCCACGGACCCCGACGAGCCAAGAGTGCTGCAGGGACAGGTCGCTGTCAGAGCGGCGCATGGGCGCGGCTGCGCCTCCGGGCCGCTCGCCGGGCGGGCCGCCGGCCTGGGCGGGCGCGCTCTTGGCTGGTGTCAGGACAGCTTCAGGCGGGCTTGTCTGGGCCCTGCACGCCCGCGGCGGCAGCTGAGCGCGGCGCACCGTTTAAACACCGCGGCTGCCGACAACCCAAGTGTCTCACTTTCCGCAGACTGGTGGGTCGTGGCGTTTGCTCAGCAGTTGGTGTTTGAACAAGCTGGGGCGCACTGTGACATCAGCTTGCCCATGGTCACTTGTGACGCTTGCAGCCCGCTTCACGCCTGTATCAAAGTTGACAGCACGTGACGCGCCTGCGTCCCTCGGCCGGCAATGATCAGCCAATGCTGAGTCGCATCACACATGACTGCTGCAAAAGGCCAGTTGTGCGAGTGCATGTGTACTGCAGTAGAAAGCGTCAGAGCAGACAAGAGGATGGTCAACTAATTCACCTGTATGGATGGCGTGGTCAGAACACAAGGTCCACTGGGAAAGCCACACACAAACAGGCCAAACAGGTAGCCACCGAGAGCAATTGGGGGGGACTTCTGGAACTCTCAGTCCGTTCTCTAGCTAGCTGATCTCCAGGGTGTGGTGTTGGGTAGCTGCTGCTAGCCTTCCATACGGAAACATAGCAAGGCACTATGCAGACCTGGGGCTCTAGAGCCTGCATCAGTTCTCATACTACTCATCGGCACCGGACTGCTGCAGCAGAAGCCGCACACAGATGCAATGCCGTCGCGGCCCGACAACTTTGTATTCTACCTCAGCTGCGATATCAACCTCCCCGTGCGCCGCAGCAGCCCCCTCCCGTCAAACATGGCAGCTGCCTGGCACCCGTGTTTCTGCCCATGCTCACGCACAAGCATTGAGCACTTGATACAACCGCTCGGTGACGCCTACCTCCTGCCTACCTTGTGCCTGCCGGTGCAGGTACGTGTGCGGATTGACCGCCTGCTGGGCCGCCTGCCAGCGCTGCAGCACGCGCGTCCGGTCGACGGGGACGCCGGCGGCGAGGAGGCGCGCGCGCCGGCGCTGTACGTCGTGGCCGCGCTGTGCGCGCTGGGCGAGGTGCTCGCGCTGCCGGCGCGCTCGCCATACACGCCGGCCACTCAGGACGGCTGCACCTGGGGCGCCTGGCTGACCTTCCCGATCAAGGCGCGCGCCGCGCCTGAGCGGGACGCTCGCCCAGAGCTGCTGTCCCTGCCACTGGCAAACTGTCAGTGCAGCCAGGCGGCGCCGTGCACGGTGTGCCTGCGCACACGCTGCCGGCCGCGAGGAGCGTCGCTCGGCTGGCGTGTCTGAAGCGACCCGCTCCGCTGTCGCGTCTGCTACTACAGCGGCCGACACCAGCACAATCGTGTAGTCTCCCCCCTGCGCCGCAACGCCTTGACCTGCCCGGGGCGCGGCGGTGGTCTGTGTGAGCGCGCCAACGGCGCCGCCCACAGTTGCAAAAAGCCCTCGGCGGAGGGCTTGCCCTGGAGGGCACATGCAGAGTTAGCGGCACGGCGCTGCGCTTGCATGTGGCAGTGAGCGCAAGGCGGTGCGCCGCGCGCAGTACCGCGACCTGCCGCACGACGCGCAGCTGGCGGTCACCGCGTGGGCGGTCGCGGCGGGTGCGCCGCCGGCGCCGGCCGGCGGCGCCGCGATGCCGCTCTTCAGCAAGAAGGGCCGCCTGAAGACCGGCCTGCAGCGCGTGCGCCTGTGGCCGGGCCGGCGCGCCGACGCGGCCTGCCCCAGCGCCACGCCGGGCAAGCTGCCGGTGGCCGAGCGCGGCGAGCTGGGGTGCGCGCCCGCTGTGCATAGCCCTAACCCTACGCACCCCATCGTTTCGTGTGCTGGATATCATGTGTTGGGCTAGCTGCGATTAGCCCGCCCTATCACAATGATCATGGCAAGATGTGATTTATTCCCAATGTCAGCAGCTACATGTGGGGTCTGTCTCCTCGCAGCGGGTACAATGCCTCCGGCGCCGGCCTCCCAGCACGTGCCCTGATGCCGGCCGCTGCGGCTGCAGGCGGCTGGAGCAGATGCTAAAGCGGTACGAGCGCGGCGAGCTGGCGGGCATCGAGTGGCTGGACGCGCTGGCGCTCGCCAAGATCCGCCAGCTGCGCGCCGAGGCGCGCCGCGCCAGCCCTTCATACGAAATGTCAAGAGTGGATACCTTCAAAGCGTCACAAGCGCCCTCGGAATGCGACCTGTAAGAGCCTTGCTGGGCAGCCTTCCATGGCTGTAAGGTCGCGATATGTATGGCAGTGCTGCTGGGTGAAATGGGAGCGCTTCAGCAACCAGGTGGTGGGCAACAGCTTTCTCTTGAACGTAATGGAGGCTGATTGGACACTGGGCAGACACTCCGCAGCAGCTGTCAAGAGTGGCATGCACGGTGCCGCGGACCGGCAGGCATCCGGCCTGCAAGCAGCAGCCCCCGCGGCTCACCCCTGCCTGCCGGCCGCAGGAGGAGCAGAAAGCGCGCAGCACGGAGCTGGGCCTGGAGATGGAGCTGCCGGCGTTCGCGCACGCGGTGCTCTGGCAGCAGGCCGCGCCCGCGCCCGCGCCCGAGCATGCGCGGCCGGCGCCGCCGCCGGTCGGCGCGCCCGGCGCGCCCGCTGGCGAGCGCGGCGGCAGCCTCGCGCTCGCGCAGATCAGTGACCCCGAGGCGCGCGCGAGGCGCCCGCCCTGCCTGCCAATCTCTGGTGGCGGCTGTTGGCTGGGTGGAGGCGCTGCGCTAGGCATCCAGTGTCTTGTCAGGGCGGCGCCGGCTGTGGGCCTCGACGCGCTGCCGCGCGCGGCGACGCGCTGCCGCAGGTGGCGGCGGCCCCACCCACGCCTGACCCCGATTCGCGGATGTGGCGCTGGCCCAGGGGGCATGACGGGATGGGAGTGGCCAGAGACCCTTGTGCAACCCTCTTCAAAGAGAAGCGACATCAGGGCTAGGGCACGAGGCAGCACAGGCCACTCAGCCTCAAGTGCATGGATGCAAGCGCGCGCGCGCGCGCGCGTAGGTAGGCCGCGAGAGCCCGGCGGAGCTCAAGGCGGCCAAGCTGGCGCGCGGGCGCGCGCGCGGCCTGGAGGACCGCGGCGCCAAGCCCAACACGGCCGAGCGCGCGGCGATTGCGGCCATCATCAAGGCGCCGCCCAACCGGTGCGCGCGCGCGCGGCGGCAGCGACACCGGGCGCCCTGCAGAGGGCAGGCGCTGTGGCGCCGGCCCGTTGCATCCTTACCAGGGGCTGCGCCTCGTTGCACCTCTGCATGTGTGCCTGTGGCTGCATGCCCTGTCCTCCCCATACCATTTGGTTTGCGGCTAATCTGTCATTATCGAGACTGCTTGCATGTGGGATGGATAAAAAGCTCCTTTTTTAAATATAAAAAATCGAAGAGCTTGGCTGAGCGGCCATCGCCAAGCTGGCTGTGCATGAGACAACGAGTCTGACATGGGCTGCGCTGCGCGCGCAGTGCGCTGAGCGCGGAGGAGCGGGCGCTCATCTGGCGCTTCCGCAGCAGCCTCACCGCGGACCCGCGCGCGCTCACCAAGGTGCCCCCCTCCTCCACAGCGCGTGCCCTGCCGGCGTGGACAGCGCGCGTGAGCAGCCCCGGCACCAGCCCCGGCAAGCTTGCCCAGAGGCGGTGCGCGGATGCGGACGAGGGAGGCGCATGGGGCCATCGGCCGCCCGGCGTCATGGGCCCGCGCCGCGCAGGGATCCAGACAGAGAAGCCAGCGCAGCGCGCGAGCGCTGCGGTGCGGGCCGGCGGGCGCAGCGTGTCGGCGAGCCGCATACCAGCGGACCCACTCGGCATGACTGGCCTAAACGGCCGACGAGCGGTGGCGCCGCGCAGGTGCTGCGCTGCGTGGACTGGGGCGACGCGCGCGAGGCGCGCGCGGCGGCCGAGCTGGTCGCGCGCTGGGCGCCGGTCGGCCTGGCCGACGCGCTGGAGCTGCTGTCGCCCGCGTTCACCAACCCGGAGGTGCCCAGCCGCGCCGCGCGCTGCGCGCCTGGCTTCATGCCTGCCAGCTGTCTGCGCTCCAGTTGTTGCCGCGCACAGCCACACGATCTTCGCTGCTGTTCACCCAGACCAGCCGCTGCTGTGCTGGCGCACCTGAGTGCAAGGGGGCAATTGAATCGCAGGCAATTTTATCAGCAGGTAATAGGCAAACAAGCGTGCGTGAGTGTTGGTGGAAGCTCCCACGCAAACCCAATGCTAGGGGCCCTAGCCCTGGCACAAGCGCACCTTGCTAAGCTGCGGCAGAGAGCTGTCTGCGCGCGGCGCTGACCGGGTGCCACAGCGAGCACGCCACCACTCCCAGAAGGCCTTGGGCGCAGCAGAGCCTCCCTGCGGCCGTGACAAACCTGGGCTGACAGCCCGCGCCCTCCAGGGCCCCAAAACCCTGCAAGCCGCCCTGCTGTGACGGCGGACGGCGCCGGTTGGGCGGACCCTAACCTATTCATAACCCTAGCCCCGCACGCGCGCGCCCGTGCTAGGTGCGCGCGACGGCCGTGGCGGTGCTGCGGCGCGCGGAGGACGAGGAGCTGCGCGGCGTGCTGCTGCAGCTGGTGCAGGCGCTGCGGTACGAGCCGGGCGACGACTCGCGCCTGGCCGCGCTGCTGGTGCAGCGCGCTGCGCGGACGCCGACCATCGCGATCCCACTGCACTGGTACGCCCGGCGGCGCGCGCGGCGCGCGCGGCGCGCGCGTAGGCTGCGGCGCCCCGCTGAGCGGGGCGAGGCGCGCCCGCAGCGCACGCGCGACAGCTGCGCGCGGGCGCCGTGAGGATGTGGCCGGTGGCTTGCCATGTGGGGGCTGGGCGCCTGCTGGCACCTGGCTGTGCAGCGGAACGCCGCGGCGCGGGTGTGCACGGGGTGATGGTCTACGGGCGGGGCGTCGCGCTCCGGCGCATTGTGGTGATGCCGCGCATGGTGATGAGGCGGCGCGTGTTGGGGGCGGCATGCGTGGCAGCTTGGCGCAGCGCGGAGCATGTGGGCAGGAGCACGCAGACAAATGCACACCGAAGCGCGGCGGACGTGCAGGTACCTGTTCGTGGAGTGGGACGACGCGGGGTTCGGTGCGCGCGCGGCGGCGGTGCACAAGCGGCTGCAGGCGGCGCTGGCGGCGGACGCGGGCGGGCCGGGCGAGCGCGCGCTGGCCGCCATCTCCGCGCAGATGGCGCTCATGGCGCAGCTGCGCCACGTCAGCGGCGAGCTGCGGGCGCGCCCGCCTGCCCCGTGGCCTCCCAAGAGCGGGGTGATTGGGACCGGTTGCACGTACAGGCGCCCCTGCTCATGGCGAAGCGCTGGTGCGTGCATGCACGCGCTCCAATACGGATGCAACCCGAACAGGGCTCAGGGCAGGGGCTGACAGCATGCGGCAGCGCGTTTCGCCCCGCGATCGCCGCACAGGGCGCCTCCGGGACCGCCAGGCCCACGGGCGCGCCGCGACCGCGCCCACGCCGCCGCAGGGCAGCGCGGCGCGCAAGGCCGAGCAGCTGTGCGCGGCGGTGGGCGAGGCGGGCGCGTGCGGCGAGCTGGCCAGCATGCGCTGCCCGCTGCCGCTGGACCCGACCGTCATGCTGGACGGCGTCATCGCGTCCGAGTGCGGCGTGTTCAAGTCGGCGCTGTCGCCGCTGCGGCTCACCTTCCGCACGCTGGGTGCGCGCGCGCCGGGATGCGCGCGCGCGGGTGTCTTGATGCCTGCTGCGCCACCTTGAGAGCTATGCAGCCCTGTAGGGAACGCAATGTATGATCCATTATCTTGATTGTCTGGAGGGTGACATGCCTGAGGATGCATCACAGGCGTTGTTGCTCATGCTTGGTGTCGGGCGTGCAGCCTGGGCGCTGCTCATAGCGACATGTCAGCCCTGTGCGCGCGCGCCGGCGCGCAGGGCCGGGCGGCCAGGAGCTGGCGGGCAGCGAGGGCGCGGCGCCGCCGCCGCCCACCCTGGCGGAGAGCGC
>JAABUH010003265.1_pt1 | contig 14192 bp, 15 predicted proteins | sample 5559121 | NCBI WGS metagenome assembly JAABUH01 (sample SAMN10711871, study PRJNA513364) | rock metagenome | isolation source: Antarctica rocks | place: Antarctica: Victoria Land, Battleship Promontory nord | collected 2015-12-28 | reverse complement strand
TTGAGCAAGCAACGGACCAATCTGCTATCGTCCGCGTGATGGAAGCTAGTACAGCGGTTCTCCGAAGTTTATATGTTGATATGGGTGGGGTAAATAAAGTCGAGGGTGTCATTGAGGACCTGAGAGAGGAAATGAGCAAAGTAGATGAGGTCAGCAGTGCACTTGAAGCAGGTGGCCAAGGAGACGATGTGGTCGACGAAAGTGCTGTTAACGAGGAGTTTGAGGAGCTGGAGAGGCAAAGTATATTAGAGGAAGAGAAAGCCCGAGTGCTGTACACGCAGAAGAGGCTTGCCACCATTGATGATTTTGACGCAGCAAACGAGGCCAGAGAATCACAACAAGCGACGACGACCAAGCCCCAGGATGTGGCGATCGAGGAAGGTACCAAAGCTCTAAATCGCCTCTCGCTCGAAAGACAAGCCACGCCTGACATTGAGAATGGTAAAAGTTCTCAGGCTTTGGCGGAATGAGAGCCCAAAGTCGCTTAGGAAGTTGAATGAGTGTGGGCTTCTAGCAGTCCTACTAGGGAGCTTTGTGGGCGAAACTCTCGACTGATCCGCACAGTTCAAAAACGACATTTGCTTCGAAATTTTATCTCTCTTGGCTGCATGGGTAAGGTCGTGCACCAGCCTCTTCCGACGTATCAAACGTTGCACATGCTTGGCCATCGACATCACATATGAGTTTGAAGCCAATGTCAGCCATCTGATTCAACTTCTATGAGTGATACTTTAGTCTGGGAAATCTGGGTATCTGCTGAGGGCTTCCCGTTCTCTCGCCAAGGAGTATGATCGTTGGCTTCATTGCTTTCTGCATGCTCTAGCGTCATTCCCGTGGACGTGTCAAGGCTGCTGTCGGCACGATCGGGCGTATTACAGCCCGGTCCATCGACGGTTCTGGTCTGCTCCGATTTGGGCGCCGCCTTTCGTCGTGCCTTTGCAATAAGAGACTTAAAGTCTTGGTCATGACTAGCTGCCCACGCAGCCCCATCAAAGTCTTTATTCATTACAGTCGTAGCACTCCCTCCTCCATTCGAAGCACTCAGCATTTGACGGCCTTGAGTTCTATCCCAAATGTCAAGCTCATGTAGCAATTCACGTTTCGACCTAGGCTTGGTCGAGTCACAATTGGCATTGACGAGGTTGATCCACTCCGTATGCCTCCGAATAAGGAGCGGTCGTGGACCACTACTAGGAATGCCAATTTCGGAGAATTTCCTGCGCAATGCATTGTCTTTCAATAGGGAGTAATTCAACTGAGGAAGACGCTCCATAGTTTTGTGCGGCGGACGAGAACTCAGTGGTATATTGGCGAAATGCTGGGATCTACTCTTTCATATTAGTATTATAGATACAGCGACATCTAGCAGATTCTTCTACCTCATTGGATTGACATGAGACTTGGACAAGGAATCAGGCGTATTGTGTATGTCGAGATGCGAGAATACCGCTTCCTCTTTCATTCTCGCATTGCATATCGGGCAAGCAATCAAACCATCGTCTATGACGAGCGTCAGAGATATTACAGTAAAGAATTCAAGCTTCGCTCACCCGGCTGAAAATCGTTGTCACTGTTAACGTCGGTAGAAGGGTCAATGGCCAAATTTGAGGTCGCTGAATGATTTCTGAATTGTGATCTGGTTCTTTTGCGGCTGGCCTCTCCCCGCACGTCCTCGTCTTCATGTTCTGCGTTCTCAAGCTTCCGCTTACCCCTCCCCTTCCCTTCACCGCTCGACTCCGTGAAGACCTTGACATCCTCACCCAATTGAAGAATCTCCGGTCGGGCAGCTTGGAACAGATCCACAAGCTCTTGTACAATAGGGTTGGGTCTGAGCTTTATTTCCTGGTCTTGTGTTCGGCATGTCGGACATCTGCCATCCGTCGTGAGGCACCGGCGTATACAAAGTGAGCAAAAGGTGTGTGAGCATGAACTGATCATGGGCGTATTAAAGAAGTCTTTACATACTTGGCAGCGTAAGGCTGCCTCAACAGGTCCGAGTTGTGTTACTGGAGTGTGTAGCCAGTCCGATGGATCTGCAACGTCCAAAGTAGTGTCCATAGAATCTTTTGCCTCTGGGGATGTTGCTGGCCTCAAACTTCGCTGTAATGATTTGAGGCTTTTTAGTTCTAGAACTAGGGCTAGGGCGATAGAGGCGTCCTGTCGCGTCCGGCGCCACAGACGCGTACCTTACCTATCTAAAGTGATTTGTCTACGAATACGAGCAGTATAAAATGCCAACATTCGATGAAGAGGCACGTGATCTACCTTATCATTTCAGACTGTAAATACGCGCCAATTCCAATCTGAGTCCCGATTATCAAGTTCCAACATGCAGGCATCGAATACGTGCACTCCAAGTTGAACAAATCTCGACTGATTAACCGGAACGATGGCGCCCGAATCCAGGACGTTTCTCGCTGCCAGTGTCTTGAATGATGGGAAGATAGTACGTTATTGCTTTCTTTCACACGTCAATCAGGGCTCAATTGACCTGCTCAACGCAGGTGTCTTATCGAATCTTGAGTCGGGAATTGAAAGTCCACAACAACGTTGCTAAGAAGTACGAATTTCATGTTTATCCTTGCATCACAAGTTCGCTGAGACTTGTATCAGGTTGCTTTATGAATTTTACCATGTTCAAAACTCCAAGAAGCCAGGATCGATCCATGCGACTTACCTTCTTGACGGTGTTCCCTCGGTCCAGAAAGACCCAAATGTAAACGTGCTTCCACAAGATAGTGAAGACCTGCACATGCAAAGCAGTCCTTACATGAGCAGCTCCATGCCTCATGAAGCGAACGAAGAAGAGAACATCCCATCAAGGAGCATTGCATTGGCCAGAGAAGAGGACCTTGAAGGTAATAAGTTAATATAACGTGTAGCCCTTGCCTGGTGATGGGTTGCCATTGCTTTTGCTGAATAGGGTGACAGTTGCAAAACAAAAGTTCGAGGAACTCAATTCCATTCACATCTACAGCTTAGGTCCGAGCGCCGTGCAGGCAAGTCAAGACAGTAATCAGACACTTGGAAATCTATACTAAGTGGCTATTGGCTAGAACCTGCAAATTTTGTCTGAATGTAACCGAGCCGTATCCTCGATTTCTACTAGTGAGGATCCATTGGTGGTAGGAAACCAATATGGGGTGATTCACAATGCTAGAGTCAGGGTGAGTCTCTCTGTCCAAGAACACAGATGCTCTCTAATTGCGGTGCTCTTAAGCGGAGGACCGGAAAACGATCAAACGGACCTTTACCAACAACTTCAGCAGTCAAACTACATGACAAAGCTAGCAGCATTTCTCAAGGTGTCAGAGCAAATGTCGAAACTTCCAAGCAGCCAGATCGACCCTCGTCAAGTGGCCAATCAATTGGATCGACACCGCAGGCCGAGAGCAAGCCAACGGAGAAAAAGCCAACTAGCAAACCAGCTGCTCCGAAACGAGAGCAATCTGACATCTTCCAGTCCTTCTCTAGACCTAAAGCGAAGCTTACTAAAGAAGACACTGGGAGCTCGATCGGGGTATCTCCTGCTCCCGCCAGTAGACAATCAGTAGGGAACCTTTTTCAAAACATCAAAATGCTCCTAGCTAAAGGACTCAACAGGATACGAACAGCATACGTGCAGACGGTCAGAGCAATCGCTCTTATTAGGCATTCCTTCGCTAACACAGACAGAACCAATGGAAGATGCCTCGGAAGAGGAAAATGAGAACGATCTCGTGGGAATCAGTAAGTCCCAGTTGGAGAAACGAAAATCACGCTCTGAGCGGGAAGAGCAGCTGCGGCAGATGATGGATGACGAGGGTAAGCAGACACCAGTCCAACATGACGTCCATCGCTGATAGGTTGAAAAGATGAGGATATGGAAGCGAGTGCGCAGACCGCGGACGCTTCTCAGGAGTCGGAGCCTGTAGATGCACCAAGTCTACAGAAGGCGGCTTCTCCGGACCCGCCTGTAGATGTGATAGGAGGTCGCCGGCGAGGAAGACGAAAGGTCATGAAAAAGAAGACAATCAAAGATGAGGAAGGTTACCTTGGTTCGTAGAGCACTGCCATTACGTAGGATCTTGTTGGACACTCACATGCTGACCCTTTAATTTCGCAGTTACGAAGGAGGAGCCTGCATGGGAGTCGTTCTCCGAGGATGAACCTCTTCCACAAAAAGAGAGAACCCCTGCATCCACTGCGTCTTCATCGACGGCGAAAGGTAAAAAGCCTGGTGGGAAGCCTGGGCAGGGGAACATCATGTCTTTCTTCGGTAAGAAATAGCATGAGTATGATGTAGCGTTTCTATGTGATAGCACCCAAAAACTCTCACGTCAAATCCTCTCGTTCTCAAACAGCGAAACCCAAGGCAAATGAGAGCATGCGGAAATACATTTCGGCGTCACCTTTGACATCATTCACCGATGAAGCTTTGCTTTCAGTGATATCTGGCCCCTTCTGCGGATTGCTATCAACGAGATCGCTAGCGTTCATTCTCGGGCATCATCATGCGACACAATCGCCTTTGCCCTCATCGGTAGGGCCAGAATGATGATGGTGGGCCCTCTCGGACGTGTTTGACGATGGCGATTGATGGAATACCGGAGATGTTGACAACACTCTTCAACACAGCTGAGCTCGATGGTAAAAATGCAATCGAGGAGGTAGATTGATGGTGAATGTCGACCCAATTACGTCCGGTTCACCCAATGGATTCAAGATGCATTCTCACATGCAGGACATCAAGTAGCATTTCCACGCTTGTGCTCAAGGTCCCCGGTGTTGTCAACCTTGAGATCATCATTCTATTTCAACATGACTTTGCCATGCTAGGGACAAAAGATTTTCGACATTTCAATATTTCAGACCAAAAGATCCTTAATACTTTCGGAACAATGGTGAAGTACCACTGATGTATTCAGTACTCACCTTTTCGGAACCCATAACTTTAATACTCGTCATATCCTAGTTGCACAGACCGCCCAATAGTGTTTTATTGTTCACCTTGATCGGCATGGGATCGGCGCCTTGAAACCCGGCGTATCTAGTTACCAATAAATAGGTCTGGAAGGTCTTGAGGCAAAAGGGACGGGGTATTTGTCAAACGTGACGCCTGATAGAAATTGCTCACAATGATACAGATGATGATCGACAGAAATCATGTGAATGCAAGATGATATTACATCGCAGTCAATGGACGTGGCATGTTTGGAGAACAAGGCATAGGAGCTAATCCTTGAATTGAATGCTTATTCCCATTGATACAGCGTGCACTAGAACTTGTCACGCAAGTCCTGAAGACCTGCAGTAACCAAGAACCGATAACCGTGATCATCCTCTCATACCATTATTATGCTATTGGTGGTCGTTTAGTTTTCATTCAGCCATCAAGGGAGCACGACGCCATAGTCTAATCACCTAGACCCTTCTTGCCATCGTGGTCAGCGTCTAAAAATGCAGAAATTAGCGATTGATGGCATTAAGAAAGGTTCTCAATCAAAGGTACCTTTCATCGGGTTCAACTTATCCATAAGTCCCGGCTTCTTTGTTCCAGTTTTATCATAGCCGGAACCGGTAGGGCCGCTGCCGTAGCCACCTGTCGTCCCGGTGCCAGTGCTTGAACCATATCCGCCAGTGCCAGCGCCAGTGGCGCCCATGTTCCGGGAGCCGTCTCTGTCCGAATCGACACGGGGATCCATCTTGTTCTCAAAACCTGACGAATGGGGTCCAGACGTGGTGGATGAATGATGGTGACCAGTTGATGATCCTCCAAGAGCCCCACCCACCCCTCTTGGCTCACCCTCGAAACCATCATAACGCTCTTCACGACCAGTCAAGCTTCCGCCTTGCTTCTTGAAGTCTGCCATGCTGACAGCTGGGAGGGCCGAGGCTGCGTGGTGCTTGGCCTCATTCTGATGAACCTCATGAATAGGGACGGTGGTGTGGACGACTGATGGCTGGATCGTTTCCTTGTTTACGACAGGTTGAATAGTCTAAACCACAATTTTAGTATGCGCCAGCGAGAACTACTCGGGACGACTGACCTCATGAACGTGGTGGTGAACATGCTCGCCGGCGATGACTGGTGTAACAGAGTGTGTTTCTTTCGTGCCACCTTCAGTGCGAGTATTTTGGAACTGCGTACGTTCCTGCTCAAGACGAGCCTTGATGGCATCTGGATTGCCATGCTGATGCTCGCGGTGCTCAACAGGGATGATGTTGTGTCGGTGTTGTTCAGGGAGCACCTCACGATCCTTGACTGGCTGCACGGACGTGTGGTAATGGTCTTGGTGGACCTCGCGGTCAATGGCGGTCGTTGCCTCTTCATGACGGGACTTCATGATTTCCTCATTCACAACGGCGGGAGCAACCTTCTCGTGCACGGTGGTGTCATGATGGCCAGCTTTGTGCCTAAGCGTGGGCAAGTCAGCGTTGGGGGTTCAACTGGTGCAACGAGGAAGGTGGGATGATGGTAGCAATATGATGGTAGACAGACGAGGCGTCTATGGACTGCACGAATGAATCAAGGGATGAAGCATCTGAAGGCTGCAAGGCATGAGCCGTTGCTGGTGGGGGGGAAATACTGACATGAAGTCACTAACAGCAGTCTTTGCCTTGTCCATGAGGGCGGGTGGATTGTGCAGATGCTTGGTTCAGAGGGTGTAGGATGCGTGATGCGTGATGCGGTAAAGTATTGAGTATGCGAGATGAGTTAGGCGTGATGAGTGCTGGAGAGGGTACTGTGGGATGGAGGAGTATGAGGAGTGTGAGTGTCGGTGGATGTGGATCTTGATGTAGATAGAGAAAGTGACGGCGGGGCACGGATGAAGGATGCCTGACATCAGTCCCCGCGTCATCACCCCCCCTTCCAAGTTTTGGGCCGGGAACAGGGCGCCTAGAAGGGCCGGTGGGGCGGTGGATTCGCCTGCATCGCCCCAGCTAACTACTTCCAGGCAAGTGCCCACCACACTTGATCTGCCCTCTCGTCACAGAGTCCAGCCACACGTCGAATGCACGGCAGCTTGGAGTAAACGATACCCTCCTCACGTTCTACACTGAGCACCATCACCCTTGGTTCTTCAACACTTACTGCATAGTCCAATCCTTCCTCGCAGTACTCCTCCTCATACAAGCATGGCGTCCCGCGTCAAGAACATGTTCCACCGCAAGAAAGATGAAGACGCCGAAGAGCCAAGACCACGCCCTCGCGCGCCTGTCGTGGGCAATGGCGACCCAGCCGTGCGGACATCGCTTTACGAGTCCACCACCGCGGCCGGCTTGCCCCAGACTGGGGATTATCCTATCAAGGGAAACGATAGTTCAGTCATGTTACAGGCGGGTCGGAAGTCGTCCGTCCGTTCGTTACGCAGTCGGCGCAGCTCGAGCAGGGGAAGCCAATACAACACGCCCTATCAAGCACCACAATCTACTCACTACGACGGGTCTCGTCCAAATCCTCGCTTCTCTCCACCGCCATCAGATGCTCCTGGCTCTGGATCCTATAACCCATATCAAGATCCTTCGCTATCGACGGGGGTTCCGGACGATAGGCATAAAAGGTGGTCTCGCTCTCCCCTTCCACAGGAATTCGCAAAGTTGAGCCTGGGCGATTCGCAAGGTTAGTGATCTCAACCCTCAAATCGTGCACTGGTGTTGATACGCATACAGCTCCGACCACCGTCCCACAAACGGTGACCACGACTCGCACAGGACAACAACAACAATATGGGAATAGAGGCGCTCCCCAATCCCAGATTAAGCCCGATCAGAACAACGGTAATACGTTCAGAGCTGCTGCTGCGGATTGCTCACCCCAAGAACCGATTGCAAAAAGGATTGCTCCCCCGGCTAATGGCTACGGTGTTCGGAGCAAGCCCGGGGACAAATCTGTAAATCGACTTGATGGCCACACGCCTTCTGCATCAATACCTTACCAGGACAGTAATACCAATGATTTGAAAACTTATGCTCATGATGCACCGCGGGAACAGGGAGAGTATGACGCAGCTCTCGTGCGACAAAAGTCCATCCCTAGGAAACAGATCGGCACATCAGCTCAAGTCCCCTACCCTTCCGCCGAATCGTCTGCCATTCCGAGTTCTCACATAAGCCATGGGAGGCAAAAGAGTGCTTCAAAGTCTTTGCCGTCCACATCATTGTCTTCTGGTAATGGTTACGAAGCTCGCAAGATGGAAGCTCCGCCTCAGCCTGCCAGCATTCTCAATAGGTCAAGACCAATAACCAGAGACTCTGCCAAACCTCGCGATGGCCAACAAGTTGTCAATCGGGCTAAAAGTAATACTTACGATACTGAGGTAATCGAGAAGGTCGCTCCGGGTAAGTATCTACCTTTCTGTAGTATGTCATCACGAAACTGATGAATGTGATTCATTAGCTGTGGTCCATGAAAATGTTTCTAAGGATGTGCATCATATCCGGGAAGAGGTTGTAACTCGTGAAATTGATACCCATGACATCTATCATAGGATACTACCTGTGGTTGACGTCGAGGTGCTTCCGCCACGCCATTTTCTGCCAGTGGAAGGGGGCGGTCTGGTGGAGGTCAGCGCATCGGAGGTTCCGGGCAGAGGCCATAACTGGGTCATTGCAGAGACCGCTTCCAAAATCCCTTCGGATCAGGCCGCCCCTCAAGGAAGAAGAAGATTCACAGCCCGCGAATTCCCTGGCCGAGAAGGCGATGCAGTGAGATACATGAGCCCAGAAGGATATGAAAAGATCGAAGAGACTTGGGTCCACCCACCTGAGCTTGAGGAGGGCGCGAGGCTTACTGGACAGTCATGGCCCATGGTCTTTGGTGAAGAGTCTGGTGGGAACGAAGCTATTGTTACGCCAACCTCGAATGCGACGAAGAGGAAGAGCCCGAGGAAAGGACCGGCAATCCAGGCCAATTCAGCCCCAAGAGCTGGTGGACTCAGCAGGCCGACACAGTCCTTGACTTGATCCCACCTTGAACCTCATTGTATCCATAACCTAGATCAGATACCCCGTTTTCAGCCACCTGACATTGAGCGTTCAAGCGGTGCTTTCTGTTTGCAAAAGCAATTCCTTCTGTATAGTATCAACTACCTTTCGAAAACGAGGATAGTCATTCCTGTTGCCCAGTCATTTCCTAGCCTAATTTGCATGTAATGCACGCAATAACAAGCATCTTTAATGTACTCCGGCGAGGATACGAGGCTGTGATAAGATATTTGACAAACATTGGCCGTGATTGATGATCCATGAGGGAGGTTCGACCTCACAATGGCACATACATGTTTTCATCTGTCAACATACGTCGTGAGGACCATTCATGTCTGTCGGAGCGCTGGAGCACTAACGTGCTGAAGCAACCGAGACCAGGGGCGTTTTCCATTGTTCACCGGCCCTACCTTCAATAGGTTCTCCGGTTTTAGATTTGTTGTAGTCTGGCTCTAGCCGAGAGGATGGCAGTCACCAAGGACCGATCATAAGCTGAGCAGCCGTCGTTGAACTTCCCAGTCCAAGTTTGGCCCTGAAGCGAAATCTACGAAGCCACAGTGCCATCGCAATCGCCAAATTCGGCCGACAGCTGGCTTAGCGCGAATGGATTCAATAACATGTTCGTTGCGATGTAGACAATGAAATCGCGCCGTGGATGACGGAGGAAGGCTGGAGCATGCTCTCGAGCTGCCCCGGGGGATGTAGAGTTGATTCCACCCAAAGCCATGAGTGGCGTACAGCAGTGGAGCCATTGAAGGTCCGAATGCTTCGTTGCACGTGACGATTCCGGGAAGAATGCACGAAACAAGAGACTGGAGTTCTCCCCCATGGCATGACATGATGGTCTTGTGTGCCTCGAGCGCCGCAGTTGCGCTACGTGTGATCCTCGCGGCCGTGATCTCACATGCGCAGCAAGGGATGCGAAAAGCACAAGAGTTGGCCCAGGATCGGACTGGTCAAGCTACTGAGCAGTGTACTTGCTGTGAAGAGAGAGATGACTCGTCACTCCTGTCTCGAATGGTGGTGCGCTAAAGAGCGTCGCGTCTGGCCCGTTTGGGGGCCTGGTAGTCCCTCGTAAATTCGTCAGGATTATGTGACGCATCATTAATGATTATTACTGAGGCGGCGTCAGTCATCGTTCATCTGTACACCATCTTCCTGGCGCCGTTTCAGGGTCTGGGTCTTTTGAATTTTGGCCCATCCCTTCGCTTAGTCATCTCGGGCATAGGGCGGCTGGGACAGGGGTGGGTGGGCTCATAATGATCGTCAGGTACAGCGCACGAGATCTCCGCCCAGGACGCACTAGAGCAGGTTCGGTCATGGCCCGGTTTCGAACTCTGGACGTTCTCCCCTGACCCCCATTCTCACGTCCGATGGTTCGAGCAGGTACAATCAGAATCACCGTAGAAGGAACCGTCCCTTACGCGTTCACCAGGGGAGCTTGCCGCAGCTTGTTATGCGTCGAATGGCGAATATTAATACTTTCCCTTGATGCAGCCACTCATGCGTGGCCTCCACCACTCCCACTAGACGCGAACATTGGCCGCCCCTAGACCCTGGCCAGTCAAGTAAGGAGCCACTCTGACCTCTCTCCCCTGTCCGTCTCTCATTTCGCCCTTCCCACCCTCACCACCACGACCACCACGACCACCACCACCACCGTCCTTTCAGATTCTCCCTTCGGTCCCTTACCTTTGATCGACTTGAGCATCACGACCCATTCTCTTGTCGCTGCTCCTTCCTTTGTCTCTTTTCTTTGCACAATCTCGTCTTCCTCCTTCCCGACCCCATTTTCCACCTCATTCACATTCATTGTCGCTCGGGCTGTAATCTTGCTTTTCTTTCACTTGGACAGATAAACCGCCTTTCTTCGACCGGATTACATCCGAGAGCTTCATCTCGCTCGTCATTTGCATCTTCACTTCAAGAACAAGCGAAAGACCACTTGACGTGGTCGCAAAGTCCTCCATTGCGACTGCCAGCCAGCGCTATCGCACCATGCATTTTCCTCTCACCGCCCCTCTCTTCCTCTCGGTTCTGTGCGCATCAACCCTAGCATCTCCCCTAGCTAAGCGGAATGGGGACTCCTCCAAGGCACACCGCCAACCGGTGTCCGACCCCAGTCCCCGCAATGGTACAAAGGCGATGCTTCGGGCGTATCAGAAATATCATTGGGAAGCTCCTGTTCGCGCAAACGAAAATGTTGACACCACTGCGGGACCGGCGCCTGCGAATGAAAAGCTGGCCACCGCGGGCGGCTCTGGCTCCGGCTCGGTGACTGCTACGCCTGAAGTGCACAATTCGGAATACCTCTGTCCGGTTACCATTGGAGGTCAGCCCTTGAACCTCGACGTGGACACTGGTTCTTCGGACCTGTGAGTGCTCCTTCCTTGCTACAAAGGCCTCTTCTTTGACTAATGGTGCTTCGAACAGGTGGGTGTTCAACACAGCGTTGCCAGACTCGGCCAAGAAAGGCCGTCCCCTCTACGATCCTTCCAAATCCACGACCTATAGCAATGTAGCGGGCGCCACGTTCGCTGTGAATTATGGAGATGGCTCGCAGACGTATGGCAACGTGGGCGTAGATATTGTTGAAGTGGCTGGAATCTCGGTGATGGGCCAGGCGCTTGAGCTTCCAAGTGCTGTCAGCACCAGCTTTTCTAATGATCTGAATTCGGACGGTATCCTCGGCCTTGCTTTCCAGTCCAACAATGGTGTCAAACCGGAACCTCAGCCTACCTTTTTCGAAAACGCGTTGTCCTCCTTGAAAGCTCCTGTCTTCACCGCCAACCTCAAGGCCAACACGGCAGGCAATTATAATTTTGGCGTAATTGACCACACCGCCTACAGCGGTACCATCAACTACACACCAGTAGACAAATCTGGAGGTCTATGGCAATTTGAAACGAAAACGGGTCATAGCCCTGGTATCGCCGACACCGGATCGTCGTTGCTGCTCCTCGACGATGACATTGTCGGCGCGTACTGGAGTCAGGTGGAGGGGCATACTTCGGATGACCAAGGCATCATATTTCCCTGTGGGGCGACTTTGCCTGATTTCAAAATTGAGTTGGGGGCAAGCTATACGGCGACGATCGCTGGGAGCTTGATCAACTATGCTCCGGCGACCGGGAAATCTGGGTGTAAGTATAGCGCCTCAAGATGAGCATCCTCCGACTGCAGTCCCTGTCTCCGCTTATGATGGCTAATTCATAAGTTCTACAGATTGCTTCGGAGGAATTCAATCAAACAGGGGCCAAAAGCTCAATGTGTTCGGCGACATCTTGTTCGCCTCACAGTTCGTGGTCTTTGACGCCGGCAATCTGCAGATTGGGTTTGCGCCCCATGCCGCGTAGTCTCTACACGCCGGTCGGCTCATCATTAGAACGTAAATAGAAGTCGTTGCATCCTTCATGATTGTTAGGCGGGAGAGGCTGCTAAGAAAAGCATTCGACCCTTGGGGAGGGGTTTGGAGTAGACAGGAGCCGATGGATCGGCCCTGTCCTCGAAGATTCCATTATCCCCGAATTGTGTAATTAATTACCTTGGACGAAAAGATGAGATGTATTGCTCATGCGTACCGTTCATGGCTGACCTAGCGTATTGAGTTTTGGGCGGAACGTGGAACATTCGTATCGAGGGACCATGTGCATGCGTTCACATTAGCATCATGGTGATGCTCATACGTAAGGAGAAGTGGTCTAACGAAAGATCCCTTGATGAATATCCGCCTCTGATCGACATCAAAGTATGCACCGTCTCGCGGAAATACGTTCTACAGCGCTCCTAGTATGTACATGCTCTCTCGTCGTGAATTCTGCAATGCTACTGCTTCGTCGACCTCCAAGCAGCGGCTGCAGCGGGTACCTCTTCGTTCTTGGGCAGGACGTCTGGACAAGGGCCGACTGGTGTGACACTCTGCGTTGAATGAACCTGGTCAGCCACCTGATTTGCTTCAACTCGACCTAAATATTGTGAGAGAGAGAGAGGTGGAGATCGACTTACATAAGGGTTGATCTGTTTGTGGCTCTTCGTATAATGGTTTTTGATGTGTTCAAACTGCGTTGTCTCCCCAAACGCCGGCACGTCCCAATACAACGTCCTCAGCCATTCGTGGAGCGCCGGATACCCAGACCTGATGTCCCTAATGTTGCACTTGAAATGCTGCACATAGACCGGATCGAAGCGGACGATGGTTGTGTACAGCCGGACGTCCGCTTCGGTGATGTGCTCCCCAAAGTAAAAAGGGCCGGCATTCTTGGCCAAGTGCTCCTCGGCGCGGTCGAGGGAGGCGAAAAGCGTCTTGACGGCCTTTTCGTAGGCCTCTTGAGTCGTGGCGAAACCGGATTTGTAGACGCCGTTGTTGATGTCGTTGTAGGTCCAATCGTTTGCGCCTTCGATTTCTGCCCTCAAGTTTTCGGGGAATAAATCGATCTTTCGATATTCATCTGGCAGCAAGTCGTCGAATTCGGTGTAAAACATGCGGATGATCTCGCTTGATTCGTTACTGACTATTTTCTTCTGCTTGATATCGTAGAGCGTGGGGACGGTGAAACGCCCTGTATACTCGGGTTCGACATCGAAGTAAATGTTCCGCAAATGTGAGAAATCCTTATGGATGGGATCTGGCGTCACATTTTCCCCTGGGACCTTTTCATCCGAAGTTGCGAATCGCCAGCCTTTCATGATTCAGAATAAGTCCTTGTCTCTGACATCATCAGGTTGAATAGATACCCTTTTCTAGCATCTCCCAGTGAACTGAAGTGTAGGGGATCAACTCTTCAAGGCCCTTGAGTTTCCTCACAATAAGCGCTCGATGGGCTACATCGCACGGATTCAATTATCGAAATACAACGACCGAGGATAGCGACAACTAACCCCATGGACAAGCATAGGAGACATAAAGGTGATATCTTCCTTTTTCCGGGGGGAATTCGGCACCCGGCTGCTTTGAGATACTGCTTCGGAACTGCGAAGGCTTCCGCTTGAATTCTCCCGACTTGTCTGCCCAGGTGGTGATTGAGGAGCCTGTGCCTGACTGATTGGAGTATTAGCATTGGAAATCTATCCCTTTCCTTGTGAGCGGATGGTCAACGCTAAAGGGAGATCCACGTAGGGGTGGTGATAAGTCAGCATAGGTTTGCCAAGGCTGCTTAGACACTCGCTAGATAGAGCCGACCAATTGCCACCGCTACGTAGATCTCCCTTTAGCGTTGACCATCCGC
>JAABUH010003263.1_pt1 | contig 14199 bp, 7 predicted proteins | sample 5559121 | NCBI WGS metagenome assembly JAABUH01 (sample SAMN10711871, study PRJNA513364) | rock metagenome | isolation source: Antarctica rocks | place: Antarctica: Victoria Land, Battleship Promontory nord | collected 2015-12-28 | reverse complement strand
GCAGGCTGAGCACGGCGGTAGACTGCATAGGGGGTGAACTCCTTCGATGGCACGATGTATGAGTGGCATCTCATCCTACCATCGGGGGGCGTTCATCCCTTCCCTCTTCGATAATTCACGAGCCCTGGCGTCGCAGGCCTCGAACTGGACGAACTGTACTCCAGGCTCTATGCTGGAGCAAGGAGATCCGCGAACGTGAAACCACGCGACCTGGCGCTGCTGTTCCTGCTTGCCGCCATGTGGGGCGGCTCGTTCTTATTCATCCGCGTGGCGGCCCCGGCGCTCGGCCCCCTCGCGCTGATGGCGGCGCGCGTGCTGCTGGCGGCCGCAGCGTTACTGGTCTACGCCGCCTCTATCCGGCGCCTGCCCTCGCTGCGGACGCGGTGGAAGGGTTACCTGCTCCTGGGCACGGTCAACGCCGCGATCCCCTTCACCCTCATCGCCACGGCGGAGTTGCGCCTGACCGCCTCGCTGGCGGCTATCCTGAACGCGACCACGCCCCTGTTCGCCGCCGTCATCGCGGCCGTGTGGCTGCGCGAGCCTATCACCGCGAGGCGCGCGCTCGGCCTCGCGCTCGGCCTCGTCGGGGTGGCGGTGCTGGTGGGCTGGAGCCCCTTACGTCTGGACGGCGCCGTGCTGCTGGCGATCGTGGCCTCGTTGGGCGGGGCGCTCGCCTATGCGGCGGGGGGTGTCTACGCGGCGCGCGCCTTCACGGGCACGCCGCCGCTCACGCTGGCCATCGGGCAGCAGCTCGGTGCCGGCGTCGTGCTCCTGCCCCTGGCCGCGACGCGCCTCCCGACACGTCCACCGTCGTCAGGCGTCGTGCTGGCCTTCCTGGCCTTGACGCTGCTGGCCACAGCGGTGGGCTACCTCATCTATTTCCGCCTCATCGCCAGCGTCGGGCCGACCAAGACGCTCACCGTAACCATTCTTGTGCCCTGCTTCGGGCTCCTGTGGGGAACCCTCTTCCTGCGCGAGCCGGTCGGCCTCGGCACGCTCGCCGGCCTGGCCATCGTGCTGTGCAGCGTCACGCTCGTCACGGGCCTGCGACTACCCAGACCGGCGCCCACGCCCGACCTCGCCGTTTCACCCACGGGCGGCCGCTCGCGCTGACGCGGGGAGGCCATCTACCGGGCCGCGGCCTCCGCGCGGGCGCCGGCGGCGCGCGGCCTAGCTACCGTGACCGCGGCCTCCGCGCGCATCTTGCGGCGGGCCAGCACGATCGCTCCCGTCGCCGACACGACCGAGCCGAGGGCCATGGCGACGCCGGCGAGCGCGAACGGCAGGGCGCGCCCGTGCCGGCCGCCTCGGCCAACCCCTGGGCGCGCCCCCGCGCCTCCTCTGGCGAGGCGTCGGCCAATAGCCCCTGCGCGGCCGGCCGCTGGAAGATGATGAACATGCCCTCCACGATGCCCACGACCACGATCAGGTTGAGGTTGGTGATGAAGCCGTAGGAGGCGTAGACGACGTTGACCAGCAGGGCGCCCGCCAGCAAGAGCGGCGCGCGCCCCAGACGGTCGCTCAGCCGCCCGGCCAACGCCCCCAGGAAAATCTGCGGCAGGGCGAACACGGTCATGGTCATGCCGATGTAGGTGTATGAACCGCCCAGGTCGCTCAACCAGATGGCCCACAGCCCCGAGAGGATGCCCATCACGATCTGCCCGGCGAAGAAGGCGGCGTAGGCGCCGACGAGCGGGATGGACACGAGGTCGCGCCAGACCACGCGATGGCCGCCGCGCGGCGAGCGCGCACGGCGCATGGCACACGGGGCACGGCGCATGGCACACGGGGCACGGCGCATGGCGCATGGCGCATAGCGCATGGCGGCGTCGACATATCGGGTCAGGCGATAGTAGGAGAGCAATTGTTACGATATGCTCGTTTGTGGCAAGAGCCGTGCCTTTGCCCCAGGGTCTGTGCATTGTCGGGACGGCCAAGCCCGTCCGCCGACACGCCCTGTGGATGGCGGGGGTCTGGGGGGAGGCATCTCCCCAGGTTCCCCCGGAGGCGCGCTAGGCCGGCGGACCCGCGGCTAGGGTCCGGGGGACTAGTCAGCCATGGGCGGAGGGGGCGGAGGGGGCGAGGAGAGGTAAGGGCGACTTTTCACGAGCCCTGGCCTCTGCCCCTCTGCCCGTTCGCACTTGACACAGGTGCCCCGCCCGCACTATGATCGTAGGAAGAGTGATGAGCACTCCGGGAGGGGGGCAGAGCCATGGCCGACACGTACACGATCTTCGCGCGGACGAACGATACCCGCGCCTATACTCGTGCTCTCCCCTCGCCGGCGATGGTCCCACGATGACCTAGCTGGCCGCGCCTCGCGCGCTGGACCGTGGGTAGAGCATGGAGCGCCATGCCGCCCACGGTTTTTTGTTGCCTCTCGCTCGAAGAGCCGTGGAGGGCGCTGTCGCGCCGTCCGCGGTTCTGTTTTTTGTAGTCGAAAGGAGCGCGACGATGAAGGAAGAGATTGGGATGGAATCGCTTGATAGGACGACTATGAGTAGTAGTGAGAGAACACCATGTCATCGGAAACGCTATCGGCGCTCGACACCTTCTTCGCTGAGGGTTGGATCACGGAGATTCTGTATGAGGTGAAGAGCGGCAAGGAGGCGACGGTCTACTGCTGCGAGGGCGACCCCACGAAGGGGCAGGCGCTTTTCGCCGCGAAGATTTACCGCTCGCGCCAACGCCGCAACTTCAAGAACGACGCCGTCTACCAGCAGGGCCGCGTCATCACCGACAGGCGCACGCGCCGCGCCTTCGAGGGTAAGACCCAGTTCGGGCGCGAGGCGCAGGCGGCCGCGTGGACGGGCCACGAGTTCGACACGCTGCGCACGCTCCACGCGGCCGGGGCCGCCGTGCCGCGCCCGGTCGCGTCGTCGTCGGGCGCGCTCTTGATGGACTTCGTGGGCGACGAACATGGGGCCGCGCCGCCCTTGCACACGGTCTCGCCGGCTCCGGACGAAGCGCGGCGCCTCTTCGGCCACGTCATGCGCAACATCGAGCTATGGCTGGCTTGCGATCGGGTTCACGGTGACCTGTCGGCGTTCAACATGCTGTACTGGCGCGGCTCGGTGACGGTCATCGACTTTCCCCAGGCGGTCGACCCGCGCGCCAACCCCGACGCGCGCGACCTGCTCGCCCGCGACATCGCCAACGTGTGCCGCTACTTCGCGCGCCACGGGGTGCGAGCGGACCCAGCGCGGCTGGCCGACGACCTGTGGAGACGCTTCACGCGCGCAGAGCTGTAAACCTTTGGCCGGGCGATGGACGCTATTTCTCCTGCAAGGGAGGGGAGAGGGCGCCGGCGCTCCGTGTCATCGCAGCCCGCTTTTCCGTGGGTTACTTCCTCCTGGTGGCCGCTCGACGCGTGGGCGATACTATAGTTAGGAGCCTCGCGGGCGACGCGGCGCATCGAGGGCGCGGGCCGGCGCCGCGTCGTACGTGGCTATCATGTATCGGTAGAGATGGCTGGCGAGAGCTGGCTGGCGGCAATCGTGCGGGGCGTGACGCATCGCCCGCTCCCGTCGTAGACGGTGTGGCGGCTCGATAGGTTCAGGAAGGGTGTTGATGTCCGGCTTACTATGGCGGCGCGTCGTGATGCTGATTCTGTTTGGCGTGGTGATCACGGGCGCGCCGCCATCGGGCGCGACCGCCTTCGGCCTAGGAGCGTCGCGCGCCGGCCGGCGCGCGTCCCTCGTCCCCTCCGCCCCTGCGCCCGCTGTATGCGGCCCGCCCTCTTGCGGAGGCTACCCCACGCCGAGCGTAACCGCCGCGACGGCCACGTCGCCCGCGCCATCCGCGCCATCCGGCACACCCTCTATAAGCCCCAGCGCCACGTCGCCGGTCGCTACTCAGCCGGCGTCGACCGTCGCGCCGTCCGCGACGGGGACCCCGTCCGCGTCTGCGCCCGTGTCTACCGTCGCGACATCCCCGATCGCCACGTCTTCCCCCACGGCCACGGTTACGCCGCCCGCGACGGGCACAGCCGCGGCGCCCGGATCTACGGCTCCGCCGGCCGTGGCGACATCGACCACCCCGCCGCGCGCCACCGACACCCCTGTCACGGGCGTCACCCCTACGCCCACCGATACGTTTATACCGGCGTTCACCGGCACGTCCACGCCCACCGGGACGCCCACACCGCCCGTGTTGCTCGCGCCGATCTACCTGGCGACGAATACACCCATCCTCACCAGCACAAACATGCCGCCCGCCACGGTCGTATCCGCCGGTCCACCTCAGCCCCCAATCGGCCCAACCACCCCGCCGGCCAACACCACTGCGTCGATTGCTACGTCGGCTACGGCTACGGCTATCCCCTCGAGCGCGCCTATCACCGCGACGCGTACGGCGGCGCCGGCGGGCGCGGGGTCGCCGATCCAAACCCCGGGAGAATCCCCGACAGCCGCGCCGGCGACCCGGGCGACGCCCGGTCACACAGGCGCCACGGCGACACAGAGTCACGGCGGCGACGGACAGACGCAGCCTACCGTCGTCGTCCCGCGCGGCGCGATCGTGCAGGCGGGCAGTTCGATCACGGTCACGCTCCATACGCGGCCACGCGCGGCGGTCACCATCGACACCCAGCTTGTAATGGATGCGACGCCGGCTCCTACAGGCAAAAAGACGGCGGGCATCGCTCGCCGTGGGGCAGCGGGGACGAGCGCCGGGACGCACGCTCGTCACGGGAGCGTCATCGCGAGACCCGGCGCCGTCAAGAATCGGCTCGCGGTTCGAATCCGCGCGGACGGGCTGGAAATTCCGGGCACATCATGGCCCCGCCGGGGGGTAGCCTTCACGAACGCGGTGGCGTCCGGGCGCGTGGAGGGCGCCAAACCCCGTCCGACTGCACCCCCGCGCACGACCGATCACCATGCGACGAACGGGGGCAAAAGCAGGGGCGGCACGGCGCAGGGCGGCGGCAATGGAAGTAAAACCCGGCCGCACTCGACCGTGCTGTATCACGCGACAGTACGCACGCACGCCGACAGCAAGGGGCGCGTGACGCAGAAGATATCCCTGGCGTATTTCCCGACCAAGGTGGTGCGCGCCACGCTCGTGGTGACGGTGCGCACGCCGCTCGGCGCGTCCACGCGCCGGACCCCCATCACGATCGCGCCGGTACACCACCGTTTCCGCTAGGGCGCCGATTACGTCGTCTGAAACGGCCACATCCCGGGAACGCCGGCTATGTATCCGCCGCCGCGCCCTCGCGGGCGTAGACGACCGCCTGCTCCAGCGACATGGCGCGACCCTGCGCCCACGCCGCGGCGAAAGAGTGCTCGTCGAGCGCGCGGCGCGCGGACGCGACGGCCTGCGCGAAGTCGTCGCGGTCGGCCGGGGGGAGCGGGGTGCCCACGGCCTCGCGCAGGGCGGTCGCGGCGCCACACAGACGCGCCGCGCGCCCCGGCTGCTCCAGCGCGAGGGCCACGTCGGACAGGCCTTCCAAGCAGACCGCCACGTCGCGCGCGTATCCCAGGCCCTCGCGCAGGGTGACGCTCTCCCCATACAGGGTCGCCGCCCGCGCGTACTTGCCCCGCGCGCGCGCCACCTGCCCCAACGCGTTGAGCGATTCGCTGACGCCCCAGGTCTCGCCCATCGCGCGCCGCAGGGATAGACTCTCCTCGCACAGGCTCGCCGCGCGCTCGTGCTCGCCCCAGCGCAGCGCGACAATGCCGATGTCGCACAGCGTCAGGGCGACGCCGTACTTGTCCTCCAACTCGCGGAACAGGGCTAGGTTCTCGGCGTAGAGCGCGGCGGCGCGCTCGTACTCGCCCCGCGCGCGCGCCACGTCCCCGAGGCAATTGAGCGCGAGCGCGGCGCTCCACCTATCGCCCAGCGCCCGGTACAGGTCCAGGCTCTGCTCGAACAGGGCGGACGCGCGCTCGTACTCGCCGCGGTCCGTGGCCACGATACCCAGGTTGGAGAGCACGACGGCGACCCCTCGCTCGTCCCCCAGGGCGCGCCGCAGCGGCAGGCTCTCGGCGTAGAGCGCGTCGGCATCGGCGTACTGCCCCTGGTCGACCGCGAGCAGGCCCAGATCGTTGAGCGCGAAGGCGACGCTCCACGTGTCGCCCAATGCGCGGTAGAGCGCGAGGCTCTCCCCGAGGAGCGCCATGGCGCGGCCGTAGTTGCCCTGGTCGCGCGCGACGAACCCGAGGGTGTCCAGCGCCAGGGCCAGGCCGCCCTTGTCGCCGAGGTCGCGGTAGAGCGCCAGGGCCTCCTCGCAGAGCGCGGCGGCCCGCCCGTAATCGCCCTGACTCCAGGCCAGCGCGCCGGCCCCGTTGAGCGCCCCGGCGCGCACCTCCGCCGGGACGGGCAGGGCGACGCCGTCCCGCTCGCCCAGCGCCAGCAGATCTTCCAGCCGGCCACGCCCCTCGCTCAAGTAGCCGCGCACCTGCCAGAAGCGCCACAGAGCGCCGGCCAGGCGCAGACCCGTCGCGACCTCCCCACTCGCGCGCGCCCAGTCCAGCGCCGCGCGCAAATTGTCGACCTCGGCCGCCAGCCGTCCCAGCCACCGGGCCTGTGCGGGTCCGCGCAGGCCCGACTCGGCCGCCCGCGCCAGCTCCAGGTAGTACAGCGCGTGGCGCCGCTCCAGCGCGTCGCGCTCCCCGCTCACCGCCAGCCGCTCCAGCGCGTACTCCCGTATCGTCTCCAGCATCGCGACGCGCGGCTCGCCATCGGGCGTGTCGTCCCCGGCCCCAGCGGGCGACGGGTCGCCCGGCCCCTCGTGGGGGCGCAGGAGGCTCTTGTCCACCAGAGAGGCCAGCCCCTGCAGCACGTCGCCCGTCCCCGGCATGGACTCCGTGGCCCTCGCGTCGTCGCTGTCGTCGCCCGTCGCGGCGCAGACACGCTCGGCCGCCTCCAGGGTACAGCCGCCCGCGAAGACGGCGATCCGCCGGAAGAGCGCTTGGTCGCCCGCGCCAAGCAGGTCGTAGCTCCAGGCGATGGTGTCCCGCATGGTGCGCTGGCGTTCCGGCAGGTCCCGCGCCCCGCCGGTCAGCACCTGCAAGGCCGCGCCGGTCCCCACGCGCTCACGACCCTCGCCGCGCAGCCGCGCCAGCAACACCTTGGGGGGCAGCAGCTTGACGCACGCCGCGGCCAGCTCGATCGCCAGCGGCAGCCCGTCGAGGCGGGCGCAGATCGCGGCGATCGCGCCCGCGTTGGCCTCGGTCAGGGCGAAGGTAGGCTTGACGGCTTGGGCGCGCTGCACGAAGAGATCGACCGCGGGGTACTGCAGCAGGGCGTCCGGCGCGATTGCGCCAGGCTCTGCCGGTAACGCCAGCGGCGGCACGGGTTGCTCGCGCTCCCCTCGCACGCGCAGCGCCGCGCGGCTCGTCGCCACGATCTCCAGGCGAGGGCAGGTCGCCAGCAGCTCCGCCACAAGCGGCGCCGCGGATATGACTTGCTCGAAGTTGTCGAGCAGGAGCAGCGTGCTCTTGTCGCGTAGGTGCGCGAACACGTCCTCGCGGGGCGAGCGCCCACCCCCTTCGCGCAGCCCGAGCGTCTCCGCGATCGCCCGGACGACCTGCTCCGGCTCGCGCGCCGCCGCCAACTGAACCATGTAGGCGCCGTCGGCGTAGCGCGCGTACGCCTCCCACGCCAGTTGCAGGCCCAGGCGCGTCTTGCCGACCCCACCGGGGCCAGTCAGCGTGAGCAAGCGGACCCCCTCGCGCTCCAACAACAGGGACGCGGCCGCGACCTCGCCGACACGCCCGACGAGCGGTGTCGGGGGGAGGGGCAGGTTGTGCAGGGGCGCCGAGGGGGGCTTGAGGAGGGTCGGCAGGGCGAGCGGCGCCGACGCCCGCCGGGGCGCCGGGCCGCGACCGCGCAGGATCGCCCCTTCGAGCGCACGGTGCGCCTCGTCCCCGAGGTTGAGCGCCCTGGCGAGGAGGCGCACCGTGTCGCGCTGGGGCGCGCGGTAGACGCCGCGCTCCAGGTCGCTGACGGCGCGCGCGGAGAGCCCCGCGCGCTCGGCCAGCCCCTCCTGCGTCAGTCCAGCCGCGACCCTATGCCCCTTGAGCAGCTCCGCGAACGCCGGCAGTTGAGCCGCGACCATGTCCCTCGCGCCCTCCTCCCTCCGGGTCGTACCAGAGGGCCGCACGCCCGCCTCAGAGGCATGATAACACGCGCCTGCGCAGTTCCGTGCCCACTTCCTCCTGCCGGTTCTGTGAGTTCCTCGTGTCCATCGCGGCCCGCGAGCCTCAGACTTGAGGATAGACACCCATAGGACGAACGGGTTGTGACGAGAGGGCTATAGAGGGCGATGCGGAAAGGACCGGGGTACATGATGCGCGGATGGGACCGGCGGACGGGAAGCGGCTATCTCTTGCGAGCGTTGCTCGTCACGATAAGCACACTGAGCGCGCCCCTGGGAGCGTTCGGCGCGACGCTACCCGCGCCCGCGCCTACACCGAGGCAAGCGGCGCCGCACGCCACGCCGCACGCCACGCCGCACGCCACGCCGCACGCCACGCCGCACGCCACGCCGCACGCGTCCGCCACGCCGCCAGCAGGGCCGCCGCGCCCGCGGGGGGCCGCGACCCCGCGCGCCGGGGTCCCGGGCCCGGCCTCCCATAAGCTGGGGGCGCGCCCCGCCGCCCCGACACGCGGGGCCACGCCGTCGTCCCACGGGAGCCCGCTGCCTGGAACGCGCTGGTTCTTCGCCGCGCAGCGCCTGACCATCGCTGGCCCGGGGCCGCGCCCCACGGTCCGCCAGACGCTGGCCATCTACCCCCGCGGGCAGACGCGCCCGCGCCTCACGCACGACATCATCCCGCCCGGGACGGTGCGCGTGGAAACGATCGGCGGCGGCGTGCGGGGGGGGCTGGAGGCCGCGATCGTCGTCAACGCGCCGCTCGTGGTCAGCGCGCAACGCATCGTGCAGCGTACCCTGCCCGACGGGCGCGCGCTCAACGCCGACGTTACGCCGGGGGACATGATGCCGTCGCGCCACTGGACATTCCCCGAGGGCTACACTGGGCTGACGTACCAGGAGTACCTCACCGTGTTCAATCCGGGCACGCGGGCCGCGCGCGTGGCCGTGCGCTTCGCGGCGCAGGGGGGCGCCGGGCCGGCCGCGCGGCCGGCCGCGCTCGTGGTACCACCGCGCGGCCAGGGGACGCTCGACGTGCGGGCGATCTACCAGCAGGGCCGGCCGCGCGACAAGTCGGTCGGGCTGATGGTCGAGAGCGACGAGCCGATCGTCGCCGGGCGCACGCTCTATTGGGGCGCGGGGGACAGGGCGCTGCAGTTCGGCGCCGACGTCAAGCCGGGCCTGATGCTGCCGAGCACGCGCTGGTACCTGACGGGCCTGAGCGCGGGCGGCCGAGACCAGCCGTTCGTGGTCGTCGTCGCGCCACGCCACGACGCGACCGTGACCGTCGAGATGCGCGACGCGCGCGGCCGCGTGCGCAACGCGCGGCTCGTGCGCGTGCAGGCCAACCATCGGGTCACGCTACGCCTCTCCGCGCTGCCGCGCGCGGCGGGTCCGGTGCAAGTGACGGCGCGCTCCACTGTTCCGGTCGCCCTGGAGGCGCCGCAATACAACGGCGGCTCCCCGAACATCCTCCAGCACGCCGGCGACATCGTCACGGCCGTCGCCCACGCGACAGTGTACGCGCACCTGCCGTACCTCAACACCGGCCGCCACGCCGTCGCGGCGCTGATCGATCTCTACAACCCCGGCGCGCGCGCGGTCACGGTGACGATCCGCGGCTTCGACACACGCGGCCGCCGGGCGACAGGGCGGATCGTCGCGCCGCCCGGGGCGACGGTCGTGTACGACGTCGCGCGGCTGCGCCTGCCGCGCGGCGTGCTGGGCGTGACGCTGACCGCCGACCGGGACGGCTTCGTGGCCTACGCGCAGGGCTACGCGGGCGTCGCCGCCGAGTTCGTGAGCGAGGCGGCGATCCCGTTCCCGCTCGAGGCGCTGCGGGCGGTGACGCGCACCGAGCGCCGCGCGGCGCTGACGCGACCGGCAGGGATCAGGACGCCCGTGTCCGCCCCGACCGACACGACGGCCTCGATCGCGCCGGTCGCCACGGCGCGCATCGCGCCCACGACGACGCCCTCGCCGAGCGCCACGCCCGCCCCCACGAGGACGGCGCCGGTCGCGGCCCTCGCGACGCCCTTCGGCGTCCCGCCCGCGTCCGCGCCACCGACGAACACGCCCCCGGCCCTGCCCACCAACATCGCCACGGCGACAACTGCGACGGCGCCCTCCGCGACCGCCGCGCCGGCGGACGCGCCGGGCTCCACGGCGACCAGCGCCCCGCCAGTCGCTCCCGCGAACACGGCTACGGCGGCGGATACGGCGACGCGCGCCCCGACCGCGACCCCGATCCCGACCGCGACAGCGATGAACACTTCCGCCCCCACCGTGACGGTGGCCCCACTAGGGGTGGCGCCGGACACGGCGGAGGCGGCCACGCGCACTCCGTCGGCGACCGCGACTTCAGCGCCGACCAACACTTCGACCCCGACCAACACTTCGACCCCGACCAACACTTCGACCCCGACCAACACTTCGTCGGCCACGGCCACGGCGACCCCCACGGCCACGTCTACCCCCACGCCGACGGCCACGCCCGCGCCAACGAGCACGCCGACGGCAACTGCCCCGGACGTCCCGGCGACGAATACGCCGACGTCGGGAGGCTTCATCCTGGGCAGCGCCGCCCTCTGGGTCACCGGGCACGACGCCGACTACCACTGTTCCGCCGGTAACGACCAGTGCCACTACTTCAAGACTGCGGTCGACTTCGTGCGCAACGGGTCGACCCTGCCCGTGCTCGCGTTGGACCACAGGGCCGAGGTCGCGAGCGCGCTCACCAACGCGTACCCCGATGGGTCCGTGCCCGCGGTGCGCGTAGTCGATCCCCGCGGCGGCTTCGCCAACCTGCCGCTCGTCGCAGCCGACGGGTCGCCCCTCTACAGCGCCATCATCGTCGCCTCGGACTGGACGTGCGGCGGCTGCGACAACAACGACAACGGCTACTCCCACGGCCCCCCTTATCCGTATGGGACCGGGACCCCCGGCCCCTACGCGACCGGCTCCCCCGGCCCCTACGGCTCTGGCGGGTCGACGCCGGACAGCGACGCGATCAACGCGCGGACGCACGACATCGCCCGCTTCTTCAACGCCGGGGGCGGCATCCTCGCCTTCGCCGGCGCCGAGAACCGCGGCGTCTTCTACAACTTCCTGCCCATCCCGGTCACGGCGCCCCCGGTGACGCCCCCGTTCAGGCTCAACGGCCTCGGCCTGGCGCTCGGCCTATGGGAGGGCGTCGACGACAACTGCTGCGCGACGCACAACAGCTTTCAAATCCCGGACGCCGCGAGCCCGCTCAAGGTCGTCGAAAGGGACGCCGCCGGCCTCGCCGAGACGCTCGCCGCAGGTCCGACGCTCGCCACGCTCCCGACCGTCACCCCCTCGCCCACCAGCGCGCCGGGGACGCCGACCGGCACGCCCGGCGGCGGCTGCTACAGTTACTATGAGGGATACGACTGCCCGACCACCCCGACCCCGGGGCCGACCGGCGTCGGGGGCGCCCCGAGCCCGACCGACACGGCCAGCCCAACCGCGACCGCGGGCGCGTGTCCGCCCCAGGCGCCCCCCTCCTACTGCTCCTCCATGGGGACCGCGACCGCCCTCGCCGGCCAGACACCGACGCCGATAGGGGCCGCCACCACCACCCCGACATCCACCGCGACGACTACGGCCACCCCGACATCCACCGCGACCCCGACGGTGACACCCGCGCGAGCAGGAGCCACCGCCACGCTTACGCCCGCGGTCGTCAACACCTCGACCCCCGCTGCCACGGCCACGGCCACGGCCACGCCGACGACGGTGGGGACGCCGACGCCGACGCTTAACCCGGCCGAGTCTATCGTGGCCGCGATCACGGGTCCGAGCGACCAGCCCCAGAGCGGCGGACCCGACGTGCAGCCGCAGGTCAGCGGCCTGGCGTCGATCACCGGCACGGCCCGCGTCGACGGCGGCAGCGGGCTATACGCTACGTCATCTCCTACGCCCCCGTCAACGGCCCGGAGAGCCCCGGCTACACCCCGGCCTACACCGGCACGACGAGCGTGAGCGACGGCCGGCTCGGTGCGTTCGATACGACCGTAATCCCGGACGGGCTCTATCAATTGCGCCTGACCGTCACGGCCAATGACGGGCAGGAGCGGGCGGTCGACGGACCGATCGTCGACGTCGTCGGCCAGTTCAAGGTCGGCAACATGCGCTTCTCCGTGGTCGACCTGGCGGTCCCTGTGCTGGGCATCCCGGTCGGCATCGTGCGCAGTTACGACAACTTTCGGCGCGCCGGTGGTGACTTCGGGTACGACTGGACCGAGGGCATGAAGACGGTCGACTTGCAGCAAAACCGCTGCTACATTGACATCGTGGTCACGCTCCCGACAAGCCGGGAGCCGCTGCGCTTTATCTTTGATCCGACGTACTCGGACTACTCCGTGGACGGGTACAACGTCTACACGCCGCATTGGGACCACGATCCGGTGAGTGGCGCCACTCTAAGCGTCCCCGACGACGGGACACTCCTGAGCCAGGACGAGCGCGGCTGCTGGGTCAACGACGACGTCATCGGTAGCGGTGACCACAGCGATTACGCGCCGTCCACGCTCTACGTGACGACCGCCGACGGGACACGCTTCGTGATCAACAACACCGGCGACAGCGCCACGTCCAGGCTCACCGAGGTCGACGAGCCGAACGGCGCCGTCCTCTACTACGGCGCCGACGGCGTGCGTAGTAACAGGGGGGTGTCGATCGCCATCTCCCGCGACAGCCAGGGCCGCATCGCGGCGGTGACCGATCCCATGGGAAAAAGCATCGCCTACAGCTACGACACGGCCGGGGATCTCCACACCATGACCGATCGCGACGGCGGCGCTACCACCTATACCTACGACGGGCGGCACAACCTGCTCAGCCAGAAGGACCCGACGGGACGCACCCCCGCGATTGCCCACTACGACGACCGGGGCCGCCTGACCGGCATCACCAACGCCGACGGCACGACGGTCGCCGTCACCACCGACCCCGCCGCGCGACAGCAGGTCACGACCGACGCGCGCGGCAACATCACGGTGAGCAAGCTCGACGCTCAGGGGAACGTCACGCAAGTGACGGACCCGCTGGGGCACATCAGGGATTACTCTTTCGATTCGACGACGGGGCGCGTGACGAGCTATACGAACGCGGCGGGGATCGCCACGACGTACGGCTACGACGCGTATGGGCGCCGCGACAGCTACAGCAACCCTGTCCTGGGCGCGCGCGCCGCGACCTACGACGCGCAGGGACGCCTACGACAGTACGCTCAACGGCCTGGGACAGGGCTCCGTGCGTTATGACGCGCTGGGCTACGTCCGGCAGACGACGAACGCGCTGGGGCAGACTTGGAACGTGTCCAACACGCTCCAACCCGACGGCGCGCGTCTGTTCATCGTCGCGGGGCCGACCGGCGTCACGACGACCCAGACGCTCGACGCGCACGGGCTGCTGCAAGGTTTCGCCGACGCCGCCGGGCACGCGACGCGCTACCTGCGTGACGCCGACGGGCGGGTCACAGCCGAAACGACCGACGGCATCACGACGACGGCCTACACCTACGACGCGCAGGGCAATCTCCTGAGCGAGAGTGACGCCGCGGGCGCCCTGACGCGTATCGCCTACGACGCCGCGGACCGTCCGGTCACGGAAACGAACCCGCTCGGCTACAATACCGTCCACCGCTACGACGAGATGGGCCAGCCCAGCACGACGACCTATCCCGACGGCAGCCACGTGTCGCAGTCGTACGACCCCAACGGTCGCGTGCAGACGCGCACGGACGCGAACGGGGCGGTGACGCGCTTCGTGTACGATGCGGCCAACCACCACACTGAAACAGATTATCCCGATGGCGGCAAAGAGTACTATCAGCCCGACGCCATCGGCCGCACCGTGGCGCAGACCGACGCGCTGGGCCAGGCCACCTACCTGGGCTACGACACGGCGTCGCGCGTCGTCACCGCCACGAACGCCCTCGGCGAAACGTCGACGAACTATTAACCTTTGGTGCTAGTTGAAAACACCATTTTCGTTGCGTCCTTGCTACTAATACCTGGCAAAAGTTGCGCGGATGGTTAACGAGTGGCTGAAACGGACGGTCACCCGTTGGGGCG
>JAABUH010003262.1_pt1 | contig 14204 bp, 12 predicted proteins | sample 5559121 | NCBI WGS metagenome assembly JAABUH01 (sample SAMN10711871, study PRJNA513364) | rock metagenome | isolation source: Antarctica rocks | place: Antarctica: Victoria Land, Battleship Promontory nord | collected 2015-12-28 | reverse complement strand
CGGGTCACAGACACTGCCACGCCCATCACACGCTCTCCCGGCTCGGACATGAGCAAAGTGAATCAGATTAGAACGGTGATGGGAATCCAGGCCCCGCGAGAGTCAGGCGTTTTGGCGGTTGGTATTAAGTGAATGGTTTCCAAAGGTCTTGACCTTTGGCGGGTCTGGGCAGAGCCCAGCCTTGCTACCCTTCCTGCGCCGGCGCCGGTCCGCGCGTCGTGTCCAGCCCGTCCACCCGTGGCAGCTTGACAACGCTCCCGCCTGCCGCCGCCTGGTAGATCGCCTCGATCAGCCGCATATCCTGCAGCCCCTCCTCGCCCGGAGTGTGCGGCTCCCGGCCGGCCCGGATCGCCTCGGCGAACGCGTCCATCTCGGTGGCAAACTGGTTGCGCGGGGCGAGGCGGCGCTGCTCCAGGACGTTGCTGCGGCCCTGCCTGCGGCCGACCTGCAGCACCAGGTTGTCGTAGCCGAACGCCGGGTCCGCGCCGTACCACGCATCGGCCGCCATGATGCGCAGCTCGCGGTTCTCGTGGGCGCTGTAGTCGCTGAGGCCGGAGGCGAGGATGCCGGAGGGAAAGCGCAGGGTGAAGACGCAGACATCCTCGATCTCGCGGAACCGGGGGTCGTCCTTCGGCTGGGTGATCTGCCCGGTGACCTCGACCGGTTCCTCGCCGGTCAGGTAGCGGAACGCGCTGAGGCAGTACAACCCGACATCGGGCAGCGAGCCGCCGCCCGCCATCGCCCTGATCTGCCGCCACTGGCCATTGCCGGCGTCATTCTGGCCGTTGACGGCCTGGATCAGCCGCACCGGCCCGAATTCCTGCTTGCGGGTCATGGCGATGAGCTGGCGGTGCACCGGGTTGTACTGCAGGCGGTAGGCGATCATCAGCTTGCGCCCGGCCTGCCGGCACGCGTCGACCATGCGCTGCGCGTCGGCGACCGAGGTGGCCATCGGCTTCTCGCACAGCACGTGCTTGCCGGCCTGCGCGGCACGCACCGTGAACTCGGCGTGCATCGAGTTCGGCAGCACGATGTAGACGATGTCGACGTTCGGGTCGTTCTTCAGCCCGTCGAACCCCGCGTAGTCATAAAGACTCTTCTCGTCCACGCCGTGCTGCGCCGCGATCGCGCGCGCCTTGTCGCGCTCGCCGCTCACCAGCGCCGCCAGCCGCACGTTCCTGCTCTCCGCGAAGCCGGGGATGATCTGCTCCAGCGACAGGTGGCCCAGCCCGACCACCGCGACGCCGAGCCGCCTGCCAGGCGGCTGCCCCTCGGGCGGCGGCCCCTGCACCTCGGTGTCGTTGTGCAGCGGCGGCAGGCTGACCTGGTCGCCCTTCGTGGCGCCGAACAGGGCGGGAGGCTGCTGCGCGGGCGGCGCGGCGGGTTCGGCGGCCTGCGACTGCCCCACCAGCCCCGCCAGTCCTGCCGCGGTGCCGCCCACCAGGGCACGTCGGGTCACGTCGGTCATGCTGGATTCCTCGTCGGTGGCATTCTGCCTGTCGCGGTGGAAGCGTCGCCCCGGCTGGGACGCACCGCGGCAGGAACGCGAGCGGCTAGTTCTTCGGGATCTTCTCCTTGCCCTGGCCCGGGTTCGAGGTGTTCACCAGCTCCGGCGACTTCCGGGCCGCCAACGTCTGGAGCTGCGCCTTCGTGTCGATCCGCCGGCTGCGCGTGAACGGCGCCAGCACCTCGGGCCTGCTGCTCGCCAGGGCTCGCAGCACGCCCTCCAGCACCCGCACGTCGGCAAAACCCTCCTCTCCGTCCGGCTCCGGCTCCACACCGTCGAGGATGCACGCCGAGAAATATTTCAGCTCGCCGCCGAAGTGGTCGGTGTTCTTGAAGCTGTTCTCGCTCTTCGTCTCGCCCACGATGAGCGTCTGCTGCAGCGGCTTGCCGTACATGAAGCCGGGATTCATCTCCAGGCTGCCCTTGGTGCCGACCACGGTGTAGGTGTCGAGCGCGTTGCCGCAGTACGACAGCACGAACTGCGCGATGCGGCCTTCGGGGAAGCGCAGCGTCACCGCCACCGTGTCGTCGAAATCGCCGAAGCCCGACTCGGGATGGCGCGACCCGACAGCGGAGACCACCTCGGTCGGCTCCGCACCGAACATGTAGCGTGCGGCGTTGACCGGGTAGGGGCCCAAATCGAGCACCGGCCCGGCGTCGTTGCCGCTCCGCGCCCGGTGGTTCTCCGGCGAGACCATTTGCGTGAAGGTCGAGCTGAACAGCAGCAGCTCGCCCAGTTCGCCGGAGCGCGCGCGCTCGATCGCGTCCAGCGTGCCCGGCTCGAAGTGCAGGCGGTACGCCACCATCAGCTTCGCGTCCGACCCCATGCGGGCGTCGAGGATCTCCTGCGTCTTGGCGGTGGACACCTCCAGCGGCTTCTCGGCAAGCACGTGAATGCCGGCCCGCAGCGCAGGCACTGCAAATTCCGTGTGGCGCCAGTTCGGCGTCGCCAGGTAGATCGCGTCCACCTCGCCCGAGCGCAGCATCTCGTCGAATTGGTCGTAGCGGTAGGAGCGCTCCACGCCGTACATCTCGCCGACCTTGCGGGCCTTCTCCGGGTCGTCAGTGACGAACGCGGTGACCACGGAGTTACCGGTGTGCGCGACGCCCGGCAGCATCGCCTCCTGGGCGATGTCGCCCAGCCCGACGACGGCGTAGCGGATCTTCTTGTCCGAGCCGAGGCCCAGGGTCGACAGGATGCTCATGGCAGTTCCCTCGCGTTTGACGCGCCCAGTTCAGGAGCGCCGGGCGCGGCATGGAAACGCATCCGCGTCGCTTCGCGGGCGCACATCGATGTTCACATTGCCATGAACAAAGGTCCGCCGGTCAGCTACCCGCGCCGCCGGCTCATGGGTCAACCGCTGCGCTGCCACGGCTGCATCACCAAAAGCCGCATGGCCAGGATGACGCCGGGACCGAGTGGCGGCATCCTGCACTGGACTATTTGTTATTTTTTCTGACATATGGCATTGCGTTTACCGGGCCTTGCCGTAGGCATCTGGATCGGGAGAGCGTTGTGCCCACAAACAATTGGCAGTGTCAGGGACGGCAGGAACACGGCTGGTTCGGCAGCGGGACGTGTGGCGGCGGCGCGCAGGACGGCGTGCCGGGCGATGGTTCGGACGCCGGGTTGTCCCTTGCCATCGACGCCCCGCCTATGCCGCGGTCGCGCGCCTTCCCGGCGCACAGGGACGCAGCTACGAACGCTGGCTGCATGAGGGCGGGCTCGTGCGGCTGCGCGACGTCGTGCCGGGCTGGGTCGCGGGCGCGCGGCTCGACCCCGAGGCGTTCCGCACGCGGCTCTTCGGGCCGAATGGCGGCGTCACGGCCGCGGCGCACGCGCCGGCTTTGGCGGTTGGGCTCACGACGGCTGCACCCGGGCCGGGTGGCGACAGCGGCCGTTCCGCGGCTGCGGTGAGCCTGGCCGATCTCGCGCGCAACGTGGGTCCCGGGAACCTCGGCCGCACCCTGATCCAGGCGCAGCGTGTGGCGACGCCTGCCGGGTCGGCAGCCACGACATCGGGGCCCGAGAACACCGAGCAGAATGTCCACGAACTGGCCAGCGTGATGGAGTCCGAAGCCGGCGGGGTGCATGGCGATGCACCCGGATTGCCGTGGGATTTACCATCGTGAACAGAATGCATCGCAACGGAACCGTCGATGCGCATGATGTCTGGAGCCAATATGGGCACAGCGCCCCTCCCCGGCCTGAGACGACAGCGTTGGCGCAGCAGATCCTGAGCGGAGCTATTGCGGACCCGATGGACGGTGCGACACATTTCTACACGCCAGAAATCATGCCCAAGGAAGGCGACACACGGCATGGCGATACAAGTGGAGGCCTTGAGAGTGTTCCAGGTGTCTTCAACCACGCCACTCGCCACGCTGTGCAAAGCTACAGACCTGGATATGTCAGCAATTTTATTGAAAATCCATTTCGAGATGTTCCGGAGAAATTTTTCAAATTCTACAAGAAGCCTGAGAATGGCAGGCCTGTTCATTAGGCGGTTATTGTACTTGAGTCTCCTTTCGCTTGCCACGCTCGGGTCTCTCAACGCGCACGCCTCTCCGGAGGTCTGTGGGCCATGGGGTATCGCCGACAGCGAGGCGATAGGGTATGCACTGACACCGCAAGGAGTTGGAGACTACTGGTTGCATCCCTGCCGCGACGTGCAATGCCGCGCCGCCCGCGACCTCACCTGCGCCTACGATGCGCAGCTCCGAAGGGATGTGCCCAACTCGATGGGCCGGGGCGATCCACGCTCCTACGACCGCGACCTCATCGGCTACAACGCGACCCTGCGCAACCTCGGCCGGACGCATCCGGAGCGCAGGGGCCTTTACTGCCGCCTGCTGGCCCGTGTCGCTGCCTGCGACGAGGACCGTATGGACCACGCCATCCAGGTGACGCGCTGGACCACCGAGCTGGCGGCCCGCCTCACCCGGCCGGGGTTCGACTGCATCGGCCAGGTCATGGCCTCGCTGCCGCATGCCGCGGCGCTCGCGCCCGTCGTGGACGACGCCCGCGAGATTTGCACGGTCCGAAAATACCCGCTGTGTGAGCGCATCGTCCAGCCACCCGTCCCGGATCGTCCGCAGGCCACCCCGTGATCCGCCGGCCCGCCCAGCCCAGGCAGCGCACCCGAGCCTATGGCGCCGCGCTGCGGAACTCCGCCCGCGGATAGACCCCCAGCACCCGCGTCTCGCGCGAGAAGAACGACAGCTCCTCCAGCGCCAGGCGAAGCGCCGCCTGCTCCGGATGCCCGTCCACGTCGCACAGGAACCGCGTCGCGGTGAACTGCCCGTCGAGCATGTAGCTCTCCAGACGCGTCATGTTCACCCCGTTGGTCGCGAACCCGCCGAGCGCCTTGAACAGCGCCGCCGGCACGTTGCGCACCCGGAACACGAACGTCGTCATCAGCCCCGGCGTCTCCGGCGGCGGCGTGCGCGGCTCGCGCGCCGTGACGTAGAACCGTGTGGTGTTGTGGCTCGCGTCCTCCACGTTGGCGCGCAGCACCTCCAGCCCGTGCAGCTCCGCCGCCAGGCGCGAGGCGATCGCCGCGTCCTCGGTGCCGCCCAGCCGCGCCACCAGCTCCGCCGAGCCCGCGGTATCGGCCTGCACCACCGCCTTGACCCCCAGCTCCTCGACCAGCCTGCGCACCTGTCCCAGCGCCACCGCGTGGCTGTGCACCCGCCGCAGCCCGGCGAGGCTCGCCCCGCGCGGCGCCAGCAGGCAGTGCTCGACGCGCTGGAAGTGCTCGCCGGTGATGAACAGCCCGCTGTCGGGCAGCAGCGCATGGATGTCGGGCACCCGGCCTGCCAGGCTGTTCTCGCAGGCCAGCATGCCCAGCTCCGCGACGCCCGAGCGCACCGCCTCGATCGCCTGAGCGAAGGTCTCGCAGGGCAGCGTCGGGCGGCCGGGAAATGCGGTGCGGCAGGCCAGGTCGGAATAGGCGCCGGGCTGGCCCTGGAAGGCGATCGGGCCGTGGTCGCGAGCGGGTGAGGTCATGCGGGAGATCCGAAAAAAGAAAGGCCAGAGGCTCTGCCTCTGGACTCCGCTCAAGGCTCGCCTTGAGAATCCCCTTGCTTAAGGGATGGGTTTCCAAAGGCCTCGGCCTTTGGTGGGTCTGGGCAAAGCCCAGCCTTGCTTGCCTGCTTTATCTAAGGCGATTATCCCTTTCGAACCACAAGCACTATCAGTAGGGTCTAATCTGGACGTTCTGGTATTTTCAGGCGCAAGATGTTGGGCCTTGTGGTCTAAAGTGCATAAACGCCTTATCTAAGTCCTCCCATGACCGCCCTCGCGTGCTCCAGGTCCGCCGCGGTGTCGACCCCGAACGAGGCCTGCTCCACCCGCGCGCAGGCGACGCGCATCCCGGCCTCGAGCGCCCGGAGCTGCTCCAGGCTCTCGCGCCGCTCCAGCGGGCTTTCCGGCAGCGCCACGAAACGCTCCAGCGCCGCCCGCCGCCACGCATACAGCCCGATGTGGTGCCACAGCGGCCCCGCCCCCCACGGCACCGCGACGCGCGAGAAGTAGAGCGCCGGCGCGATATCCTGCCCCTCGGCAAACGCGCAGGCGGCTTTGACCACCGAGGGCGCGGCCGCCTCCGCCTCGCTCGCCACCGGCGCCACGAGCGTCGCGAGGTCCACACCGGGATCGGCCAGCGGCAGCAGCACGGCCTGCAGGTGCGCGGGCGGCACCGCCGGCTGGTCGCCCTGCAGGTTGACGACGACGTCGTGCGCGCCGGCCGGGTCGAGCAGCGCCAGCGCGGCGTGCACCCGGTCCGAGCCGGAGCGCAGCGCAAGGTCGGTGAGCACGGCGCGCCCGCCGGCCTGTTCCACCGCCTCGGCAATCTCCGGCTCGGCGCAGGCCACTGCGACCGGGCCGATCCCGGCCTGCCAAGCCCGGCGCAGCACGTGCACCACCATCGGCACCCCGGCGATGAGGGCGAGCGGCTTGCCCGGCAACCGGGTCGACGCCATGCGGGCGGGGATGACGATGATGGGATTCATGGCGCGCCGTTCAGGTTGGCGGTGCGGCAGCGATCGCCGGTCGTGAAGGGCCGCATCCTCCGGTCAGGAGACGCCGACAGGCACGACCTGCGCACAAGACTTCGCGTACCGGCACCAGCTTGATGCCGCAGGGGCTGTTCCCGTAAGATGGCGTCAACTTAGAAGGGCGACCAGACCGGTGCAACGCTCCGGCCGGCGAACCCAGTCGGAGAGCAGGCCGCGCATGTCAGATCTGGAGTCCAACAAGGCGCTCGCCGCCATCCTCACGGCCGGCATCGCGTTCAGCGTCGCAGGCGTCGTCGGCGGCTACGCCGTACATCCGATCGAATTGAAGAAGACCGTGCTCGACATCAAGGAAGCGGCCCCGACCGGTGGCGCAGCACCCGAGGCGCCGAAGCCGCTGGCACCGATCGCGCCGCTGCTGGTCAGCGCCGACGTCGGCGCCGGCGAGGGCGCCACCAAGAAGCTCTGCGTGTCCTGCCACAATTTCAACGAGGGCGGCGCCAACAAGACCGGGCCTGACCTGTACGGCGTGCTCGGCCGGCAGGTCGCGAGCCATGAGGGGTTCGACTATTCCGCGGCGCTGAAAGGCAAGCAGGGCCCCTGGACCTACGCAGAGCTGAACGAGTGGCTGCACAGCCCGCGTGGCTACGCGCCCGGCACCAAAATGGGTTTCGCCGGCATCGAGAACGACAAGGAGCGGGCGAACGTCATCGCCTATCTTCGCTCGCTTGCCGCCAGCCCGGAGCCGCTGCCGCCCATCGAGGCCGTTGCCGCCACGCCCGCCGCTGCCACCATGTCGGCCGGCGGCGCCGCCAAGGCCCCGGACACGCCCGCCAAGGGCGACTCGCCCGGCACCAAGGCGAATGCTCCGGTCCGTCCCGACGCGTCGGCGAGCGGCGTCACCCGGCCCCAGGCCGCACCGGTCAATGGCGCCGCCGGCCAGGCCAATGCGCCGGGGCAGCAGATGACGCAGCCCTCCGCCAACCAGAACATCCCCCAGGCGCTGCAGAGCGAGAGCCAGCAGAGCCCGGCCGCACACCCCGTTGGCCCTGCCCAGGATACCGTGCCGGCGTCGCAGCAGGTGGGCCACCCCGTCGCCTCGCCCACGCCCGCCTCCACCACCACGCCGGTGGGCGTGCCCGATGGCCATGCCAACGCCCAGACGCCGGAAGCCAAGACCGACGGCGACACCACCCAGCAGCGCGACGAGAGCCAGGGCACAAACGGGGGTGCGCCGGGCAAGTAGGCTGCGGATTTCCGCCGTGGACGACCTCGACGACCTGGTTGCCACGGCAGAGGCGGCTGCCGACGCCGCCGGCCGTGTGCTCCGTCCGTATTTCCGCTCCGGGCTCGGCGCCGATCTCAAGGGCGACCAGTCGCCGGTCACCGTCGCCGACCGCGCCGCCGAGCAGGCCATGCGCGCCGTGTTCGACATGCGCACTCCGGGGTTCGGCGTGCTCGGCGAGGAGTTCGGTCTCGAGCGCGGAGAGGCTGGTCGGCGCTGGGTGGTCGACCCGATCGACGGCACCCGTGCCTTCCTGACCGGCCGGCCGGTGTTCGGCACCCTGGTCGCCCTGCTCGACGGCGACACCCCGATCCTTGGCGTGATCGACCAGCCGATCACCGGCGAGCGCTGGGTCGGCGCGGGCGGCCGCACGCTGTTCCGCGGCCCGCTCGGTGGCCGGGCAGGGACACGACGCTGCGCCGCGCTGGCGAACGCCGAGCTGTCCTGCACCGCACCGGAGATTTTTACGTCCGGCGATCACGCCGGCTTTGCCCGCCTGCAATCCGCCACCGCGCGCACAAGCTGGGGCGGCGACTGCTACGGCTACGGCCTGCTGGCGCTCGGGCAGATCGACGTGATCGCGGAGGCCACGCTCAAGCTCTGGGACTGGGCGGCGCTGCTGCCTGTGATCGAGGGCGCCGGCGGGCGCATGACAGGCTGGCACGGCGAGACGCTGTGCCCGGGCTGCGATGGCCGGGTGCTGGCGGTCGGCGACCCGGCACTGCTGGATGTGGCGGTGAGGGTGCTGGATGGCAGGGCTGCTGTCGAAGAAGGTGAGGCCGGGCTCTGCCCGAACCCGCCAGCCTGGGGCTTTTGGAAACCCATTCCTTAAGCAAGTGGATCCTCAAGGCTTGGCCTTGAGCGGAGTCCAGACGCAGAGCCTCTGGCCTTGCCTGCCGTCGTGCCAGGATCGCCATCGCGTCGGCTTCTGCGGACCCCAGCCCATGGCGTTAGGCTTCGACTTCAGGAAACTGTCAGGAAGATACAGCAATGGACATGGCGGGTTTCACGGCCGGGCTGGCGCGCGATGGCTATGACGATGCGGAGACCAAGAGCGTGGCAGCCGGACAGATCGTGCCGGACCACACGCACGGCTTTGACCTGCGCGCGCTGGTGCTCGACGGCGCGATGACGATCGAGGTGGGTGGCGTGGTCATCACCTACCGGACCGGCGAGGTGTTCACGATGACCGACGGCCGCCAGCACAGCGAAGCGGTCGGCCCCGCTGGGGTACGATTCCTGGTGGGGCGCCGTCGCGCGTCCATGTCGGGATAAGTCCACCGATGGCGCCAAGCCGCCCCTGGGTCGCGCACCACGCCAGCCCAGAAACACCCTTCGGGCGACGTCCAGAGGCAGAGGCTCCGGTCCTGCCCTACTTCCGCCGCGCCACCGCCGCCTCGACCGTGTTCTCCAGCAGGCACGCGATGGTCATCGGCCCCACCCCGCCCGGCACCGGCGTGATGGCGCTGGCGACCGCGGCGCAGGACTCGTAGGCGACGTCACCCACCAGCCGCCCGTCCGGCAGACGGTTGATGCCCACGTCGATCACCACCGCACCCGGCTTGACCCACTCGCCCGGCACCATCTCCGGGCGGCCCACGGCGGCGACCAGGATGTCGGCGCGGCGGCACTCCTCGGCGAGGTCGCGGGTGCGCGAGTGCGCGATCGTGGTGGTGGCGTCGGCCGAGGTCAGCAGCGCCGCGACCGGCCGCCCCACCAGCACCGAGCGCCCGAGCACCACTGCACGCGCACCCTTCAGCGTCACGCCGGACAGCGCGAGCAGCTTCATGCTGCCCTTCGGCGTGCACGGCACCAGGCCGGGCATGTTGTTGGCCAGGCGCCCGGCATTGGTAGCGGTGAGGCCGTCGACATCCTTGGCGGGGTCGAGCGCATCGATCACCGCCTGCTCGCTGGCCTTGAGCGCGCCTGGCAGCGGCAGCTGCACCAGGATGCCGTCGACCTCGGGGTCGTCGTTGAGGTCGCGCACCACGCGCAGAAGCTCGGCCTCGGTGGTGGCCTCCGGCAGGCGGATGGTGCGGGCATGCAGGCCGGCCTCGGTGGCGGCCTTGTCCTTGGACTTCACGTAGACGCGCGACGCGGGGTCGTCGCCGACGAGCACCACGGTAAGGCCCGGCTTGTAGGACAGCGTGGCGACACGGGCGGCGACCTCGGCGCGCACGGCAGCCGCCAGCATCTTGCCGTCGAGGATCTGGACGCTCATCGGGGTCTCCTGTGGTGACAGGATTGAAGGCCGCATGGTGGCCGAACGCTTGGGACGGGCACACCGGCGGTCAAGCCGGACATGCGCCCCTGCCGGTCAGAACACCAGGTCGTGGTAGTTGCCGAACACGATGGCGGCGAAGATGCGCGGCAGCAGCACGCGCTGCGTCACGCCGAGCAGCAGGATCAGTACCCAGGGGCTAAGGTCGAGCCCGCCCATGCTGGGCAGAAGGTTGCGGATCGGCCGCAGCAACGGCTCCGTGATCCGGTACAGGAAGTCGCCGATCGTCCACACCAGGCGGTTGCGGGAATCGACCACGCCGAAGCTCACCAGCGTGCTGAGCACGGCGGCGGCGATCACGGCGTAGATGTAGAACTGCAGCACGGTCTGCAGGATCGAGTAGATCGCCGTCACCAAGGGTCGGGTGTCTCCGGAGTGCGCGGCGCGGCCGTGCGGGATGGGGGCGGACCGTATCGCCGGCCAGGGTGGCGTGCAACAAGGCCGCGGCACGGGGTAGTGGGTCAGTCTGAAACGCGTCGGCGGCAGGGCGCATGCAGCCTTGCAGCAAGCAAGGCCGGGCTCTGCCCAGACCCGCCAAAGGCCTGAGGCCTTTGGAAACCCATTTGCTTAAGTGACGGATTCCAGAGGCTTGCCTTTGGCGGAGCTTGAGGCAGAGCCTCAATCTTTGCGTCCCTTCCGGGCCTTGCACTGCCCTACGACGATCATGGGGGCAAACTGACCCACTACCCGGCACGGGCGCCGCTTGACAGGTCCCCGGGGTCTGCGCATTTTCCGCCGCCTGCAAGGCGGGGTCGTAGCTCAGTTGGTAGAGCGCCTCGTTCGCAATGAGGAGGTCAGGGGTTCGATTCCCCTCGACTCCACCAGCCTTCGCAGCTTTCCGGTACGCACGAAGTTAGTCCCGCTCAGGTCTCGACGCTCCCTCGCCGGGGCATATGCCTTTCGTGCGCAGGTCCGGGGTCGCTGACCCCGGCGGGTCCAGGGCAGAGCCCTAGCCTTCCTTCACACCGGTCCGGCGCTTCCCTTTCCCGCCTGCCCGCCCTATTCTCCCCTTGGGAGGTCGGCGGCGGACGGGCGCCTTGCCAACCCGGTCAGGTCCGGAAGGAAGCAGCCGCAGCGAGTTTCCGCTCGGGTCGATCGTTCGGCCTCCCACCCCATCGCCGCGCCGTCCCGCGCCCATTGCGACGACGGCCCGGACGTTGGAGGCACCCCTGATGCCTGCGCTGCGCCGCTGATGCCCGACGCCCTTGACGGCGCCGACGACGACCTGCCGCCACCCGAGGGTCCTGGCCTGTTCGGCGAGAGCCTGCCGGCGACGCAGCCAACGGCAGGTCCCGCCACGCCCTACCGGGTGCTGGCGCGCAAGTACCGTCCCATCAGTTTCGACGACCTGATCGGGCAGGACGCCACCGTGCGCATCCTGCGACGCGCCTTCGCGCTGGGCCGGGTGGCGCACGCGTTCATGCTCACCGGCGTGCGCGGCGTGGGCAAGACCACCACGGCGCGCATCATCGCCCGCTGCCTGTGCTGCGTGGGGCCGGACGGCACCGGCGGGCCGACCGCGGAGCCGTGCGGGGCGTGCGCGAACTGCACGGCGATCCTGGCCGACCGCCACCCCGACGTGGTCGAGATGGACGCGGCCTCGCGCACCGGCGTGGACGACGTGCGCGAGATCATCGAGGCGACGCGGTTCCGCCCGATGCAGGCGCGCGCCAAGGTGTTCATCGTCGACGAGGTCCACATGCTGTCGCGCAACGCGTTCAACGCGCTGCTCAAGACGCTGGAGGAGCCGCCGCCGCACGTCACCTTCGTCTTCGCGACCACGGAGCTGCGCAAGGTGCCGGTCACCGTGCTGAGCCGCTGCCAGCGCTTCGACCTGCGCCGCGTCTCGATCGCCGAGCTGGCCGCGCACTTCGCGCGCATCGCCGAGGCCGAGGGCGTGGCGGTGGCGCCCGACGCGCTGGAGGCGGTGGCGCGCGCCGCGGACGGTTCGGTGCGCGACGGGCTGTCGCTGCTGGACCAGGCGATCGCGCGCGGCGCGGACGAGGCGCTGGACGCGGGTGCCGGCGGACAGGGCGGCGATGCCGCGCCGGGGTCGGGTGCGTCGCCGGCCGCCGGTGCGCCCGGCGTGATCTCGGCGGCAGTGGTCGCGGACATGCTGGGGCTGGCGGACCGCACCCTGGTGTTCGACCTGCTGGAGGCGGTGATGCGAGGCGGGGCCGCGGACGCCCTGGCGATCACCGGGCGCGCCCACGAGCGCGGCGCCGACCTGGGTCTGCTGCTCGGCGACCTGCTGGAGCTGACGCACACCCTGACCCGGCTGCGCACGGTACCCGGGCTGCGCCACTCCTCGGAGCTGGCCGAGGCGGAGCGCACCCGCGGCGCCGCGCTGGCGGAGCGCCTGTCGATCCCCGAGCTGGGGCGGGCCTGGCAGATGCTGTTGAAAGGCGTGGCCGAGGTGGAGCAGGCGCCCGACCGGCGCGCCGCGGCGGAGATGGTGCTGATCCGCCTGTGCCACGTGGCCGAGCTGCCCACGCCGGGCGAGCTGGTGCGCCGCCTCGCCGCCGAGCCCCGGTCTTCCGGGCAGGCGGGACCGGGCCTGGCGGACAGCGGCAGCCTCGCGCCGGCCACGGTTGCTGCGGCGCGGCGCACGGCGACATTGGAAGGTGCAACTCCGGCCGCAACGGCCGCCGTTGCCGAGCCCGGACCTGTCGGCAGCCTCGCCAGCAATCCCGATGCCGGTGATCTCCATGCCGGTGATCTCCATGCCGGTGATCCCGATGGCGCGAGCAGTCCCGTCGTCGTCGCGGATCGTGCCGCCACGTCCCTGTCTGTCGCTTCCCCTCCCTGGGCTCAGGACGTCTCGGCGTCGCCTGTCCTGGCCCAGCCTGACGCGCGCGCCGTTGCAACCCCGATCGCCGTCCTGCATCCGTCTGCCGCACGCGCCGAGACATGGCCGGCAGTTCCGCAGCCCGATGCGACCCGGCGCGATGCGGCTGGCCTGGAGGCCGCGCTCCCTCGTCCCGCCGGTCCGGACATTGCCGTGCAACCGTCGCAGGAAGCGCTCCCCGTCCCCGAGGACGGCGAGGCCGCATCTCCATCGTCCGGCGCCGGCGGATCAGGGGTGCTGGCGGGCCTGTCCGGCACGAACGCCCGATCCTCCACGCCCCTGCCGGCCGAGCAGAATCTGGCGCAGGTCGTGCGTGCCGTCGTGGCCGAGGCTGCCGCGGCGCAGCCCAGCCCTGCTTTGGACGATCCCGCGCGCCGGAACACCGATGGACCTGGATCATCGGCAGGCGCACCGGTCAGTCTCTCGCCCAACGCCGCCGCCGCGGTGCCGCGACACCTGGCGGAGGATGCGCCCGCCCAGGAGCTGCGGCCACGCCCGCTCGGCGGCCTGCGCGACGTCGCCATGCTGGTCGCCGAGCGGCAGGACCCGATGCTGCACGCCCACCTGCTGCACTCGGTGCACCTGGTGCGCTTCGCCCCGCCAGTGATCGAGCTGCGGCCGGACGCCGCGGCGCCCCGCGACCTGGCCCCCCGGCTGGCGGCGCTGCTGCACGAGGCCACCGGCACGCGCTGGACCATCGCGCTGTCCACCTCGGCCGGCGAACCGACCCTGTCCGAGCAGGGCAGCGCCGCGGAGCTGGCCCGCCGGGGCGCCGCGGCCGGGCACCCTCTGGTGCAGGCGATCCTCGCGGCGTTCCCCGGCGCCAGGATCGAGGCAGTGCACGACAGCGCCACGGACCACTACGGCCTTCCGGCCCCCGACGGCACCGGCGTGGAGCCAGACCTGGACGGAGCGCCGGATGCGGGCGGCTTCGACGCGGACGGGCCGGACGCCGATCTCGACATGCCGGATTTCGCGCCGGCCGACGCGATCCCGGCGGAAGCAATGCCGGACGACCTGGCACCCCGGGGCGCGATGCCGGGGCGTTGATAGGGCGGAACGGATGCAGGAGGGAGCGGGACAGCAAGGCCGGAGATCCTGCCTCTGGACTCCGCTCAAGGCCAAGCTTTGGAAGCCACTTGCCTAGGCCGTGTGGACGGATTTAACCAACATCAGTCCGCACGCAAAACTGATGATGGCTGAGTAGCTGGTGTCGGTCTTCTCGCATCGCATGGCGACGCGTTTGAACCGCTTGAGCTTGCCGATTG
>JAABUH010003260.1_pt1 | contig 14217 bp, 9 predicted proteins | sample 5559121 | NCBI WGS metagenome assembly JAABUH01 (sample SAMN10711871, study PRJNA513364) | rock metagenome | isolation source: Antarctica rocks | place: Antarctica: Victoria Land, Battleship Promontory nord | collected 2015-12-28 | reverse complement strand
CTGCAACTGCTGCTGCGCATCTCCAAGGAGACGGTGCGCGCGGCCCGTGCGCAGCCTCCGCACCGGGGCGCCTCGTATGAAACAGAATCATTACACCCGTGGAGCTGTGACAGACGCCCGCAGCCGTGTTCTCTGCCGGCCGGCGCGCACGGGGTTCTGACCAGACCGCTCAGACACCACCGCGCGGACCGCACGGCTGCCAGGGCAGCTGCTTGAGACCTCCTGGGTCAGATGCGCCCGCGAGGGAGGCGAAGGCTCCTGCACGCGGAGGCGAGCGGCGGCAGGCGCGCGCAGGCGCTAACAGCGCAGCCTGTCTGGGGGCGCACGGGTGCCTGCAGGTACTGACGGGCGCGGCCCGCCTGGGGCGCGCAGTCGAAGGAGCCCATGCTAACCCTGTCTGGGGGCGCACGGGTGCCTGCAGGTACTGACGGGCGCGGCCCGCCTGGGGCGCGCAGTCGAAGGAGCCTATGCTAACCCTGTCTGGGCGCGCAGTCGAAGAAGCTGGAGGCGGAGGTGCTGGCGCCGATGGCGCGCTGGACGAGCGCGTACACAACCGTGCAGGCGCGCGCCTGCCGCCCGCCCCATCAGGCGTCTGCTTCTTCACGAACAAAAGAGAAGCGTGAAGGATGAAGCATTGAGAGGCGGGAAGAAGTGTCGGCACGCTGCGCCTGCACCCACGTGCGCGCGCTGCCGGATTTTACGACCTGCCTGTGCTTTTGGGAGGCGCTTTGAGCGCGCACGGCGCCGGGTGGGGGCGTGCACAGTAGCCCGGGCGTTGCGCGCTCTGCCGCGCGGTGAGCGCGCTGGCACATGCGGGGCTGCCCGCCGCTGCAGACCCAGCGGGATGCACAACGGCGCGGAAGCGGCCGAGCGCGGTCGGATGACGCACTGCATGCGTGCTGCAAGCCCTGACCAACGCTCACCCCTCGAACATACCCTAACCTACCCTGGTGCTCGCGCGCAGGGGCGCATGAAGCGGCTGGAGGGCGTCCGGCTGGAGGTGGACTCGCGGCGGCACACGGTGGCCGCGCTGGGCGCCAAGATTGAGGGCCAGCGCGCGCGGCTGCCGCAGACGCGCTCCAAGGGCGAGTTCCAGATGGAGCAGACCATCCGCAAGATGCAGCACAAGGAGAACAAGCTGGCCGGTGCGCGCGCGCGCGCGCCGCCCGCCCGCCGATTCGCCCCGCCTCCACCCCTCAGCACGCAGAATGGCGGCGCGTCGCTCCCACATGCGCGCAATCAGAGCTTCGGGGGCGCGGCTTATGTGCCGCCTGTGCAGAATGGTGGGAGCGCTTCACCTGGGGAGGCCGCAGCACGTCAGCGGCTTCAAGAGCAACGGGGGCCGGGGCGGCGCGGCGCTGACGCCGCGCGCGGCGCGGGGGCGCGCGCAGCCACGCGGCAGTCGTTTAAGGAGCAGGAAGGCCTGGTCAACCAGCAGCTGGCGCAGCTCATCCGCGACGGCGTCTGGCTCAAGAGCTACCTGGCGGCCGTCATGCGCCTCGAGGCCGAGGCCTTCCAGCAGGCGCGGCCCAGTAATACTGAAGTTATCTGTGTAGCAGCAGAGTTGGTCGGCCGGCAGCCGGCGCGGCCCGTTCGGGTGGCAGCGGGTGGTCAGGCCCGCGCCGCGCTCTGGAGCCCCGCCGAGCAGGCGGTGGGTCATCGCGCAGACGCGGCGGCCGGCCTCGTCTGCGCATTTTCCGATCGTACCCCCCTGCACCGGCCGCGAGCCTGCAGCGCCTTCCCGCCTCCCTCGGCACGGGACGACCTGTGGCACAAAAAAAGTGCTCGCTGGCGGGCGTCTGCAGAGCGCCCAGGACGCGCGACAGCAGGCCCCACAGCCGCGTGCCTGTATCAGACAACCGCTGCAGTGTGAGCGGCGGCGGCGCGCGCAGGCGCACTCCGCGCTGGGCGCGAAGCAGGCGCTGCCCGGGCTGCAGCCCGAGGCCGTCGCGATCGCCGCCGAGGCGGGCATCAGCCGCCCGCTGGACGCCCCGTCGCAGGCGCGCGCAGCAGAGCCTGGGCGCCGCGCGCGGCCGCAGGTCGCAGAGGCCTTGTAGCGTACGTCTTGAGCCTGCGGGGCATGCTGTGCCGAACGCGGCGCTTGCGTCGGCACGCGCGGTCACCGCACACAGGATGTGGGCACCGGCCTCAGCGTGCACGCTCACGGGCCGAGCGCTTTGCTGGTGTCCTGCAGGGCATTCAGACAGGGGTGATGCTGCCACATGCTGTGTGCTGTAGACGGCCTGGGCACAAGCAGCAGTGGCACGGTCAGAGCGCTTACCGCGTGACAAGCAGCGGCGAAGCGGTGTCACGCCGTAGAGCCGCGAGCGCGGCAGGGCGACGGCGCGCGCTGACCAAGCGGTGCGCGCGTCGCGCAGGCGTCCGGCCTGGGCACGGCGCGCTCGCTGGCGGGCGGCGCCCGGCGCGCCGCCGTCGGCAAGGAGAACGGCGCGGCGCTGGCAGGCGCGGGCGCCGCGCCCGGCGACAAGCCCATGGGCTACGCCGGCGAGCTGCCGCCCGCGCCGGCGCACCCGCTGGCCAGCCACCGCCGCGGCGACTCGCGCGGCTACGACCGCTACGGCGACGCCGCGCTGCACGGCCCGCAGGCCGCCTGGGGCTGAGGCGCTCGCGGCCCCGGTCTGGCGGCGGACGTCCGCGCGGGGCGCGGCAGGCCATGCGGCGCGCCGCGCTGTGCGCGTGCGAGCGCATTGTGCTGCCGCTGCCGCTTTGGCCGCACCTGGGAATAGACCAGCTCCCGGGCCTGACACGGCTCTGGGGCTGGGGCACCTGGGTGCCCCGGTTCTGCGGTCTGCGCAGACCGTCAGCCCGCCGCAGCACGGCCGCAGCATGGGCGGCCCTTGGCAGCTGTGCAGACAGTCAAGACGATGAGGTGAGTCAGAGTGCTGGGGCTCAATGCGAGAGGTGCTGTGGCCGCGTGGTCACTGAGCAGGCCGGTGCGTACTGTATCTGCGGCCCTGGAGCAGCAGCGCCCAGTGCGCCCGGTGCGCCGGCGACATGGCGCTTGCGCCAGTGGGCGTCTCTGCGCGGCGCTTGCGGACGGCGCCGGGTTGAGGCGGGGTCTGCAACCGCCCCCAGCCGGCCGCAGGGCATGCAGACGTAGACACCGGATGTGGGGGACGCGGGGCGGGGTCAAGAGCGCGGACTGCTGCCATGACCGGCGTCTGGCAGGGACGATGTTGTGAGTTTGGGGCACTGCCGCAGCGGGCAGTGCAGGGGCGGTTCGGCGCTGCTCTGGAGCTGCGGTCGCGACAGCGCACGCTGCTGTCCGGTTCAGGGCTGAGAGAGCGCAGTGCCGCAGTGGGGGCGGGAGGAGCGCGCGCGCGCCACCCGCTCGTGGCCGGACGGAATCGCCAAGTGGGGGACACGGGCGCGCATCTGCGTGAAGTGGGGTTACGCATGTGCACGGAGCACGCACCAAGGAAGTGCTTCTGGGGAGGGGCCTGTCAGGGGAAGTCGCAGGGGTGACCAGGCTGCCAGAAGGGTGGGCGAGGCGGGGCGGTGCAGCAGAGCTAGGCAGGGCTGGGACAGACATCAAGCGCTTAGGGTAGGCCCTTGTTGCTGTTGATGCCGCGGACGCCGCTGCGCGGCCCAGCGGGTGGTTCTTTCTTTTTCGATTCCGCTGTAGCTGAGCGGCGCGTTTGCAAGCACCTTTGCATGCGTGCTGTCCTGTGAGCATGCACTGTACCTGAGCTTGACCCCATCATGCTACAGGACTCTGGAAAAATGAACTTTTGTCGACACGTTGATCGTTGCGGCTGTCTTATGCACACCTCGCGCGCGCCTTCACAGGTCAACCCTTCTTAGCACTGGTGTTGCGTTAGCGGCCTAGCGGCGCAGGGCTGCATGTTGCGAGCTTCTGGCACTCACACCGTGCAGGACCATGGCGCTCCTGCACTGTCATGGCGCACAGCAGAATAAGCAGGCTGGAGGTGTGTATGAAAATCAACTAGACTGAACATGCTTTGTGTGCTGAAGAAAGCTCAGGTTCGGTCCCTCAAAAATTCAGACAAGGCCGGCGGCAGGTTCAATGCGCATGCCCCAGACCGCGCTTATGGAAGGTGAAAGGAAGTGAGGATAGGATCTGATTGCGCTTTCGCACCAGTGGATCGGCGTGCGAGCAGAGGTGCAGGCGTTATCCTAATGCCAGAAATGGGGCCCGGCTAAGGTCTAGGGTCTAGGCAATGAAGGCTGGAGCCTTCCAGCCAGACCGAACGCCACATCGCGCCTCTTTACGAGGCTTTACGCATCGAGACCGGTGCGCCATCCTATCCACGGCCGGGTGGGCTGCGCGCGCCGCTTACCGCCGGCGCGCTGCGTCATCACACACTCCGAGGCGGTCCGCCCAGCAATGGCGGCACACCTTGAGCCCATGAGCCTGTTACAGTATGCCTGCGTGCCGCCACAGTGGCAGCCAAGGTGCCGCAGCAGCCTGCGCTTGGAGCGCGATCACACGCGCGCGCGCACGTGGGGCGCGCAGGAGCGGGCCGCGCAAGTGCCAGCCACCGTCAGGTCAAGCCGGCCAGTGCGTGCAGCTGCGCCAAGCAGGGTGCGGGCGGCATGTTACAGAGTGTACAGCGCGCACGCTGCCGAGCCGGGCCTCGTGGTCCCTGACCTGGGGCGGTGTAAGCGGTGCCTTGTGGGCAGACACTGCATTTTCATGCCTGCTCCCGCGCCATCCTACACGCAGAGGCATGCAGCCGGTCTGACTGATAATGGCCATGCGGGCATGTGCTGAAGACTCGAATGCTTGCAACGCCGGCGGCTGCCTGCTGTGCGCCAGTCTGGCGTCGGCCATGCATGATGTCCTGTGGCCCTGCGAGGACCCTCTGCTCTGCGTGCTGCAGGCTGTTCCCTTGCAGGCTGTTCCGTGAGGCGCGCACACACTGAGCGGCTTGTTGGCGCGCCGTGTGTGTGTGGCAGGTGCAAGGGCGCCGCCAGAATGGCGAAAGGCAGCGCACGCGCTCGCGTCGCCGCACTGGTCAAGCGCCTGGCGCCGGGCGGCTCTGCCGCCGAGCACGCGGAGGCTGCGCACACGCTGGGGCGCCTGTGCTTTGACAAGGGCCCAAACAGGGAGTATGCGCGAAGATGCGGGGGCGTCGCGGCGCTGGTCGGGCTGCTGGCGCCCGGCGGGACAGACGCCGTGCACATGCACGCTGCCGCGGCGCTGCGCAGCCTGTGCCTTGCCAATGCACAGAATCAGGATGGAGTCAGGGAGTGCGGGGGCGTCGCGGCGCTGGTCAGGCTGCTCGCGCCCGGCGGCCCTGCGGCTCTGCAGCAGCAGGCTGCCGGGGCGCTGTCAGACCTGTGCAGGCAGAACGGCCAGAACAGGGACAGCGTGCGGGAGTGCGGGGGCATCGCGGCGCTGGTCAGGCTGCTGGCGCCCGGCGGCCCTGCGGCTGTGCAGTGCGAGGCAGCTGGGGCGCTGGCACGTCTGTGCGTGGAGAATGCCAGGAACCAGGACAGCGCGCGGGAGTGCGGGGGCGTCGCGGCGCTGGTTGGGCTGCTGGAGCCCGGCGGCTTGCCTGCCGTGCATGAGGCGGCTGTTGCGGCGCTGCAGAGGCTATGCTGGGACAGCATGCAGAACAGCGACAGCGTGAGGGAGTGCGGGGGCGTCGCGGCGCTGGTCGGGCTGCTGGCACCTGGCCGCTCCGCTGGCGTACAAAAGCGAGCCGCGCTCGCGCTGGGAAACCTGTTCATAAAAAACACCCGGAACCAGGACAGAGGACGGGAGGGCGGGGGCGCCGCGGCGCTGGTCGCGCTGCTGGCGCCCAGTCGCTCCGCTGGCGTGCAGGATCGGGCCGCAATTGCACTGGGGAACCTATGCTTCGAAGGCATCGGGAACAAGAACAGTGTGCGGGAGTGCGGAGGCGTCGCGGCGCTGGTCAGGCTGCTGGCGCCCGGCGGCTCTGCTGCACTGCACGCGTATGCTGCCAGGGCACTGCGCAACTTGTGCAGTGGCAACGCACACAACAGCAACAGCGTGAGGGAGTGCGGGGGCGTTGCGGCGCTCGTCGGCCTGCTGGCGCCCGGCAGCTCTGCTGCTGTACGCGAGCAGGCTGCCGCGGCGCTGTTAGAGCTGTGCTCTGTCAGCGCTCAGAGCAGGGACGCCGAGTGCAGGGGCGTGGCGGCGCTGGTCGGCCTGCTGCGCCTGCGCGTCCTGCTGCTGTGCACGAGCATGCGGCCGCCGCGCTCGTCAATTTGACCGGCGAGTGCGAGCGCTGTCGGGAGGCTGTCAGGGCATGCGGGGGTGTTGCAGCCCTGGAGCGCATGCGTGCATGCGCCGACTCGGCAACGGCGCGCGAGAGGGCGGCGGCGGCGCTGCGCAACCTGGCGCACGTCTAGCAAGCAGGGGAAAGAGGGCCAGGCTGAGGCGGGCACGCTCTACGGTCGAGTCGGGGCGGCAGCGGTGGCGGCAGCGGTGGCTACTGCTGTCGTGCCTCACAGTTTGGTGGTGCTCAGGACGCCGGGCTGGCCATTTGTTGGTGCAAGTATCTGCTGTCACGCAGTGCGGAAGCATCACACAGTGGCATGCACCTCACAGAGGCATGCATCGCCAGGGCGTGCGGTATGGATGGGCGCGCCTAGCGCATAATAGGCCTGCCTCATGACATGCCGAGGGGTGGGCAGGAGCACATGTTGCACTGCCATGGCTGCACTTCCAATCGAGCTAATTGTGACAAAGCGTGCGGGCGCATTACATGCACCATCATTCACCGCGCGCCAAAGACGGCGCAGCCAACTGCGTCGCGTTCTGTATAAGCTTGTCTCAACCCTATCAGCTTTTGCTGCACTGGCGCCGCGCAGGCGCTCTATCTCGCGTTGCCCCACGCGAAACGGACGGCGGCGCAGCCGAGCGCAGCCGCGCCCCTCTTCCAGCATAGGGTTAGTTACCCTACACCGCATCGCCCAGCACGCGCCGGAAGGCGGCGTAGTCGAGCGCGGCCGCGCCCTCGTCCAGCAGGCGCTGCCCGGGCGCGTCCAGGGCCAGGCCAAACTCCTGCATGCCGGGTCGGCGCATCAGGGTACGGCCGCGCTGACCGGGTCGCGAGGCGCTCAGCCTCCCGGCCGGACATGGCTGATGCTGGCATGGTCGGGCAGAGGCGTGCGCGGCACGCGCAGCCCGCTCTGTACCCTAGGTTAGGACTTGTGCGCGCAGCGGCCTGGCCCACGACGCGTGCTCAGATGCGGGTGCGCGACACGCGGCATTCTGTCATGGCCCCGTGTGCTGTGTTGCAGGTAGGTGCTCGCAAGTGAACAAGCGCGGTAGCGTATGCAGAGCAGCAGCCTGGGCGAGAGTGAGCGGGACGCCTGCAGCATGCAGGCACGCCCATGAGGCTCATGCGCGCCGAACGCTAGGGCTCATGCGCACCCAGGTCCAGGGCACAAGCAGGGCACCGCACCGCGAGGCAGCTCCGTAGCGCCTGCACGGTCACGGCGCCGCCCGTGTCCCACTGCGCAAAAGCAGCGCCTGCCTGCTGTCAGCGCCGCGGCTGCTGGCCGGCCTGCTCAGGTTGCTGCTGTTGTTGCACCGAAGGCTCCGGCCACGGCGGGAGGGCGCGCACCGTGCTGCTCAGCGCGGCGAAAGCGGCCGCACTGGCGGGGTCGTCGGGGGTTGCTGGCGCCGCAGGCGCGACCGGGGCGCGGACCTCCTGCACTGGCCCCTGCATCAGCTCGCCGGACGTGGGTTGCCCGAAGCGTGGCGGCAGGGCGGGACCCGCCCCTGGCTGACAGCCATCCTGGGCGCTCACCTGTACGTCCGCGCCTGGCATAGGTGCCGCCTGCGTCTTCCTCGCCGGCGGCAGGTGGTTGCCTGCGAGCGCTCCTGTCAATATGCCGTGCGCGTGTGCAAGGGCTGCGCAGCACACAGCAGGCAGACGGCGTCCCTTGTGGCGCGCGCGCACCCGTACTGTGGCGCCCTGCCATTGCTCTGTTGGGCTGTCGGAGCACACGGGCCTGGATCTGGTGGCGCTTCCTCGCGCGGACGTTAAAAGGGAACGCCGGCACGCATGTGATGAAGTAGAGAATATGGCAATCTGCGGCAGTAGGGTGTCCAGGTGTGCAGTTCAGCTCCAGTTAGGAGCTGCAGCCTTGCGGCAACCCAAGAGCCTGGACTTTGTGTGTATAGTAAGAAGGCCTTTGCTCGCTCCTGGGCACGCGCAGTGTCTCGAGCAAACCAGGGAACTGGTGGAGGGCTCTGCATCACCCGCGTAGCCAGCGTCGCTATGAGAGAGCCTGATGCAGCGCCTGGACGGAATTAGCACTGCAGGGAGAGCTGCGCTGCGAGACCTGGCGTTCGGTTCGGCTGCGGCTCAAGCGGTGCCACCCAGGTGTGTGGGCTACCACAATTATTTGATGCGACCCGACCTCCGGGCTGGGCTTGGGGTCGGCGACCTGGCCCCGATATGAGACAGGGCAGCACGCTGAGTTGCAAAGCAGGCGCCTGGGTTGCGGCGGAGGCGCTAGCTCGAGTACCCGCTTTCTGGGACGCGCTTAATGCGGAGCCTGGCCCGAACGAGAGCGCTGCGGGGGTGTGTTCGTCTGCGTGCGGGCTCAACTTTCGGTTCACAACGGGCTGAGTAGTGCGTGACAGAATCGTCGTACCAAAGGACCAACTGTCTGAGAGGGGCACCTGCCAAGGTGCTTCTCCTCCTCCTTGTCCTACAGGGCTGCCCAGTCTGGCTGCACCTCAGCTGGGGCTCACAGGCCACCAGCGGACACACCTGAAAAGCCGTGCGCCGGGGCTTAGGAGCGCGCAGCCGCTCGGCGCGCATCGGCGCGGCGGGCGTCCGGAGAGCCGCCCGCGCAGCCCGGCGGCGGGCAGGCGTGCCACGGCGCTTCAGCTTAGCCAGTCCAGCTCGTGGAGCGCTGCAGAGGCTGCTGACAGGTGTGCGGGCGCCGCCACCCTGGCCACATGGGCTGCGCGCGCGGATGTTTCGCTGTGCGCCGGCCGGACGGGGCCGCTGCAGCGCACCCTGACGCAGCAGCTGGCGCTACGCTGGAGCCTCTGCACACACTTTCAAACGCAGCGCCGGCAGCCCAGAGCGCGCGCCATGGCCTCCTAGCCAATGCTAGCCCAGTGTACTAAGTCTCAACCGCGGCCATTTGCAGCCCGGCAGGCGTGCGCGCCGCCCTGAGCGGGTCAGCAGAGCATGGTGGGAACCTGTGCGGCAGCGCAGGGGCGCGCCTGGCCGCACCTTTGGGTGTGCGTGGATGTGATGCACACCGGGCGGGCCTGCAACGCGCCGCCCTGTGACAGCCTCTTTTTTCAACCTTTGGCAAGCCAGACAGGGAGAGAGGTCATCTTTGGGCGCTGCACAGCCAGCTGGTGAATGGGGCGTTGCCGCTCCTGTCCCATGCAGCTCAGTGAGCTGCCTGGGCAGCTCAGTGAGCTGGCAGCTCCGTGAGCACTGAGCTGCCTGCCCAGCAGCCTGAGCTCAGCTCAGGCTGCTGGGCACTGTGGGTAATGCCAGCTCCAGTCGGGTAGCCAGCCACTACAGGCCGCCACTGCGCGTCCGGCTCGCCGAGCGCCCCGTGGTGCTGAGCGCATGCGCGGCGCGTCCGTGGCCACACAGCGTCTCCTGGCGCCTACCAGCCTGCGGTAAGCGTCCCTGTGGCGCGCGCAGGTGCGACCGCCAGCCGCTGGAGTCGCTACGAACAAGGCGCGCCGGGGCCGCGCAGACCGCGGCGCCGGCCAGCGGCGGCGGGCCCGTGCGGCGCGCGCTCTCCACGGACAGCGGCCGCGCGGCAGCCACGCGCCCCAGCTTGCCAGGTGCGCCGCGGCCCCTGAGGCTGGAGTGGGTCAGCAGTTGGGGCTGTGGAGCCGCTCACGCAGCGTGAGTGGTGCCGTCTGCTGCGCGGGCATGGTTGTTAATTGGGCTGCCGACCCCACACCTGCGCGGGCAGTGCAACATGCGTGCGCTGCGCTGACATGGTCCAGGCCGCCGGCAGGGCGCCGACTGCGCTCGGCCCCGGCGCGGACCGCCGCGCCGCAGCTGGCGCGCCACTGCCGCGCGGGCGCCGGCGCGCTGAGCCAGGCGCCGGCCACAGTGATGATCGTGCCGCGTGAGTCGGTGCTCTGCCTCACGCCATACGCCGGCGGCCACGGCGGCGGCCACGCCGGCGCGGGCGCCGGCTGCCGCAGCGGCGGCAGCCCCACCGCCCTGGACGCCGCCGCGTATGCGTGCGCGGAGCTGCGCACGCTGCTCACGCAGCCGGCGAGCCCGAGCGCGGCGTCCGGCGCGGCCCACCCGTTCTGGGACGCCCCCGCGGCTGCTGCGGGGCCGGCGGCGGGCTTCCGGCTGGCTGAGGCATGCCGCCCCGCCGAGGGCTTCCGGCTCGCGGGCGGCCCGCCGACGGCGGGGACCGCGTGCGCGGCCGCGCCCGGCGCCGGCGCCGGTAACAGCCTGAGCGGCGGCGGCCGCGGGCAGCAGAGCTTCCTGGAGTCGCTGCGGCAGCGCGACGCGCTGGCGGCGCGGCGCAGCTGGGCCGCCGGCGGAGCCGCCGCCGGCAAGGCGGGCGCGGCGGCCGGGCCAGCGGCGACGGCCGGGTTGGGCGGCGCGCACGGCAGCACTAGCTCAAACCCGTGCATGGCCGCCTTGCCGAGCACCTCCGCGCTGCTGATGCCGGCCCGCCCAGCGCCAGGCGCGAGCCTCGCGCTGGGTGCGCTGCCCGGTGCCGGCCCAAGCATGGCGCCGCACCTGGCGCTCAGCCCGCCACGCGCGACGCCGCTGAGCCCGCCGCGCGCTGCCGCCGCGCACGCCTGCCCGCCGTGCCTGTCGCCGGTCAGCACGCTGCCGCCGGTGCTGGCGCAGACGGAGGCGCCTGGGCCGGCCGCGTGCGCCCGCGGTGACGCGCCCGATCGCAGGCGGCGGGCCGCGGCGAGCGCGTGCAGCGACGCGGACGCCGGTCGGCAGGCAGTGGCCGGCACGCCGCGCCCCACTCCGCCCCCAACCCTGCACTTCAGCAAGCCGGCGCCGCGCAGCGCCACCGCGGTTGCCGCGGAGGACCTGCAGCAAGCGTTCTTTGCGGCGGTGGGCGTGGCGCTGGCGCCCACGCTGCCTGGGGGCGCCGGCACGCCCCGCCCGGCGGGCCCCGGCGCTAGCAGGCTCGGGGCGCCCGGCGCGCGCCAGAGCCCCGGCCCCAAGCCCGGCCCGGCCGCGCCCGCCGGCGGCCAGCCGCGCGCGTGCGGGCCCGCCGCCGGCCGGGCCGGCACGGAGCGCGGCGGCGCGGGGCCGCGCAGCCCGCGGCGCGCGGCCAGCTGCCAATGGGGCGCGCTGGAGGCGGAGGGCCGCGCGTTTGCCAGCGCGGCCGGCATGGATTCCGACAGCCTGCTGCACGACGTGCTCGCCGTCGCGGAGCGCGTCTTCGCGGCGCCGCTGGCCGCGGCCTGAGCGGCCGCGCAGCCTGCCCCAGACCTAGCCAGGGCCGGAGTGCGCCAGGCGGCGGCAAGCGCGCGCGCCGCTGCGCCGCCGGCGGCCCCACAAGCGGCACAGAACTTGGGTTTGCCAGTCTGCGTGTGAGCATGCATGTCAAGAACTGGCGGGGTGCTGCTTGCGCAGTGCAGGCGGCCCGCATCTTAGGTTTACTCTGAAGGGTCAGGGGCGGCGCAGGACAGCCTGCCCGCCCGAGTTTGCATGCCTGTACGATATGCTGCCTGTGCGGGAACTTTCAGGCGTGGCAGGCATGGCCAGCGAGCCTGGGCCGGCAGCAGCGTGCCCACCAGAGCCGTTCGAGACGTCTGTGCTCCCGCCGCGCGCTCGAAATGCTGCTGCGCGGCACACGGGCCCCGAGCAAGGCTGCTTCACGCAAGGCGCAGCATAGGCGCCCGACAGCCGCGCACCCCGCCGCTTCGCCTGCCCTCAATTTTGGATTGTGTTGAGCCCTGGGTGCCAGCTCAGGAGGATGCGGTATTCAGCAGTGCCGGTCTGGGGTTGGCTGGTTGCCAGGCATGCAGGCCCTGTGTGGCGAGTGGGACGGGCGCGCTGCCGGCAGCGTCTGCGCGCGCAGCCGGCTGCGCCCGCTCTAGCAGTGCTGCTGCATTGAGCGCTGTTGGTGGGTAGGTAGTTGCCTTGCTCGGACAAACGCTGAAGTCTGTAAGTGCACTGCAAGTCCCTGCCCAGCTTCAATAGCGTGTTTCTCCTACAGCCTTTTCATCGCCAAGCAGCAGGTGACCTAGAGTGCGCAGGCAGCCTGCTTGCCTAAGCCGCTTGCAAACTTGCGAGGTAGCTTTTTTCGCATCGCAAGGCAGTATCTGCAGCAGCGAGTTGCATGCAGGCACCAGGGCCTCACTGCATGTGGCAGGGTACGCTCTCAGGTGCGCGCGCAGCCTGCAGCCAGGGCGCGGCTACGAAAACGACAGCAGCTCCACATCGAACAGGAGCGTCGCGTTGGGCGGGATGACCTGCGCGCCGCCGGCGCCTCTCAGGGCGCGCATCTGCCATGCCCCTGCGCAACATCTGCCATGCTCCCGCACATATCTGGGAGCAGCAGGCGTCGCATGCGGGCAGCCCCGCTGCAGCAAGCAGGCAGGCCCTGCTCCAAGCAGGCGCAGCCAGACCATGCGTGAGCTCGGAGCGCACCCCGGCCGCGCCCTTCGCGCCGTAGCCGTAGTCAGGCGAGATCGTCAGCTTCGCCTGCTCGCCCTTGGACTGCGCGTCCGTGCACCAGAGGCGCGTCAGGCAGGCCTCGTCGCGCCCCCGCTCCCTTCCATAAGCATGGCACACCACCCCCTTCCAAAAGCAAGGCGCTCCACCCCGGCGAACAGCACTGAAGCGCACACTGGCCGCATGAAGCACAGAGCAACACAAGGCTTCCTCCTGCAGGAAAGCGCATGCGACCAGGGAAGCGGTCCAGCCAGCCCTGCTCTGCTGATCAAGGTGGCAAAATAGGCGCACCATCTTGGCGACACCCTCGTCCCAGCCCCTGCCGCCCCGAAACCTCAGAAGTCAGTCGCCACACCGCTGCAGCTCATGCCTGCAGCACACATAACGGCACCAGGCTTTGTTGAACAGCTACCGACAAAGAGAGCACTTGCTCACCCTCTCCTCTTCAAGCACCAGTGCGCGCGCACTGGGACTGCAAACTCCTGCCAGCACCTGGAGCGTGCGCCTGCTTGGATGTGACTATCACTGTATGGAATGCAGGGCTCTGTTCGGCATTCATCCCGCCTTGAACACACTTCCAAACCATCCCGGCAACCCGGTCTATTCAAATGGTTGTGCGCACTTGATGACCTGGCCCTGACCCAGGTTGAAGGAGAACGGCTGGCCGCGGTCGCGCGACGAGTCAAACTTCTTCCCGTTGGTCAGCGTCCCGGTGTAGTGGACATTCACCGTCTGGCCTGCGCATGTGGCCAAGGGACAGTGTACAGGAGTTGCGTGTTGGCCAGGAACACCCACTCCTATGCCTCTAAACCCGAACGCAGTCCGCGCACCCCCCTCACAAGCAATCATAGGCTGCTATGGACATGTGCAGGCGGCGGCACATTGAGTGCATGGCACTTGCAAAGCAGCAAAGGCCTCTTGAGTTTTACGCTAGCGCTAAGTACTGGTCACTTGTTGCTACGCAAGGCAGCCTGGGTGCTACGGACATTGACATGCAGTGCACCTCATGCAGTCCGTCATGCACTAATGACAAACTTTGGTATGCCACTTACACGAAACACCAAATCAGCCCACAGGACATTGCCATGCAGGATGGACGTGGACCTTTGCAAGGTACCCCCTGCGCCGGGAAGCTGCCTGCGCCCGTCCTGGCGCACAAAGGACAGCGGCGGCCGCTATTATAGCAGACCGTGCGAAGGCCTGGAGGGAAGCGGCACCTTTCTTGGGGTAGTTGGTGCCGTCACCAGGCTTGATGGTCTCCACATCCACACCCATTGCGCGAGTGACGAGGCGGCGAGCGGGGAGTCTGAAGGCGGCGAAGGAGGGCCGCGCAGAGAGGGACCGGAGGGCGTGCATGGGAGTCTCACTGGCGCTGTTCTCTGGCACGCATGGAAGGGGCCTAGGGTCTTGTGTCAAGCCTTCAGGCTTTTCAAAGAAGGCAAGGGCCAGGCATTTGCGGCGTTGCCTGTTTTATTCTCGCATGCCTGAAGCTGTACCTTGCCCCAACGGTCCCAAATGTCCCTTGACCTGTGAGTGCGTGGATATCTTGCCTGCTTGCTTGACACTTGTGCCTAAACAGCCCTAGTTGGCTGAC
>JAABUH010003257.1_pt1 | contig 14231 bp, 11 predicted proteins | sample 5559121 | NCBI WGS metagenome assembly JAABUH01 (sample SAMN10711871, study PRJNA513364) | rock metagenome | isolation source: Antarctica rocks | place: Antarctica: Victoria Land, Battleship Promontory nord | collected 2015-12-28 | reverse complement strand
ATATGTGTTCAGTATGGCATGCGTAGCGGCCTACCTACCTGTATATAGAACAACACAGTTAGAGTGTCTGTAAGTAAGTTGTGTGGTATTAAGCAAACACCGGCAAAGATGTGAGTCGCAAGCAGTCCTTGTAAACAGGAGTTTGGTCTGGCATTGTTGCCACAAGACGCGCTTTCAACAAAAGCTATGGCCTGTTTGGCTAGGTTTTAGACACACAATACACCCTCTTCATGTAATCCTACCGGAGTTTGGCATAGTGTCTCTGGCCAGACCCGTAGATACGGCGTATACTCACATAAACCTCATGTCAGCCATTTGTCAGCCTGGTGAAGCAATCGCAGCGAAATCGGTTCAAGTGAGTGGTAATGTCGTCCGCATTTGATGCATAAGCCAGCCAACTCACAGCGAGTCACAGCCAGGATGCTGTGAATCGGTCCACAATATTCACCTGCAGCAAACGCTATCCTGCTGCTTTCCAGACTTCTCAGGATCTAGGCGACTCGGCCCAAATGTACAAAACTTGTCTGCGTGGCTTACATAAGAACAGGTCGAAGTTGTAAGGTATAGCATCCCCGCCAAAGATTCTCCGACAAGTGCGTAACTTTCTCAGAGCAAGCTTGTCTGCTACGGCAGGTCCAGTGCTCTTTGGTCCGTCTCCAATCGCAGTTGATGCGCCAAAATTCTCACACGTGTTTTCGCACGGCCTTGCGGAGGGTTGCCCGAAACTTTTGGACTCATGTCACAGACTCCTTCACAGTTTCAGGACAAGTGAGCAGTTTAAGCGCAGGTGAACTCGCGAGAGCTGTCACTGAAGCTGACGAAAGGGGCGAACATTTTACCTCTTATCGTAAGAAGCAGGCGAAATCTCATGAGCTATCTGCTATATTTTCTAGCACTTTAGCAAGCACTCTTTTGTATCTCATTTTACTGGAGGAGAAGCAGCCTCAACTTGTGGTGGTTGTGGCAAGTTGTATTGCACTGATGGGCTCAATTGCAGACGTAACATTAGCGCAGCTGTGCTTTTGGATAATTACCAGACCTGACAGCCTTATTGAACAGGCAGTCATGGAGCGCAGGGACAAAGAAAATAAGGACTCTCCTGTTCATGAAAGCTTACTCACAGCACCTCTTATGTGGGGTGAACGCTCTGCCAAGGTGTTTGCTAAGATGTCACCACCTGCAACCATGGTGTTAATTAGTATGGCTGTGTTTTTGCATTATCCTGATGCAAGCATTATGCGCATTGCAAAAATGTTTGCCATTATTGCCTCATTGGCATGGGTTATGTTGTTCACTGCAATAGCTTCACTCTGGGTTTAAGATACTTGGGCATACTGCAAATGTAGGTTGGCTATGGGCCCGTATACACTAGGCATTGTTGTCCATGAAGCCTGGCATTGTCAGACGATTTGCGTCATAATGTTGCCAGGAAGCTGACGCTGCTTGTGAATTGGTTTGGCACAAGTGTGGCAGGTCATTGTTGTGTGAGACAATGATGGCCCTGACGTGATGTTTGAACTCTTGGGCATGTCATTTGTCTCAACATTTTTATGTTGTCTTTGTCACCACAAGCTCTGATGTTAGGCTTGTGAATATTGTGATTGTGTCCCACTATATATGCTGACATATGCTGACTGTTCACGCAATGCTACTCAGGATGATGAAGATAGGCAAGCAGTCAGCATCAGTGTTGTGTAAGGAGATCATGACAGAAGAAAACACACCAGGTTTCATACGCTGTGCATACGCTGTGCGGCATCACAATGGAACAGGATCTTTAGTACTCCAGGGCTACAATAGCTTGATGTCAAGATGTTACAGCAAGAATAGGACGGTCACATGTCCAGGGTTGCTTGAAGGGCGCAGACTCATGCAGGCACCTGCAGCACACCACTTTCCCCCATGGCAATGCATGCCATGTAGTCTTCGGCATCGTTGCAGCTCACTTGTCTAGACAGGTACTGCGATGTGGAGATGTTGTCTATTGGATGGACAGGTGCATAGTGATTGCAAGCCATCTTGATGTGCCAGCAATTATTTTTTTAATTGGAAGGTAGGCGCAGAGAGCTGGAAACTATAAAGCTGGGACTGTCAAACTTGGTCATGTAATCCCAAGGCACGGGACGAGTCATTATACATAATGTATAATAGATTGCCAATATAACATTGGAATCTGGGGATAGTGAGCAAATATGCCAAGTACAGCAATGCATATGACTTTAGTCACTCTTTGAGTACGGCTGTACAAGTGATTCAGCAATCTATTTGTGGCGCCAAGTATTGTCCCAAGCGACTTGATTCCCGGGAGCTCATGCGTGCCAAAGTAGTCACTTCTCCTGTCTGCCCAGCACTTACTTTCCGCGGCAGACTCCCACAGAAGTCCTTTACTAATGCTCGGTGCTTGATGTAGTGACACTTGCTGCGTATGCTGACTGAGACAATCAGTTGATGATGATGAATATCCTGCGCGTCCCAGATCATCAATCACTGCTTCATGTGATGCTACAGACCTTGTGACTGATGTGCACTGGAACCCAGTACAGCGCTCAAACGTTTATAGCACCAATGCAAGCGCAAGTGAAAACATCATCAGGTGATGGTGAAATATGTTGCAGATCCCAGCTGACCAACCACACAAGCCCTATGACCGATGTGGACTGTAAGCGCTCACATGTGCAGAAAATCATTGCTGCGTATGGTGGGTGCTGACTCAGACATTCCGCTCACAAAGCATCATCAGCTGATGATGAAATATGCTGCTCAGCCCAGCTCATCGATCATTGCTTCATCTGGTGATACATATAGATCTTGTGACTGAGATGCAGTGGAACAACAGCACATGTGCCCAGTTCCAGTACTGCGCTAAAGTGTGCAGAACATTAATGCAGCACACCTGGGTGCTTGATGTAGTTGGGTCTCATGCACACAGCCTGTGACTGCTGACTGAGATATGTTCATAAACCTCAGTTGATGATGATGCAATGTGCTGCAGATCCCAGCACACCAAACATTGTTGCATCTGGCTAGACACTGATTCGGAGGGTGGGCTGGCCAATGGCAAGCAACTCCAATGAAATCGGTTTCGGGAGGAGATGAAACGATTTTGTTGTGACGATTTGGAATAGTCTTGCCGTGCAACCAAATGATGATTCTGAATGGTGACTATCGACTCGTCAAACCGATCGTTTGTCGTCGTTCTGATTGGAGGGTGGGCTGGCGAATGGTAAGCACTTTTGTCAGGAAAAAAACGATTCAGCTGCTCAAATCGATATGCTATCGATTTTGGTCAAGGGATTTGTGGTCAACGCTCGAGTTCGGGAGGAGATGAAAGGATTTTTCAAAATCTTCAAACCGATGGTTTGGCGTCGTTCTGATTTGGAGGGTGGGCTGGCCAATGGTAAGCACAATTTTCGGGGAAAATCGATTTTTGGTCAACGCTCAAATCGATTTCAGGAGGAGATTAAACGATTTTGTGTTTGCGATTTTCGATTCTCAATGATAACTATCGAATCGTCAACTTGCAAACCGGAACGAAGAATGCGGTTTGAATTTGAAGTAGCTGTTTACCCTTCCTTTTTTACAAACAGATATCATAATGCTCTTCATGCCTCATCATGCATGATGTCAACTCTCAAATGTGCTTGCATTGGTCTTCTGCACATCTGTGTGCTGTCAAATCTGTGTTCAGCCAAAAGGTCTGCGCATAAGTCAACACATGCAAAGCAGTGAACGATGAGCTGGGATGCGCAGCATATTTCATGTACAGCAACTGTCACTGCATCAAATACTGAGCGGCGCAGGCATCGATGTAATGCACATCTGCATGCCGTACTGGAATGGAGTGCTCAACATAATGCATCAGCAATTGATGATGTTTTGTGTTGTTGTTCCAGTGCACATCAGTCACAAAATCTGTCTGTACCATCAGATGAAGCAGTGATTGGCGAGGTGGAGTGCGCAGCATATTATCATCAACTAATGATTTGCAGCCAAAGTAAGGGCTCTTGTATCCCTTCCTTTTCACCCCTTTTCACCCCCTTTCCCAGAAAAGGGGCAGGGAAGGGATACAAGGAAGGTTTTCCTAACAAAAAAGGTATTTGAAGGGAGGGCCACGACACAAACAAAAAGTATCTTTTCAAAAAATGGTCAGCAGCCCCATGTGTGTAGCAAGTGTCAGCTGAGCATGCATAATTGTTATGCACATCTGAGGGCCGCACTGGAAACGGGCACATCAGTCACAAAATCTGTTTGTACCATCAGATGAAGCAGTGATTGGTGAGCTGGAATGCGTAGCAAAATTCATCATCAACTGGTGATGTGTTACAAACAGCCAAGGTCTCTGTCAGCAGCCCCATGTGCATCAAGTGTCAACAGATCATAACATAAACTGCCTAACACCACCTACAACTACTTGCATAACATAACATATTGTGCGCGTGTGCATCAATGGCAGTTTATGTCATCATGAGCTGATGGTGTTGTATGAGCGATGTTGAATGATCTGTGCCTTGGTGCCTGTCAGATCAATACTGACACGTCTTGTCAATGTGGCATCAAGAGGCAGTGGTACTTTACAGCTTGTTCACCGAACAGACACATACATTCTGACATCTTGATTGCTACCTCCCTTCAGGCAAGCATACGCATGTTTTCCCTGCCTAGCACGGGCTGTGGATAGAGATTGAAAGTCTCTGGCACTTCAGCCTGGGGGTTGACTGCTCAAATGATTTCTTGTAGCGGCCATTTCGGGCACAACACAAGCTGCCACATGTACCTTCTCTGCCCCCCATGTCTCGCTGTACACGCTGAAGGTCTTCAAAACCTAGTAGAATCTTGGTAGCCAAGCCTGTCTTGAACCCATTTTGCCGCAGCCATTTGTGTACCCCGCCTACTACAGCTGGGTTCGGGAATGCCCATATGGCTAGTAAGTCAGTCAAGCCAGCCTGCGCAAAATTACAAACTGAAGTATCACAAGGATTTCAAGATGCAAGTCATGCAACCCTGAATTAACGCAAGCAATGTACTTCAGTTATATGCATGGCCATGGGCAGGCAGGCGAGGATTCAATCATTGAACAGAAAGCGCATGTAGCCCATGCTATGGTCTTTGCCTCAGACCAATCCATATGAAGTTGGCTGCCATCCTTTGATGAGCCAATGAGCCATTAGGTAGCATGGCTGGGATCTTGGTATCCAAACGCATGCTCCCACCGCTCCTGTGACTGAAAGCATTGGCGCAACTTGACAGCTGAACAGCTTCCGGTGCTCAAGTCCTGCGGCTGGTGCATGTTGCAGCTGAAGTACATGTATGTGTCTAGCACTGCCTCTATCACAGCATCAGCATGTGATGATCTGCTGACCTGGTCTGTTGACCAGAGCAGCGATGCGAATGTTGGGGCCCCTTGCTTGCCTGCAAATACAAAGAGGCGGCTATATGAACACATGCATGTGCATTTCTGAATGTGCACAACGGAAGCTTATGCTCACTCTTTCAGACTATCTCCCATGCTGATGAGCAGCTCTGCCACAAGCCTCTTGAACACCTGCAATACCACAGCTGTCACAGATGCAGGACTGCTGGCTGTGCATGCAATGATTGCAAAGGCACAGACGGATGCTGAAATACCCACCTCCTCCTCAATCATTGGCAACGACAATAAGTCTTTTGGAGTTGCTTCTTGAAGCAAGGTTTGCAAATATTTGAGCAGATTCTTCTTGGTCAGACAGACCAATGGCAGGTTGCCGGCACAATGAGCAGTAGCAGTTGCCAATGATAGACTGGGGTGGCCATATTCTTTACCTTTTGCTGATGATCCTTGCCATCATTGCCAAGTGGAAAATGGCAAGGATGGCAAGCATCATTTCAAGCATCTAGGTGTGATCTTTAGTTTATGCTGACATGGTTTAGACTGTGAGTCCAGTCCAGTGTCGCCCTAGCTTGACTGATACCTCCATGTATTCGTTTCTTGGGAATGTAAACGTGATTGTCAGAGATATAGTTTGCATCTTTGACCAGCAATGGCAAACACCTCAAAATGTTTATTTCCTGGACGTCTGTGATCTTCAGTTCATCCTGTAAATTCAGACCAGTGTGGGCATAGCTGACCTCTATCGCCATTGTGTTGTTCCTTGTTTATCTAAGCATGATGATTAGATCATTTTTGCATCTTTACACTGTGACCAGCAATGCAAACAGGTGTCTCGTACCTCCATCTGTTTGCTTCTTGGACATCTGAGTGTGATTTTCAAATCATGCTCACATGTTTTGAAGGTTCGGACTGTTCAGACTGGCTGCAGACCAGTGTTGGCACAGCTCATCTTATATCTCCAACATTTTGTTTCTTCGACATCTGAGTTCACATGTTTGCATCTTCGGACTGTGAGTCCAGACAAGCGATGACAAACAGCTGACTCACATCTCCATCTATTTGTTTTCTGGACATCTGAGTGTGATCTTTAGTTTATTCTGACATTGTTTAAGGTTTGGACTGTGAGTCTAAACCAGTGTGGGCATAGCTGACCTACATTGCCATCTGTTTGTTCTTGGTTATCTAAGCATGTTAGTTAGATCATGTTTGCATCTTTGGACTGTGAGTCCAGACCAGCAATGGCAAACAGCTGACTCATAACTCCATCTGTTTGCTTCTTGGACATCTGAGTGAAATCATTAGATCATGCTGACATCTGTCTGTTGATTGCAAACACGAAAAAGATAGCATCATGCGTGTATGGTAGGCTTCTTTTGTTCAAGTCTGAATCAGCCTTTCAAGTTGAGGTGGCATGGTTGCATATGAAACTGGTTTTGTTGAGCTTTAGATGGCCAGATCAGTGCACATTATGCAGAACCCTTTATTGTTGGCCTGTCATATGGTGCAGGGGCCAAAGCTAAAAACTGACCTCAGCACCAGCTCAACGCCTGCTGCACGATTCATGTCAGTACGGAGGGTTTTGAGTGAAAGGAAGGTGCGCAAACTTGATGTAGAATCACTTGCTGAAATTCCTCAAGGATGGGATAGGCTGTGCTGAATCGGCAGTGATATATAACAAATTAGCATATGGAATCATATGCATGCTGATCTTTTGCATTCCCAGCATACCAGTGCAGTAACTCATATGTCCGCTTTAATGCGGCTGGAGAATAGCTAATGCGGCTGTGATGAGATTCCTTGTGCACAGCCTTCTCTCGTTGCATTTGATCTAACTCCTCCTTGTCCGTATCACTCAACTCGTGGATAACCATACAAACGTCTTGCTTGCGCTGCAGGTGTCCCTGCAAACACTTTTCGCCTTGAATTGATCGATGGCAGTGCTCACAAGTAAGGTGCGTCGGGATTCACACCATTTCCGTGAGTAATGCAGGTTTTCGCCATGTTACATGATAATCGTCTTCTGAACTAAATACTTCCCAACGGTAGGGAGTCTAGGTACTAAATGAATGACGTTCAGAATTTAGGGTTGAACTAATGCACGTTTCTTTTGTTACATACTGTGAGTCCAGCTTCTGTTACTAATGACGATAGCGACCCAAGTCGAAGCTTGTGCGCAGAAGCAATTAAATCTTGTGCACATTGATACACAAGAAAGAATAAAAAGACACTCTTTTTACCAGGTCGCATGAAGGAATCAAGTCAACCGTAAAGAGTCATTGGAAAAATAGCGATGATCCCAGAAGAGTACAGCAGACTTCAGTTCGCCCTTGACAGGTACCAGTGCCTACGCAATGACAGCTGCCTGCAGCACAGTTCAACTGTCAAGCGCAAGCATCACTGCAGCAGTAACAGACAGCAACATTCATCAACGGCACGCAACAGCAGGCAGCAACGCACTCACTTGATGGCAAGCTCCCGATGGGCTGCATAGAGAAGAGCCGGATAGGCTAGAAGCAAAGCCTGTAACAGCAGCAAGGAAAGTTGACTTTGGTACATCTCGTAAGCTACCGCAACGAGCCAAAAAGGGGCACAGGAAGGCGCAAGCGCTGAAAGTTCACTGCACCGATACTATAGGGCAAAACGGATGCCCTTCAGTTCGTGCACTTAACAGCAGCGCGTGCAGCGGCAACCTTAAAGTGCAGTTCAAGAGACGCCTTACCATCACTGTGGTAGCTGCCCGCGCTGGACAACGAGCAGGTGTGAGCAGATGTGTGAGAAAGCGATTGCTGAAACTTCAAGACGTGAAAGCGGTTGCGAAGGAGCGAATGTGCTCGTCTGCCCGCTACATCCATTCTCCTGCAACCTTTAATTACGTGCAGGCAGACGTGGCTCCGGCCCTACAACTGGCTATAGCAGCTGCAGGCCGGTAATGCATCACCAAGGCGACTCTGTGGACCTCTGACGCAGTGCACTACAAGAGTGTGTGTCGAGTCAAATGCAGCGGTGAACGGTGAGCTGGGATCTGCAGCGCATTGCATTCTCAACTGAACATCATGTCTCAGTCAGCAGTCATAGGCTGTGTGCATGAGACCCAACTACATCAAGCACTCAGATATGCTTGCATTGATGTTATGCACATCTGAGCGTATTACTTGGACTGGGCACATATGCTGTGGTGCAGTGCACAGCAGTCGCAAGGTCTATCTTTATCATCAGATGAAGCAGTGACTGATGAGCTGGACTGAGCAGCGGATTTACTTATCAGCTGATGATGTTTTCTGAGCAGAATGCCTCAGTCCGCAACATTATATGATCATCAAGCGATAATACTTTAGCAACACATGTCTCAATCATCAGCTGCCATACTCAGCAAGTGTCAGCCAGTTGTTCTTGCATTGATGTTCTGCGCAACTGAGCCCTATACTTACTGTTGAGGCAGATGAAACAGTGTTTGGCGAACTGGGATCTGCATCATATTTCGAAATCAACTGATGATGTTTCATGAGCATACTTACTTGAGCTTGCATTGCTGTTATGCACATCTGAGCGCTGTACTGGGACTGGTTCCAGTGCACATCAGTCATACTGCGCGTGAACAGATGCAAACCTGTATGCCTGCCGGCGAAATTCGTGCGCTTTGCTTGTCCATTGACGCATCCAGGGGTTGCCACCGAGGTACAGGTTTGGTGCAGCGAAGCTGGCATTTTGTTTCAGCATATCTCTCAGCTCCAAGTCTTCTGGATCCAACGCTGGAAAACAGTTGCCGGCAAGGTCAACATACGTTGCTTTGGTCAAGAGCTGCTTGATTAGTGGCAAGACCTCGTCCCAGGTAGGTACAAAGATGCGATTCCAAGACAAATCCAGGGCAAACAGCTGTACAGGGCTTGCTAACAGGAACTGCGTCAGGTATTGTAGGTGTTCGCAAGTCATATTGTTGTGCGATAAATCACAGACAAGTCTTGCGCCAGGTCCTGCTTTCTGGCTAAGCTGCCAACGCTTGGCAAGATCGATCACACGATAAATCACAGACAAGTCTTGCGCCAGGGTTGTGCTGTGGCCGAGGTCGAGGTTTCGTTTTTCTTCACCACAGCTGCATGCTCAAGCAACCTCTACATGTCCAGGGACACCATCTGCCTAGACAGCATTTGCGGAGTCTGTCTCTTCTGCGATGACTAGCAGTTGGGACGTGAGGCTAGTGAGGCAAGGTGAGACAGGTAGCTTCAGATGTAGCCGCAGGTGATCAAACCGCATGTGTCGACACTGCAGCGTGAATGTGTGTGAAGTTTGGCCAAGACAGATAAGCATGCATACCATATGGTAAATCACAGAACAGCTGTGCTGGCAGTGACAGGCCTATGTAATTCAAGACATATGGTCGTCAGCCTGTGTGACTCATATATGCAAATACACAGCAAATGCGCATCCGGACCATTACAAGGACAGGTCAATACTTCTGGGCACATGAGTTAGTGGACTCACACATGGACAGGCTGAAGATAACACAGCATAGCATCAGTACTGAGATTCAACTGCTGATCCAATGGGTGACTCCATTCAAACAGCATGGACAACAGAATTAAAGAAAATGGAACAAAGTTGAGGGGCTGCTATTTCTTCTGCTGTATCTGATGTGAGTGACACAAGGAGCACCATGCTCACTGATCAGCTCCAAGTGAGATCACAATAACTTAATTTGAAAGCAACAACCACAAAAACCTATTAGTAAATGAAATGCACCCCCTGGCATGCATGTTCTAATCTGAGCATGCAAGGAGCATCATGGGTTCTAATCTAAGCTCCAAGCAGAGTCAGGCTGGATGAGTTGAGGATGACAGCAACAGTCGTGTCATCAACGCGCTGTCTAGTGCGTGTTGTTGGCACCTGCAGCTGGTGTAGGGAAGTATGAAGCTCCCAGCCCCATTAGTTTTTCATACAGCGAGAGATTCTGTGGCTTCACAGCTTCACCGGTATATTCATTTGCTTTCCCTGCACAGCATCAAATGCTGCGTCATGTATGCCTTCTTCACATGCATACAGCTACTGTGGGGCAGCTGGCCCTGTCGAGCGCCCAAGCTGGATGCAAACAATCCTGACATACTCCAGCACATTGTCTGTCAATAATCAACAGTGCTACTATTTGATAGCCGATATTATGTGCCACTGTCACAACTTGTAGGTGCGTGGTGTACTTGATGACGCACCTACCCTTCAGGTTTCTGTCCTGGACTGACACAAACCTGCCGCAAGCAGACCCAGTGTCTACGAGGTAAACATTTTTAAAGATTGCAGCGGCACCAGATTCCATGAGTAAGCGCACCTTGCTGTATCTTGGCCCATCGCTGATCCCCAGGCTGTAGCCCCAGACGCATAACTTGTTGAATGAAGACCGCAGTGACCAGCAGCCCCAGAGCTCCAGCAGCAGCGCTGAGATAGAACCTGGTTTGGTTGCCCACCCCTCCCATGATCACATTTGCAGCCAAGGCCCCAAGCTGCACATCGAGACTTGATTTGCTTAGGTGCTTATTGATGTGACTGGGTTTTATGATTTCATATTGTCTTTTCATGTTTGTTGCTTGTTTTTGGGGTGTGTCATGAATGCATTCAGGTGTTAAAGATGGTCTGTGACTTCTTTGTGACTGCTTTATAAAGGCATAGATCTGGTTTGATCGTCCAGCCCTTTCCCAGGAGGAAAGCTGCAGCCAAGGCCTCAAGTTATAGAATGACACAACTGAATTCACATGTCAGTCAGTGTAGACACTGGCTTCATTACCAGTACCGCACTGCGACAATGCTCACTGTTTGCTTGCAAACATTAAACAGGTATGTGTAGCTGACAATCCTGATCAACTGAATTGACAAGTGATGTTAAGCTGCATGCTCTGGAGAGCTACAGTGATAGGAATTTACAGCAGCGGGGTAATGTCAGTCTGGGTGTGCAGAACCACACCGCCTTCTTCCCAAAACTGTTGGCCCTTTCAACATGCACGGCATTGTGCAACATCCACTACAAAAATGCAAGAATGCTATCTTGCCGTTACCTTTCCGGCCAGTACGCATTGCTCCCACAAGCTGTCAATGTGACTTTTCCTTTCACACAAAGAAAGCAAGGAACACAAACCCACAGTGGATACCTTTCCAACTGCTGCAGATGCGCCGTGAGCCTTCCCTCTGAACTCTGTTGGAAACACCTCCCCAGCCAGCAGGAAGGTGGTGCAGTTGGGACCAAACTGTCCCCAGAAGGACGACAGGAAATAGATGAACTGTACGCATGTGCATCGATGAGTGCCCGACAGCAACAGACAGACATAGCAGGGAGACTGGAGCAACAATTGCATACAGTTCAAGCATGTTGGGTAATGTTGGCAAGCTCACTGTGAGCTTCAATCTCACCACGGTACTAGGTGCATTCAGCATACATAGCGTCACAGGGAGAGGCGTGTAATCAAAGCAGCTGACAGCTTTTTCAGTCCCATCTGGGGGACCTGCATGTGACGCAAATTCATTCATTCATCAAATGCATGTACACGGTCTTTCTGGGGCCAGCCAGGGAAAATTTTGACCAAAGTGCAGTGAGAACATCAGGGAATCTCTTTGCAGCCGCATCAGCCAATTTTGCAGCCGCACTTGCGAACGAACGTGCCTACGTGCCCCAACGAGGGCACGATCTGAATTCACAGAACCAGAAGACTTGTCCGTATGGGCGCAACATTCCTGTCAAGTCACCAAAAGTCACACCATTTGTGAGGTGTGGAACGGCTTGTGCATCTGTGGCCTTCCAGTGAGGTTGCCTTGGCAGCGCAACCTTGATAACAGGCACCTCGAATCGCGATGAGTGTTGTTATCAACGTTCCTGTTGATAAGGTATAGGTGTAGAGTGTGCGGCTACAGGTTGTCGTTGTTCACTGAATTCGTTGCAACGTGTCTGCTCAGTTGCAATCTGTCTGCTTGGCTGGCATCACGCCCATCAACCTGCACCATCAATCACGGTCTGTAAGCCCTGCTTCCAGGTCGTAATTCTAGCTGCAAGACGTCAGCACCTTTGCTGCAAATCTGTCGGCTGGGCTGCAACTCGTCAGGGCAGCTGCAACTCGTCAAGCTTCTCTCAGCAGCTCTTTTCAAAAGCAAAAGTCATCACAAACTTTGTTCAAGCAATCCAGCTTTCGTCAGCTGCCAACATTCAGCTTTACTGACGCCTCCTCCAAGGACTCAAGTGGTGTGCGGAAGTGCTGTTGCTACCTTGCCCAGCTGCTGTGTGTGTTGTCCTAAATGTTCTGCTCAAACTTGCTCTTTCAGATGTCCCTTTGCCTCCCCACTTGCTTGGAAAGTGTGTTCATTGTCTCCAAGAACACACAATTCTCAACATTATTTTCATGTTCAAAGACATCATTGCCAAAGCATAATGTACAATATACTCTGTGTTTGACCAGCAAGCAGCAACGCAGTCTGCTGGTGAAGCTCAGCAGCTAATCAAGACTGCCAATCTTGCTCTATAAGACGCATATCCCATCACAGAGAGGAAACATTTGTTGAATCTGCTGAAGTCAGGTAGAACCTGTTCTCTGTCTGAATGTATTTGGCTGCACATTGGCAGCTCATCCGCAGACAGTCAGTTTGCAAGCAGTGAGCCCAGCTGCACACGTTCAGGCGCCCTGCAATCTGTCAGCTCTGTCCTTGCCCTGTTAGCTCAGCTGCAGTCTGCAGCTCTGCTGTTCCCAGCCAGCCAGCAGTCAGTGAGCCCAGATGGTCAGCTCAGCTGCAGTTTGTCAGCTGGGCTACCCGTTCCCACTCATCTTCGAACTGTCAGATTAGATGCACACCTTTCAGCCCCACGGCAGTTTTCCAGCCCATCTGCAATCAGTTGGCAGGTTGCAGTCTGTCAGCCCTGCTGTGCAGCGTCAACTATAGACCATAGCATATGAGCAGTGCTAAAAATTGCAAGAGCTTGGCCTTCTCTTGCCTTCTGACTTTGACTTCAATTGCTGACTGCGTCAGCCTTTCCGAGTATTTTGTTGATCTGAATTCAAAAGCTCAACCCTAGAGCTTTCAGGGTTGAGACAAGAGCATGCTTTGCTGATGAGTGCTGACTCAAGGAGTCTCGCAGTGTGAGTGCTTTGAGATGGCATGCAAGAGTCACATGCTGAGCAATGCAAAGGTAGAGGACATAACTTATGCTTAGAGCTGTAAGTGTCACTGCCAAGTAATATAAATTTGTGTTCCGGTTGAGATTACATCCGAGCCACAAGAGCACTTCACAATTGCTAAATTAGCAGTTGTACCGCTGCTTATTCAGCACTCGTACTGCTCATCCGGCAGTGCCTGTCGGGCCTGTGCGACTGCTGGTCTGAATGCACAACGTATCGGTCCAAGCGTGACGAAAGTGGAAGTTCGCGCGAAGATCCCACCCGACATGGCAGGTGCAGTGCCTTGGTTTACCCCTGGCATCAGTGTGGCCGATGCCCATTTCATGTTAAGTCAGCTTGCCGAGGCCAACCTGAAACCCGACGAGACAGAGCAGCGCTGGACTTTCAAACACCCTGAGTTGCTGGAACTACCGGCAGAGTGCCGCAGCAGCCTGTTGGTGCATGGCCACAGGGTTGGAGTTGTGCGCTTCAAAAAGCTACTGCTTGCTTGCAATGGTGCTCGCTGGGCCAACCTACCAGCAGTCACAGTAAAGGAGATTGTCGACAAAGCATGCGTGGAGTGGCCGTCCGAAAAGCAGGGATACCCGTCCCCCCGTGTGCTGGCCGAGATAACCACGGAACTCAGGCAGAAGAAGAACGATCTCTGCAGCATAACATCAGAAGAGCTGGAAGCATACTTGGCAAGCAAAATGAAACTGTACACAAAGCATTGCTCAGAGGAG
>JAABUH010003256.1_pt1 | contig 14232 bp, 17 predicted proteins | sample 5559121 | NCBI WGS metagenome assembly JAABUH01 (sample SAMN10711871, study PRJNA513364) | rock metagenome | isolation source: Antarctica rocks | place: Antarctica: Victoria Land, Battleship Promontory nord | collected 2015-12-28 | reverse complement strand
TGCTGTCGACGCTTGCAGGCTTGCGGTTCAAGAAATGGATGGCGAGAGCGGAACATTCACCAACAAGGATGGACTTCGTTCTTTGTAGCTTTGTATTAGTCTCAAGGTCGAAAAAGTGCACGTTTATTTCGAGAGATTTGTAGACTGGGAGGTCTACGTATAGTAGCTAACAGTTGCTGTTGAGCCAGCCTTCAATTGCCAGTCAGCAGAAGTGATCTGCCCTATGGAAGTTGATGAGGACCGCGTGTTGCTGACAAAATTGGAAATGTGAAGCTGGTGAAGTTTAACTTGGTATTACGTAATCGAGATAGACTGCTCAATTGGGTTAGCGGTTTCTGCAGAGCACCCGGCGGTGTCACTACGAGCAAGAACAACTTACATACTCCATCCCATCATACCATGCGTCCAAGGGTTCAGTTATTCTTTAGCTTTCGACTCAACATAGGCTGTCACTCGAGCCTGCAGTTTGATCTCTCTTAGCTAACTTTGACTCACACTTAGAATTGTTTCCCTAGGATTCTTTCAGTTCTCAGAAATTTTAAACGCTGTCTCTCACACATTCTGGCGCTCTCGTCCTCCAAAATGCCTGATCTACTTTCGTTACCAAATGAGTTGGTTTGCAGGATCTTAGAGCTCACTCACCCTGACAGCCTAGTTTCCTTTGCTTTGGCCAACAGGCAGATCTACGCAAAGTCTCTGCATTCCCTTCAGATACACCGCGATCGTTTGTCCAACCTTCGTCTTATACACGATCGCAACCCCACCAACGTTCCCTCGGCAATGCGTAATGCTGTATCCGAGCCCAACCTTGCCTGGTATACTCGCAGCCTCGAGGTATGGGAGTGTCGTCGTAATTTCAGCACGTGGAAGAGCCCTGTTTTCGATGAGGGTAACCCAGCCGAAGATCCAGACTCAGACGAGCATCGTAACTGGCCGGAGCAGCATTACGATTATTCACATCTCGGTCTGTCCTACTTTGGCGATGATGAACTTGATCAATATCACAGCCTCTTGCTCCATACATTACATCTAAGTGAGGCCAGGGCAGAAATATGGATGAAAAGATTAGAGTCTGGCTACGATGAGCCTCTGAAAGTGCTGCTCATGGCACTATTACCCAGGCTGAACAAAATCACTTTCATGCTATTTGACACTTGGCAGAACAGTGGCTCTGCAAATAAAAACCCGCTGCGGCTCTTTTCTGCGTCGCTGAGAAGACTAGCCTTACTTCCTGCACTGCAATGGCCTTGCTTTCAGTCCTTGATGGAGGTTACAGTGGGACAGACGCATAACCTGCGATATGACAACGAAAAATATTACCCTACATCATACACTATCGCGCCACTGTTGCTGCTACCAACCATACAGAAATTGATCCTAAATTCGTTATCAGATGCGAATTTCAATGCCGGTAGTGACTTCGAAGACGACGATGAGTACCCTTACATATGGGAATGGGAATCTCATATATCAGCATGTCAAGATCTTCAATTTAACAACTGTTTTTTGAGTTTGGAGACAGCGACAAGCTTGTTAGGCGGCATAAAGGCTCTAAGGTCCTTCACTTTTGTAAACGGATATCTTAACCAGAGAGAGCTTGTTGTTTCGCTACTCAAGAACGCCAAACTCTCCCTCGAGGTTCTGAGACTTGACCGTATTTACGTACCATGTGACATGAGGATTTTGAAGGGATTCGAAAATCTACGCCGTCTAGAAGTTGTTGACAGGCTCCTGATAGATCCAACGACATACAAGGGATACCTATTTGATGAGTTCGACCGATGCACTTTCGGTGTTGCAGACTGGATAGACTTCGTTGCATCACTGCCGAGTACTCTCGAGACCCTCACAATCTATTTTTTACACGAAAGATCCTTTGAGCACGAGGTTCAGGGTCTCGTAAAACAACTAAGTCTACTCGTCGCAGCAAAGAGCTCCGACCAATTTTCAAATCTTTGCGAAATCTGCATAGGCAATATCCTATCTCGGTCCCTCCACAACCATGGTTTTGCTGATAGTGCTGGCCCTAGGATCATGAGGCCCGTAAATCTCGATCCTTGGTATTTGGACCTACGGAATGCGTGCGATGCAAAGGGAATCCTCTTGCATAGCAATCCCCCAGATGATCCAGACAGTGATGCCACATGTCCGAGCTGCCAGCTGTTCCCTTCGAAGGATGGCACAGAATCATTGCCTAAGTATTGTTGTGCATGAGATCCCCCAAAAGAACTCGCCTCTCAGTACTCAATCCGCATAAATGCCGTCGAATACACAATTCGACTTTTCGTCGAGACATTCCAAGTGCGAGCAAGGTTGTCACAGCTTTCATTTGAAACTTATGATACCAACAATCGTTGCGCTTTCATGTGTTTGGTTTGAAGACACACAGATGGTCTTGGTTCTTAGCATCAGAGCATGCGACGACGAGTTGTTATTCTTAGATTTTAGACCCATACTGACGAGACCTCAACGCCACCTCAGTCCAGTCTTTACGACCATCTTTCCGATAAGCTTGGAGATTTCGTTGTTATTCCTGATACATAATAGTCACGGCTCACCTGGGTTTGCATTGCAATGTGTCCACGAGACGGTGAACTTACACTCACCAAGATGCCCAAACGTATTCACGGACAACGCGCTTTAGCTTACTCTAGTATGCTTTTCTTGTTGTGCTGCTTCGACCGCTACAGATGGGGCGTGGGGGCGAAACTGGAATGATTTGAGAATTCCAACACAGAAAAAAATCAATGACCCGACGTTTATATGATTCGTTTTACAATATCCGAACTCGACGCTGCTCATCTTCCAACGACCCATTCTTCATCTCACGACGTAATCTTATAGCGAGCGCATCCACTCAACCATCTTTCCATCTCTCTATCTCTTAGCAACTACCTTCTCACCTTCATCTCCATCTTCATCCCCATCTCTATCTCCACCTACCCCACAACCCCCACCCTCACCCTTTTCAAATCACTCCACTTCCTCCACCTTCCTTCACGAAATCCGAACTTCGACTCTCTACCTCGCCCAACCATTCCCTCCCATCAATCCACGCTCCCCACCCCCCCAAGCACACCTACACGTTCAACCCTCACCCTGTCGCTTTGCAAATACTCCCAACCACCAACTATTCCCAGCAACTCCTCCAACCTCCCTCTCATCCCAGCAAGCGATCCCTGACCCCGCCACCACCACCACCTCCTTCTCTTCCAGCCAATGCCCTCGCCTCTCCCCTCTCACACACTCATCCCCCCTCCTCGCCAACCCTCCCACCATCAGCCCTCATCCCCTCCCCCTTGGTCCTCAAACCACCCCCCACACCATCAAGCCCCCGCCTCCTTTGATCCCCACACGTCAAAATCCCAACATCAAACCCTCCCCCTCCCCCTCAAACCCCAAACCTCACATCAACCAACACCAAAATTCCCTTTTCTTCCAAAACCCCTCGCGCCCACCCTTCTCTTCCAACCCGCACTTTCCAAAACCCCGCTCCCACAATCCCAAAACCAAACAACTCGCACACCTACCCAACGCCGTATCCGATCCACCACCCTCACCAAAACCCCTCCCTACCACCCTCCCTCTCATCTACGCCAAACCCTGAACAAACACCGCAAAAACCAGCCATGTCGTCGAGCATCGAGTCCATAACGCAAACCGCCTCTTAGGGGGAAAAAAAAGCCCATTCATATCCCCAAACAAAAAATTTCGAAGCTCATAACCACCCCAGTTGCTGACCCCCCCCCCCCCCCCGCCCCCCAAAAAATAATAATTCCACGCGCACACAAGAGAAATCATCATGCCATGAAACACGCGCCTTTCCAATCCACCGAAAACCACCACTAACTAGCCTCCACCAGACCCAACCAACCAACCAACCAACCAACCCCATTTCCGTGTTTTCAACGGACCATCCACATACTGTATTTCCATTGTCGTTTTTTCCCGCTTTCCTTTTGCACCCCTATCTATCTAATCTATTTAATGGATTCGGCGAGCGAGCACGAAAATACAAGATTCGATTTTGTATTCTTTTTCTTTCAAAGCAACGCACCACCACCACCACCACCACCACCATCACCCAATCCCCTGCACGAAATGAACCCCCCCCCCGCCGCATACGTATACGTACTTTTTGAGATATTTATCCACGAGATGGCTGGCAGGGGAGTTAATAGTACAATAGGGGGTGATCCGATCCAAGGGAAACTCGGTCTGTTTATTTATTGATGGGGGGAGAGCAAAGCGAGTGTTTTTCGCTCGCGACGATAGATGCCTTCTGACTTCTGGGTTTTAGATGGGTCGGTGGATGGGTCGATGGGATAATTACTTTCTGACTGCTGAATTGCGCTGAATTGCGTTGCGCGAAGGGGGGGCCCCGGATTACATTTTCTTCATTTTTCATTTTTCATTTTTCATTTTTTCCTTCATCAAGTGCACGCAACCTATAGCTATCTATGGCTACCTTATAGCACTATCTAGGCGGCTGTGTGTATGCCAAATTCACATGTAATCTGGCCCTGCTTTTATATGTTCCCATTTGAGCAGTCACATCGATAAAATGGGGGGGGGGGGGGTTGTTAGGTTTTATGGGTGTTTTGATGTGTGGGTGGGGGTGGGGTGGGTGTTTTGATGTGGGTGGGGGTTTGAAGATGGGTGGTTTAATGGGATGGGATGGGATGGGATGGGATGGGGTGGGATGGGATTTGTAGCTATAGTATATATATATATATATGTATGTATGTATGAGATGAAGGGGTTGGTTGTGTCTGTTGAGGGAGGGGGGAGGGACGGGTGCTTGAATGGCGATGTGTTGGCTACACATACGATGCTGTAAGTGAGGAAGGCAGGATGGTTGTCTCTGGACTTTTATTCACGTTAGCAAACCGGTTCTCATTAGATTGCTATCCAAGTTACCGGAATGGGTGGCAGAATTGGCGGGAAGATACAATCACTCAAGGCATGCGTAGATGTGTCACGACTGTGGCAATGAGGGAGATATGAACGAGCGTTTAATTGCTGATCGACACATCCAACCGAATATTAGACTATTAAGACCTTGCTTTTCTAAGCCATCATCCCCATCGCGAACATACAACAGAGTGGTATTGGTAAGAAAATGATTTCAAAACACCGTCGCTCAAACCTTGCCATTCCAATTATTATTGCTGGAACGAGATTGTCCTAGTAAGCCGAGGACAATATATTTAGACGGTTGCAGTGACTCCATTGTCGACCCCAGTCGCGAGACCGTTATTGGCGCCGTTGTGGTGCTTCTCACCGTGGTGAGCACCGCGAGTGCCACTGTAGATTTCGTCGTCGTAGTCACGGATGTGAAGGCCAAGGCGAGTAGGGTCGATGTTGCGGTGGCCCCAGAGGAGGAGAGCACCGAAGACTGGCTTGGCGAGAATGTCGAGGATACCGTAGAACACAGCCTCAGAATCGGGGGAGATGACGTTTCCACCCTCCGACAGTCCCCAGGCGATCGGGTAGAGGAACCAGAGGAACATGGTCCATACACCGCACATGAGGTAGGTCCTAGAGATATCACTGCCAAGCGCCGCAGCGTGCTTGCGGGCAGTCCAGGTGACGGTCCATGCGACAAACAGGATCGCTACCATTCCGAAAACGAAGTATCCCCACTTGTACGACGAGGCAACCAAAGCGCCGACCAGACCAGCGATGATCATAACCTCGTCGATCAGGATGGTGTATAGGATTGTGGGCCATGGTAGACCGGCGGTCAAGAGCAGATCCATGAGCAGCAGTGGGGTGGTAATGACCCTGATCATGTCAATGATGGTTTGCCGGATTGTGGAAGGAAAAAAAACAAGACTCACCAATCAATGTATCGAACGTAGAAGATCTCACGGAGGCCGTTGTGATTGTCCCCTGAGCCGCTGACCTTGGGGTTGTTCGGTCGAGGAAACTCGACGGCGATGGGCGTCATTCCCAGGTCTGAACCCATGGTGAAGTAGGCGATCGCAGCAACCAAGGTGATGGCGGCCGTAATGTAATGGAAGATACGATGCGAGCGCGGCTTGGTGAAGGACATGCCCATGATGACCAAGGTCGACACGAACATCACAGCGCAGACCGCCTGAAACCTGTCAGACTGTATTCCAATCAACAAGGAGCAAGGTGTCGCACATAGTACCAATCAGAACCATGGGTGGTGATGGCGATGGAGGCCATGGCACCATTGACATAGTGGTTGCCATTCTCTGTTGATCGTGTCAGTGGCCGCACCTTGGTCCCGCATCAACGACAGTGAGACTTACTGATAATGGCGGTATTAACCATGTTGACGGTACTGAGCGCTCAAAGCTGATGCTCCAAGTTGTGATACAATGGGGGTGTTTGGTAAAGTTGTGTGTTGGTTAATGTTTGTACGTTGGGAGGAGAGAGAGAAGGTCACAAGATGGCAGGGCAGTGCTTGTATATGAACTGAAAGGGCGCTAGCTCTGAAACGCGGAAAGTATGCTGGCTTTCCATACAGCACAGTTTCCATTGCCTTCCGTGACCCTATGGCAGTCCCTATGGCAGTTAGTTGACGTGATTGCCAGAGCTTCCGATCGCCGTCCAATGAAAACTTCATGCTCACCTCATCCTTCACACATTACTTGTCCTTAGTTGCCGATACACTCCGGGCAGTCATGCCAATTCCTCGCTATCCCCATCAGAGATTGAAGCATTCCAGACTTTTCACAGGTTCTCGCAATTACGTCAGCCATCACCAATACCTATATCACATGGTTAATAAGAAGCGGAAGCGTCTCCCGGTTTGTTCTCATGATTCGGAGTATTTGCTATCCGTACCATGGCGGGAGAGGTCTCGCCATCGGCCCCATTGCGGTGAAGGGAAGATTTACTTCTAGTACTAGATTCGGGTGGTGATGAAATGAATCATCAATCGACACATGCAAGTGGTGATGCATAGCGCGAAAGAGCTCCCATGCAACGCGACGGGGGTATATCCCTGTTTCTGCAGTGCCGAGCAAGCGAAACGGCTGGAGCCCCCGCCCCTCCCCTCAGAGAAAAGCTTGACTGCACCTTATCCTGGTCGATCGCTTTATCACTTAGGGTTAAAGAAGAGGCAAAACCCACGCCGCTTTGCATTTTCCTACCGTTTCGCTCGTCATACTCTACCTACTTCGTTACATGCAATTTGAAAATGCCATGTCGTCAGGATATGAGGTCATCATGAGGTAGGAGGTTGTTGCTACCTTTTCTCATTGGAATCTCGGTCGCATCCGATGAAGTAGGTAGGATGTTCTCGACATTTCCATCGACATTAGTAAATGCACACCATGATTCCTTTCCCCGCAAGCTATCGTACAGTATGCGCTCAGACGTGCCGGCGGGCAATTTTTGCTTTGGTCACCAGATGTCTTGATTCTGTCAGGGTAGCTCGAGTCTACCATGTACCTTGCTGTGTAATCAACTCGAAGTAGACTAATATCGGCTACGGCTGCGTCCGCAGGCCGTGCAGGGTTCAACGAGGCGTGGATTCAATGTGGCACGATCCACGGACTTCCCATTGGTCTTCGCGCCAGCCTGATTCTTATTAAGGTACTGTGGTATTATACTAATACAGTATTGCATGGAACTTGGCAGCGAAATGAGCTTGGACCCTATTCGGAGCGTTTAACCCTGCGACGTGCGAGCTAGGGACGACTTAAACAAGTCTCAGATTGATAGGACAGCTGGGACCTTGGCCTCAAGTACTTGGACATCGCCGCTATGGTGAAGAAAAAAAGACTCGAGCGCCAACACTCCCAACATTGATTGGCTTGGACCTCGAAAAGGCTAGGAATCTTGATTGAATACGAGACTGGAAATTAGGAGGAGGTTTGCTCCCAACATTATTATCACAGTGAAAGCGGCAAGAAGTTTTTACACAGTAAAACCGTAAACCCTGATAGTCGCATGCGATCGAGGCTTCAGCAAGGTCTTGTAATGAGGCTAGGGTTCGGAAAAATACGTGTCTTGGTTCAACATGCATGTATAACAGATCACATTAAACTGACGTATAATATTAGTAAAATGTTAGTAAATTAACATCTGTAGAAAGTCATCTTCACATTTGCTTCAAAAACAAGTCCAATATCAAATATCTTCTTATATTGTCGTGGGGTGAAGTCGCACCCCTCTAGGGTTCACGGAACATTCTTGGTCCGGGGATTGTGGCTACTAGGTACTTATATCCTAGGGGCTTCCCGAGCAGAATTTTCTTCCATAAAGCATCGTCAGACACATACCACCCCTCTACAATATATTCTAACTTTATAATGTGACAAAAGATAACAAATCTAGAAATTTTTGAATAAAGAATAATTGAGTGGCTTTGGTGCGTAAAACCTCACCAGTGACTGTTTTTGGCCCTTTCGTAACGTTGCTCCCACCCAAAAAGAGCCTCTTCCAAAAACACTTCATTCAGGATTTCTATGACGTTTGATATCTCTTCACTCAGGTATACTTAGCTTCATTATCCAGCCAGGCCCATTTGGCACTGATAATTTCACTAGCGATGACGCTGTTGAGGTGATAACCGTAGGTCTGTTGTCACCAGCGACTGCAGGCCTTCAATTTGAAGCGCCCCATCGAGGCCTGATTAGAGTCATCATGGTATCAGGCCCGTAAGGCCTTTCGTTGATTGTTTTGAATAGGTTTCCGTGGTCGTTTGAAGGGGGAAGACCGATGAGTAAGTTAAATGTAAACATTTGATATAACGAACCTCATCTAAAAAAAAGAATACCAAAAGGGTTCCGGTTGCGTTATACGAAGATTTTTCGTTAGCCTCACCTAAATTTGGTGAAATCCGGGCCGTGTCTTCAGGTTTCCGTTATTCGGAATTCCCCTATAGTCAGCTTATGTTGCATATAATCGAAAATTTCCTACGTTTGGGCCATCGTTTAGTCCTGGCGGTGACGAATCGTTATTGCACCATGGGCACGAACCGCCATCGTTCATGCCCTACCGCTTTCACCGGTGCTATCAGACTTCAATCTTCGATGAATGCTGATCGCTAGCTTCGGGACGCTCCATCTCGCTTCCACAATCGAAAGCTACAGTTAAAATCTGAACCACGACTCTGCCTCGAATAATTCTACTACCTTTTCAGAACCCCTATTGGCAACACCCGTGATTCAAAGACCCTTCCACAAAAAGGCCTCCAAGACCCTTTCCCCTAGAACCTCCGTCATCGCCTGCCGACAGATCCCTACCAAATCCTCACACCCAAACGGCTGTAATCTATGCTCGTTGTTCCGACACCGATCAGCAGCGGAGAGTATAGTATCCGCAAAGCACGCACAGTTCTGTCCCGGCCGCGCCCTGTCGCCGTGGTATTTGTCGCTTACGAGCGAGATGGTACGGACGCAGGCTAAATAGACTTCGAAAAAGTTGATTTTCGCGATTGGGAAGGCGCCGCTGCATTCAGTATGGATGGCTGTTTGAAGGCGTTGCAGGCGGTGCTGAGCGGTACACGAAAAGAGGTCGTGTTCGAGAGGGCCGTGGTGGAAGCATGGATGATTCCTCCTGGTTTTCTGCGAGAGCCGGTCTTCATCTGTGCTACTGAGGTTATAGATTCGATTCCAAGTGGCATCGTCCGGGTGATACCCTCTTCTCTTGATATGGTGGAGCAAGGAGATTTTCTGATAGTCGAATCGGGGGTCATTGGGTTCGTTTTGCAATCTGAATCCGGCTGTTGCTTTGGCAGTGTGAGCTGGGATTGCCATCGAATGACAGCCAGACTTATGATCTGATGTATGAGAATTGAACCGTAATCTGCCACCCATAGACCTGATGTAACAAGCTTTGAAGTTTCGGCATGGACGTCCGCCAGGAAAAATAATGTCGCTGAATGTGTCACAGAGGTTCTCGAGAAGTGGGATCGATTGAAGGTCAGTAAACTGTCGGAGAATGTTGTAAACGTGTAGAACAGAGCCGACATAAGTTCGATAGCTGAACAATCGCAGACCATAGCCGAAAAGCGCCTCGAGCATTTCGAGGATATGAGATCCGGAAACCCAAGGCGATTGAAAGTAGAAGTCGAATACTTTTACTTTGAGAAATCCCTTAAAGTCGAGATGTAGATTTTCTAGGTGGTATGCCAAGGTGCCACGACACCTGCATGGCATGGTCGAGTCGTTCAACACAGCGTATATACTTGGTATGGCCTCTTGTGCGAATTGGAGGGCCTGTAAACGGCAATTAGAAGGCGCGGCTGTAGGTTGCAAGGCAAATAAATAGCTTTTGCATGATTCGAGAAGTAATCGAAGCCCGTACGAACACCGAAGGCAATTGCTGTCGTTTTCGCCATGGGTAAAGAAATACCCTACTTCGGGGTACACTGGTGTCCCTACGCGGATAATGCCGATGTTCAGATAAGTGGCTTGTAAGTGCAGTCCGATGTTCTGCAGCATGACCGTGAGGCACTCCTCGTCGGTTGACCCAGGATCGGTGCTTTTCTGAAGAACAAGGTGCGAAGATCGTTCAAAAGTGGAAAGTGCCTCGCCCCGTCGCCTTTCTGGGCCTTTATCCTTCATTCTGAGCAGAAGATACCAGGGTTTTTGTAAGGCTTCCACCAGTCGCTTTGTAGGCGACCTCGAACCATCCTCGTCGTTTATCGGTACGCCTAAATCTTGATCCATTTGCATAAACTTGCTTCGCAGAACTTCCGGATCCGAGATGTCGCATAACGTCTTCAATCGATTTTCAATTCCTTCGAACGCCGCAAAAGCTGAATGGGTGACGAAGGTCGCAACTACGAGGGAAATTTCGCCTCGTGCCGCCTGCTCCCAGGAGCGTTGCGTTGCCGTCAGCAAATCGTTCATCTCCTGTACGAGGTGACGTTAGCAAAGTATAACATCAGCGGATGGCACGTGTACCTGGATTTCCTTGCGAATTTCAAAAGCTTCGCCCAATATATCATCGGCCAGTCGCGGAGGAGGTAGATCCGACGGGCCGGCCTTGCTTTTTTTTGCATCTACGCCACCTTGACTATCACGTAGCTTATCCTCCAAGGGGCAGTCATGATCAGGGTGGTCATGGTCGGAACAGAGTGCCTTGAATCGGTTCTGTGAGGCTGTCACATGATCTTGAGGCTCCCGACTTGCGTGTGCTCGCGTGCACTTGTCTTCGGTTTTGGCATAACACCCGCAGAGATCGGTGTAAATCTTTGTCAAGCTGCATTTATGACACCGAAGTTAGTAGTTGTATAGAAATGGATCTGTATATTTACCTCGTAGTGAAATACTCGTGATTGGAGGTTTCTTGATCGTCTGCTCCTTGGCTGCTGGCTCTCCGAAAGAATTTGCTCAACTGGGTCCGAGCCGCAATCGCTTCGCGGAAGTGGAAGTCAACGGTGTTAGGCATCTCCACTGCCTTCGTTTGCACGATTTCAGCGAGGCCGAAAAGATCTTTAATCGAGAGAGTCTGCAGATGCTTATACCGACTCGTTCTATGACTAACCAGCCAGGTGATGACCGCTCTAGTGTCTTGCTTGTACTGGACGTAGAGATCGAGAAGGCTCGAAGGGATGCGTCCTTCGCTTGTCTGGTGGGCGGCGTAGTTTAACATGGTCGCATATTTTAGTAAGATATAGATCTTGATGAAAGAGATACGGGGACCGGTTGAAGTATAGCCAAGCAGTCGTGAATCAATGTGGCTAAAGCACTAATCCCAAACCATGTTCATTTTTGTAGCCGTACTAGACGCAGAGCAACAATTAAATGAAGAAGAAGATGGTTGAGTATCAATGGATCGTGAGACTTATTCGTCACAAGAGCGTTCTGGACCGGAAGTCGTAGCAATATATCAACTCTTATCTCTGACGAAATAAAGAGAAGCCGTCATGTCAGAAGCAGGGGAGGATAACGCAATTATAGACTTGTTAGAGAACCGTTCCAAGAGACAGCGAGGAGTTTGAGGACCTTGTACCCGATGCAATCGCAATAAGGCAGGTGGTACGGGCGACATGAGGACCTTGAGTAGATGATCCACACAAAACTCGAGAATTCAACGTCGTAACCGTGCAAGATGTCATCACGGCGCAATCAAAGCTCATTTCTCCAAGCCTAGAGTCGCGCCATACATGAGTGGGTAAGGAGAATGAGCTTATACAAGATTAATGGTGTTCGCCGTAAGGGTACGCGTCCTGACTACATCTTGCCATCAGGAAAGTAGGATGTTCCAAGGCTTTGACTTTGTCCAGTGAAATCATTGCAAGGGGCACGTTCAGAAATAGGCCGTATGTGTGTCCTGAGTATCAACGAGTTCCCCTATGTCTAATTTGAAAAAAAGTCAAAAGCAAAAGTACGGGGAGACACAAAGCTTTAGTCATAGACTATCGCAATGCCCATATCCCCATAAAAGTGCTCATGGCTACAAGATCTTCATATGTTATCCGTCCCCGTGGACCTTAACCGGCTACCATTTCTAGCAGCCCGCAATAGTACCAGCTTACGCCCACTTCCCAAGCAAAGCCATAAGCCCAGCACCGAGGAAGACACAGACTATCATAAACACGAGGCGCCTATTGCTTCTGGTTCTCAATGGATTGAACAGGAAATCTCGTGCCAACAGCTCTACCAAGCCGGTGTAGAGGAGAATGCCTGCTGACATTGAGTCCAAGACTCCCGAGACAACGTTTGCCGTAAACGAGCCAGAATTGTATGTCGTGTGCAGTCCCAGGCCGATTGCAATCGCGATTGGTGTGGTGAGACCATAGGCAGAGCATAAAAGCCACGGTAGCCGACTCCCTGGCTTGAACGGAATAACGGACATGCGAGCGCCGATCCCTAAACCTTCGAAGGTCTGATGAAAGACGAGAACGACGTATAGTGTAGCAAATTCGCTTCCGGCTACTCCAAGATTAAGCCCGATAATGACCGAATGGAAGATGACACCGAATTCGAGAATAAGAAAAGCCGCGATCTGCTGCCTGAATGATTGTTCTCGAGCTACGGAGTCGGCCTCAGGGTCGTATTCCTGGAAACCCTTCTCGTACGCAGCCGCGAGATTAGCGCGTTGGACGTGGAGTGCACGCTGCGCGGAGGAATCGCCACCGTTGTCTTTGGACTCATCACTCTGGCCGGTGATAGCAGCTCCGACGTCCGTCTCGCCGAGGACGCCGTATTTCATTTCAGCATAGCGCTGGGCACCAAAATCAAGAAGGAAGATCATCATGACAGACGTGAGCACAATTGCCGGGCACCACGAGAAAGACGCCCAACCTCCCGTCATGCCGACACAGGTTTGAGGCCCAATCTCGTGGTAAGCTGGATCGAGTAGATGGATAAATGCTGTGGCGACAATGACACCAGCGCCGAAGTACCGAGCGAAAAGGTAGACATAAAGAGGGATTCGAAGTCGTGGAACTCGTTTTGCGAGGACGGGAAATAAAGTCGCTGCCGAGGAGCATATCATGATAACAAAAATTGCCGAGATTCTTGCTCCCAGGTGGCCATTGTACTCGTTGCTGGAGGCTTGAAGGGCACAGATAACATCCTTTGGATCGGCGGTGCTGAGGTCGACATTGCTAGAATTGAAGCCAGTGCTGCTAAAATCGGTGGAAGACATGGTCTTCGTCTCTTCTGCGTGACAAGTAGAGATTGGAATGCAGGAAGGATATTGGGGGGCGTCGGCGAATTATATGGTCTTGGCGATTTCGGACTATTGAGGATCTTGAGCGAAACACGTGCCTTTTAGGTTAGTTGCATTGAAAAAGGTCCTCAATCAACCAGCAAGGCTGCAAGGTCCTCAATCGAGAAACCCAGCCTTCTTGTTTGGCCCCACCTTGTACTAGTCACAAAACAAAATATTTGGAATCGAAATCGAAATTCGGCCTTCATAAAGCCTTTGTACGACGTTAGATAACCTTGCATATTCATCATATATGAGATGATGCAACAAAGAACGGATACATGTGCAGTTCAGTCTCAAATGCTTATCGCTGAGCGAACTCTCGAGTCCCTCGAGAATCTCGAGAAGATCTTCGTAGAGATCTCACCTGTTAAGCTGAATGAGGCCTTACAGGCCTTAACTACATTGAAGCTATATGAGGAGCAGCAACCCTCATTTTTGGTCGATCCGGATTTCAGCCGAATGCTCAGAATTCATGATTGGAAGCTTTTAAAGCGTCATATGAAGGGCTTGAAGCAGAGGGATTTGAGGGACTGGTTAGGGAGGGGGTAGGGAGGGGGGGGGGGTAGATTTGGTAGGGCC
>JAABUH010003255.1_pt1 | contig 14234 bp, 15 predicted proteins | sample 5559121 | NCBI WGS metagenome assembly JAABUH01 (sample SAMN10711871, study PRJNA513364) | rock metagenome | isolation source: Antarctica rocks | place: Antarctica: Victoria Land, Battleship Promontory nord | collected 2015-12-28 | reverse complement strand
CTTCATGCAGTTGAAACAGTGAGTTTTGAAACTATGTATCAAATTTGTTCGCGTTGATTGCACGTTAAAGAATGAGTGTTCTAGTCACTTTAAATTGCTTCAAGAGCTTCGTTTTCATCATCATCTTCATTACTGCTCTGAAACTCTTTGTGATGATAATAATTATTCAATAGTTTGAGAAGTCAGCATCTTGTAACATTCTTGATCGCAGATGTGATCAGTTTGAGCAGTGCATGAGTACATGCTTCGTCGTCTGATGACTTTATTCACAGTCACATTGCAAGCTATTCATGTCTGAAACATTTCTAAAGTGCAAATAAGCATTCAGATGTATGCATTCAATTCTGATGTGCATTGCAAGAGTGCTTTCTGCTTTCTGAAAATTATTACGCATTTTTATCATCTTATTGCTCAGATGCAATCTTTGTGCTGAGATTGCATTAATATCTGCGACACGTTCTCTGTACTTTTCTCATCATTGATTTCATTGATCTTTGTAATACTGCATTATTACAATGCTATCGCTTGTTGAAATCATTGTGAAGAAAAGAGTATGTCATTTACATCTTAACTGTATCTTTGCATCTTCTTGAATGAAAACATTCAGAAGTACTATTTTCTTGATGATGAGTAAGCGAGAAATGACATGATTAACTCTTGTCAAATGAGCGCATATTAGTTTGCATGCTTGTTTAATCTCTTGCATTCAATTGTTGACTTGACTGTGTAGCGTGATCTTGTTCTGTAGCATGTTCAAATGAACATGTAGTGAACTCATGTATGTTTCTGTCTTTAAAGTTTCAATGTTTACTCTTTTGAATATTTCTGTTACGTGACACAGAGTCTGATTCTGAAGTGTTTCTAGTTTGCATTCTTTGCTCAACAATTCATTTTTCTTGTCACGCTGATGTCAGACTGATGCTTTGAATGCAATTTCTGATCTCACTACTGCTGAGTATACTTGTCTCGCTTTTGTGAAGATAGCTTTTCATGTGAAGACTTTAAGATGACTAAGTGTCAGCATTCTTGTGACGTGATTCATCTTTATTTGTTAAAGATGCACGCTTTATTGCAGTTTCATGTTCAGTTGCATCTTTAGAACTTGTACGTCTGATTTCAATTTAATAACTGAGTTTTCTATTTGTATGCTAATCATCATGTCAAATCTCTTCGATTTTCTAGTGAAATATGTAAGCTCATACTTTTCTGATGCAAACGTTGCGTCATAAATGCAAGCTCATTTCACGCAGACATAATATGCTTTGCTCAATATTTTGCAAATTTCTTCAATGAATCTGTTGTAGACTAAAATGTTAATATCATTTACGAAGTCAAGCACTTTGATTTTAATTCTCAATGCTTCGCATTTTTCAATTAAACTTGCGTTGAAGAATAGAAAGAGAATCAATGAAATGAGAAATCTCTGCAATATGTTTGCGTTTATCTTATGTATGTCACTCGTTTGTTCATCAAATATTAGCAACGTCTCTCAATTCTTTAAAAAGCTGCGTGTTCATTCAATTATGTAACTCAACATTCTTTTCATTTTCAGCATATGCAGAAGTCTGACGTGTGAGACTTGATTGAACGCTTCAATGACATCTAAGCTTAGCATGAAGATCACATATTTGATTTCACAGTCTTACACTGTGAACTTGATCTATTAGTAAATCTAACGTTGAAATCATGAATCATTTACATCTCACTCTCATTTAAGCATTTGATAGCATGTGATGAGTCTCAACTATGTCACTCAGTCTTTTGATCATGATTGACTTCAGCACTTTGCTCATGATATTGAACAAAGCAATGAGTCAATACGTCTTTGAATTAATATAGTTGCTTTTCTTCAATTTATGTAGTACTATTGTTTGAGTCTTTTTGAACTGCTTTAAATGATACTTGTGTATTATGCATGCATTGAATAAACTCATCAGTACTGAGATCAGTTCTGCAAGACTCGCTTGAAGCGCTTTGTTTGAAATATTTGAAGCGCTTAATGCTTTGTCTGCTTTTACTCATCTGATTGTCTGCTTCACTTCATCTTCTGTGATGCATGAATTGAATGAGACTGTTAGAAATATAAATGATTTTGCGATGTCGTTGACATTCACTTGAAAAGATAAGAAAAAGAACTTTCTTCGCAGTATCTTGATTTTTTTCTCGAACGTTGTTGTCATATGATCAATGTCACTTCGCTTCAGTGACGAAAACTGAGAAAGCTTTTTAGATAGCTGACTTTCGATTCTAACTCATTTTGCAAAGCGTCATATCGATTTGAGTACTTCGCTCAGCTCATGCATTTGTGATCTGAAGTGTGCGTATTTCGTTTGTCGAATGATCTTGTTTTTATGATCGTTGTGCTTCAGATATTCATTTCACGCTTCTAATGTGTCTTGCGTTTTTCATATAATTTGCAGTCGTTCTGATTTCATTACTACTTCGAAGCAGCTTTGATTTCAAAAGTCTTTTGCTCAATTTGATGACTTTGTCAAGAAGATAAATTTCTCGATGATCTTCTGTAACACTCTGATAATCTTGCACACTCTGTCATTCATCATAGTCTTGTTGTCTAGAGAGCGTTTCAAAGATAGATGTATTCGCAGATAAGCACTTAATGCTTCTGTATTCATTTTCTTTCAAAGTCATCAAGTTGAGAGTTGCATTGAGATTGTTTGTAAACATAGCTCTTGCACTTGCGTGTTAAATATAACAATGAAAAAATGATTGTCACATGCAATAATAATATTAGTATTGACAAATGTCTTTGAAGAGATGCGCGAAGCTCACTGTTTTATTTACTCTGAGATTGAGTGAAACTTTATATTGCAATCATAAATAAAAGAGCATAAATTATCAAAGAATCATGCAATTCTGAAACAGATTCAGATGATTAATGATCATTGAATTCTTTGTTATGATATGTATCAGATCAATATTGAGTTGATTAATCATAAGAAAGTTTGCAAAAGTTGAAACATTTAGTTTTATGCTGTAAATATGCAAGAATATTATATGATTCTTAATTATTTATAATTAAATGAGATCAACTTGAATATTCATTGATGCAAACGTTGCTGATCATATTGAGAAAACAGCATTCAACATGCAAAGCAAGTATAAATTAATCTGTGCAAAACATTGAAATTTGTTGAGTTAACAATGCTTGTAACTAAGAAAAAGAAAGAGACTTATGTAACTTTGTCATATCAACTGCTATTTACAGATAAATTATTGCAGAACACAGATCAACAGACTGCAAGATGCAATGCACTTCAAGCAAAAGAATTAGAAATATTCTTTGCTATTCAAGATTTCAAGAAAGTGTTTTCTGAGATTCTTTCTAATAGTTTGAACACGCATAATCAGATGAAACATTTCATTAATCTGATGAAAAGCAAAATGTCTTGCATTGAGTCTATTTATAAAATGACATGAAATAAGCTCGCTGTGATACAAGACTATCTAGACAGCATGCTAAAGAAGAAATGAATTCATTTATTAAGTAGTTCTGCAGAAGCATCTGTATTGTTTGTAAAGAAGTTGAATGAAAGTCTTTATTTATGCGTGAATTATCATGATTTCAATGAAATAATAATAAAGAACAATTACTCATTATCTCTACTGTTTGAGACGTTGAATTACTTTGCTCATGCAAGACACTTTATCAAAATTAATGTTTGCAACATTTATCATTGCATTTGAATTTTCAAGAGCGATGAATGAAAAACGACTTTTCATACACACTACAATCAGTTTAAGTATCAAATAATGCTTTTTGAACTGATAAATGCTTCTGCAATCTTTCAGTTTTATATAAATCACGCACTTAAGTCATTTTTGAATATTTGTTACATGATGTATTTTAATGATATCTTAGTATATTCTGAGACGAAAAAGCAGCATTGAGAGCATATATGCAAGATTCTTCGCACGTTACTGAAACATCAACTGTATATTAAGTTGTCAAAATGCACTTTCAATTGCAGCAAAGTTATCTTTCTGAATTTTGTAATAGAATGAAGAAATATTCAAATGAAGTGATCTTGTATCAACGTAATCACTAACTGATCTGAGTTCAAGTCTGTAAAGAATATTCTTGTATTCTTGAGATTTGCAAGATTTTATCAACAATTTATAAGAAAATTCTTTCAAATCATCATGTTCTTGACAGATTTAATCAAGAATGCGAAGAAAAAAAGAATATGTTTATTCTTGACAATAACAATGAAAGCAAGAAAGACTTTTGAAAGATTGAAAACAGTTTTTATCAATGCTTTCATTTTGAAACACTATAATTGAGATGCAAATCTTCATATGAAGATCAATGCATTCAATCATGAAGTTGAAAACATGCTTAGTCAAAAGAGTAAGATTAATTAATAACATTTCATTATGTATTATAGTTATAAGTTTAAAAAAGCTAAAGTTTTTTTCTTTCTTCATTAAGTGCATGCAGTTTATGACTATGACACTGTCTAGACGCTGTATGTATGCTAAGTTACATGTAATCTGATCAAAATCACTGCTTTATATCTTCTCGTTGATCAATCACATCGATAGTTTGTGTATACAAGCGCTCTCGCTCAAACTCTCGCAATCATACTCTCATTTTTCTTCGTTTCTTCATACTTTTCGCGTTCTACTCTTTCGTTTCTAATAGTCATTTTCTCGTCGTAATTCGAGTATTTTTCAAATACTTTAATGTTGTGATTCTTTCGATTTTGATGATGAACAGCATCAATATGATGTCTGTGTTTTTGAGCTGAGTCTTTTTCTTAAGCTTTATCTGCTCTGATCTATAATGCTTGCAATTTAGTAGTAAATGCTTTGACGTTTGACTCGCATTGCATATTTCATAGCATTTGTTCAAATTATTCTCTGATAATCGATGCAAATAACTCTTGAAATAGTCATGTTTCATTTTCAACTGAATAAAGATTGAAAACGTTATCTATCGATTTTTCTAAGCTCTTTTAGTGATTTCTGACTTAGATTCACGTTCAATATGTGCTTTTGATACTGATTTTTCTTCTTGATGCTGCTTTTTCAAACATTTAATCATTGTAATTTCGTCTCTTTGCAAATTTGCTTTTTGACGAAGCTTATGATGATTGCTTTCGTGTTGTCAATAACTGATAATTCTTGAGCAGCGCTTTTGATCAATTGATCTGCTTTTTCGTTCTCAATAATGCTCTTGCGACTCGATATTCATTGTATGCAAATTTGACACTGATTCTGACGTAAATTGATCAAGTTTTGTCATATGTCATTGAATAACTTCGTCTTGACGTTGCTCTTTGCATTTAGTCTTTGCAAAGTCATTTGACTGTTTATGTACACTCAAATTTCGCTGTTTTTGAGTGCTTTTTCGCTGCACATTGTGATTGCATCGCTAATAGCTTACAATTCTGCTTTCGTTATGATAATTTTGACTGAAACGCTTGTCGCTTTGCTGCATCTAACGAATTCATGCATAAATATCACTGTTGTTTCGATTTCTGTTTCATCTTCTGCTTTCTTTTTTCGAATTTGCAATGTATTAATATACATCACTATGTTTTTCGTCTTTTTGATAATTGTTTTCAATTCTCTATAGTGTGTATTGATTGTATCGCAAGTTTCGTCTTTTGCAAATTCGACTTGAAGTTTTGCTAAATGCTTGATTTCTTGCTCTCATGATTTCTTGAAGTGAGAAATTTCAGTTTCTTTTATTGAATTCAATGTTTTTTGCACTTTGTTCAATATTCAATATATCTGCGTGAGTCTGTCTTTGCACTTCTTAGCTTTTCAAGATACATTCATCTTCATCTTGTTTCAGTTCAGATATTTTGATGCGTTCAGATCTAGATTCAATTCAATAGAGTATTAAGATGAGTACATAATAAATGTTTTTTTTCTGATAGAATGTTTTTTCAATAACTCAACTATTCAAATTGCATAGTTCTTGCACTTTTGATTTAATCATATCTTCATCGACGAAATTTCAACTTCTATTTGCATAGCATCTATCAATAATGTTTGAAACGCATTCAGAATTTTTCGTAATGCAGCGTTTTGCAGTTTGCGAAATTTGACTAAGTAGCTTTTTTGATTATTTCACCATATTTCGACGTCATAATCGCTAATAGATGTGATGCATGTTAGATATAACTACTTTTCTGATTTGACATTTAGTTTTCACTCGCTATTTATTAATTTAAACAACGAGTGTAGCGTTCTTGTGACTGTCGCGATTTTCGTTTGCACATGAACTTTGAAGTTGAGCTTTCGATTCAGTCAGACTTCTAGTCATCATACGCATGTTTTTGATTTTATGATCATGTTATTAAGTAGAATAATCATTTGATTGAGTGTCATCTTGTGACTTTCGAAGTGTATCAATTTAGATTTTGAGTCATCGAATTGCACTGCATTTTTCTTTGCTCATGTAAAAGCGATTTTTGCTGCATTTTTCAGCGTTTTTACATTCTTATCAATATTATTTTTCTTCACGTATAGTGCTACGTCATCAATGTAGCTGAGTGACTGTAGATATTCGATCTTTGCGCGAATCTTCGAAAATAAGTATCGAATATAAATTAGAAATAGAATGAGCGAAATAGATGAATCTTACGATATTTCTGTGATTATTTTCTTTGATTTCTGACGTTCATCATCAAATGCTAAGTCAATAACTCCATTTTATAAGAAGCATTTTACTCAATTGATTAAATTGATTGATATTTTCAATTTAATCAATATTTTGATCAGCTGTTTCAACGTAACATGATCAAAAGCTTCTTTGATATTTAGAAGTAAACAGATAAGTGTGTTTTCGCGACTTTTTGTCATTTGCGCATCATGTACTAGATTTAGTAAAAAGATATTACTAGTGAAAAAGACAATTCAGATGAGAGCGAATATAAAGCACATCATCAAAATAGACAGCGATCTATTGAAGCATATAATATATCAAATCAATCGACAAGTTATAGAGCAGAATTGTATGATCAAAACAAGCTCTCATTCGACTCAATAGCTTCACAGATGACTGCGTCGCAAGTTAAAAATCGAAAATTGAAAATTTTCGCGCTCACGCAGGTCAAAATCGGCGACGAAACGAGAGTTCATCAACGCAGAAGAAAGAATCATCAATTCAGACAGTAAATTGATTGACAAATTAAAGAGCAAACTCACATGAAAAGAACAAGTCATCAATCGACTTCAGAACAGCACAGAAAACTGAGTGCTGACGCAAAAATCGAAATTAAACTCTTTTATGCTTGAAGATTGCACAGAGAACAACGTTGTTTCAGAGAAGTACAGCGTTTCTTATCAAATCACTATCTGTTTTATCTTTTCTTGATGTGCAAGACAATAAGTCAAGATCAGTCATTACTATTCTGAGCGAGATAAAGTAACTACTTTGATACATGAGATATAAAGCAATTGTGTCAAGCATTTTCTATCAAAAAGAGTAATCTAGACTCTTGTAGACTAGATTTATATCATTTTCATCTGACATAAGTTGATAATAAAAGACAATTTATTGCAAATTTCGAAATAGAAATTGAGAAATCTCTACACTAAAGTTACTGTCTAAGTGAAACGCTCTGAATAAGAGATTAAAGAAATATTTAAGTGATGTCAAGTAAATTTTCTAGAAGTTCGAAGCTTGAAACTCGAAAAAACTCTCTATGAAAAGAAATATAAAGAGTCGCTTCATGCATTCTTCTTTCTCTCATTTCACAGACATTAACGCGAAACTCAGCGAAAGCAATAGCTCAACGTCAGAATTCAAAATGTTAACGATAAAATTCAAAAAGTCAACGTTAAAGATTGAAATAAATTTATGAAATGAACTTAGCATGAGTTCATCAACAAGCAAACAATTGCAGAACGACATTGTTGATTTATTTCGCAGTCAACAAAAATCGCTCACATCAGCAAATAAAAAAATGCAATACATGTTTAGTTCACTTGATGCATTGATGCTAAATTCACATGCAAATGTGCATAACGACAAGAATACAATCAATTTGCGAAATGCAAATTCGCAGCAAAAAGAGCAAACACGAGCGATTGTGAAATTCAAAGAAATGAAAAAGCGAAAAGCGATGAAAAGTTCGCAAAAAGAAGCTAGCATTGAATTTAGTACTAGCAAGTGCTACGATGTCATCTCTAAAAAGATGCAGATAAAGAGACTGCGCGAAAGAATTGAATTTGCAGTCAATCAGCTAAGACAAGCAATATCAGAACAGAAAGAGACTATAAATCATAGTTTAATTTACATTTGAAAAGCATGCAATGAAAGCATAGAAAACTCGATTCAGAAGCAAATTGATCGACTTCAAAGTTAAACAAACAACAAACTGAAAATCATTCTACAATTAATTCAACAGAATGCTGAAAACATTAAAAAGAAAATCAATGCAAAGCAAATGACAGAGAATTCGCAAATCTTGCAAAAGATGCAGTCAATAACAAGATTTATCTGTACAAGATGCTGACTACGAATCTTCTGCAAGCTATGCTTGTCAGAAGAGCTGAACAATCTCATCGACAGAGCAGTAATAGCGCGATACGTGCATGTTACGCTCACATACACAGAATGAGCATTGCATTGCGATGCTCACAAACAACAAGATCATGTGATCAAACAGCGAACGAAAGTTCACGTTGAAGTGATCAACTTTCACAATACACAGATCAAGCATTGCATCATGATGCTCACAAACAACTCAAAGCTCATTTAGTCTGCTCAACTAGATGATCAAACAGCGAACGAAAGCTCACGTTGAAGTGATCAACTTTCACAATACACAGATTGCTCATCTAGTCTGACTAACTAGATGATCAAACAGCAAATAAAAGCTCACGTCAAAGTGATCAGCTTTCATAATACACAGATTGCTCATTTAATCTGACTAACTAGATGATCAAACAGCAAACGAAAGCTCACGTTGAAGTGATCAGCTTTCATAATACACAGATCACTCATCTAGTTTGACTAACTAAATGATCAAACAGCAAATGAGAGTTCACGTCAAAGTGATTAACTTTCATAATACATTGATTGATCATCTAGTCTCTTTATTTAGACGAGCAAACAGCAAATTTGAAAGTTCACATCGAAGTGATCAGCTTTTATAATACATCGATTGATCATTTAGTCTTCTCATCTAGACAATCAAACAGCAAACTCGAAAGCTCACGTCGAAGTGATCAACTTTCATACACAGATCAAAGCTCATTTAGCTTGCTCGACTAGATGATTAAACAGCGAACGAAAGCTCATGTCGAAGTGATCAGCTTTCACAATTTCGATTTGTTGATATGATCACTTGATTATATAAACAGATTGCACGCTCATATGCATACACAAACGATCTGACTGAGCAATGAGAAGATATATTGCAGCGACTAAAACTAGAATACATGTAATTTAACTTACACACAGCGCTTCAGTGCGACTATTTAGATAGATAGCATCATGTTTCATAGTCATAGACTGCATAAGCACGTAAAACTTGAAGAAATAAAAAAAATCAAAAATCGCAGAAGACGCAGAATTTGCAAACGTCGCAAGTCATGCAAAATTCGCAAAAATCAACGCAGAAGCTTACATATGTGCAAAAAGCAGCTCAAGTCACAAGCGCAAATGCAAATGCAAACATGAATGCAAATGCAAATGCAGGCGAATGAAATCGAATTATCAAGAAATTCTCGCCAAAATCACAAGAAATATCGTATCACGAAAGAAGACTCATTGTCAATCTCAAAAATGAGAACTGAACTTTAAAGACGATGAAAATGCGAGATTCGATGAATAATGCATTGAAAAAGGCGAAAATCGATCTAATAGTCATCACGATAGTCAAAACGCAAAAGAAAAACAACATTGCTCTGATGATCTTGAAAAAATACATCGCAAACATCTTACTAGCACAAAGAGCAATATGAAAGCATGTTTTTGATGTTAAAAGCATTAAGAAAGACGAGAAATGACACAAAATAGTCATACACAGTCTGAAAATCGAAATCTTCAACACGAAAACTGAAATAAAAAATCTAAAAACTAAATTAGAGTTCTTCAACGTTGAATTGAAACTAATAATCAATTCTATATGATTATTTAAAAGCGAAAATCAATCACGAATTAAACATGCATCGATGATTTTAGCTTTTAAAATCGAGGCAGAAGCACAAAGACATTTGAAAAAACGACTTTTAGCTGCGAGATCAACATATCAAACAGTTGAATATAAAGACTATTGATCAAATGATTAATGTCAAAAATGTTAAATCTTTGAACATTTACAAAACAAATGTAACAGATCATTAAGATGCTTGTACTGCGAGCGAAATCATCAGATCTGAAAGCATAAATGTCAACTATCTACATGCAAAGACAAGCAATCATGCAATCACATGATTTCGAATTGCTGCAACTGTCAAAATGCGCACTTCGCAAATAGCGTAAGATGCAAAACATATCAGACAGCTCAGTCTATTAACTTACAAAAAGATCATTTAATCACGAAATTGTAATAAGTATTGCATTTGAAATGTCACAAAACAATGTAAATGATGAAAGCTTTGCAAACACGTCAAATATTCGAATTTTACAGCACAATTGCGCAAGATCAACGCAAATTATGCATGCATGCATGAAATTTGCGAAAAACAAGACAAATATTGTTATACTACAAGAATCATGAATGAGAAACGAAAATATAACAATTTCGCATTCATCATTTATCTGCATCAAATCAAATGTTCAGAATACTCAAATCAGAGTACTGATATTTGTTGCAAAAAACGCAAAGAAATTTACATGCACATCAAGATCAGACATAGTCAATAGCAAAGATATGCAAGCGATATCAATAATAAACAATAAAATTCAAAGAGAAATTTTATTGTTCAATATTTACAACGAAAAGTCACAAAACGCAGATGACGAGCAATTATACATGATTGAGCGAGAATTAGCAAAAGTTATGCTAAATTCTGAGCAAAAAGTTATTATCGTCGAAGACTTTAATGCACATCATAGCTGATGAAACGCAAAAATTTCAAACTTTATTAGAACGAAAGCGTTAATAAATTAAGTAAATTTACATAAATGCAATCTGATTAACACTTCTGATATAAACACATATCACAGTTATTCAGATCAGTCAAGCTCGATACTTGATTTAGCATTTGCATCACGTAATCATATCAAGAATTGATATATAGATGAGAACGCAGACACAGAATTCAATCATGAAGTAATTCTATTTACAATAGTTATGAAAAAGATGAAGTTGATCGAAAATTCGTTGAACGCGTCATACAATCTGCAAAAAGTCGACTGAAAAAACTTTGATGAGCATTTGCAAAACACGAAAGACAAAATGATTGTCAAGATGCAAAGAATCACGAGTTTAGAAGCAAAAGTCATTTATTTGACTGAATGCATCAAGAATACAGTGAAATTATTCGTATTTAAACAGCGAATATGCGCAAAATCAAAACTCTGATGAAACAATGAACTCATCAAAATGTGAAAGACGCTGTCGTCAAAAAAGCGAATCTGAAAAAGATGCAGAAAGAACGATGCATGAGCAGAGATAGTGCAAATGCGAAATTCGTATCATGATGCAATAAAGCTGATCAAAAATCAATTCTGAATCAATTCTTTGAACAACGTTGAAGAAAAAGAAGTGTTTCAGACATACAAGTTCACTAAATCACGTCTAATTGAAAAGCTACTTTCGATACAAAACTTGCAAAAAGAATTGAAAATTGAATTCAATGAAAAGTGCGAGGCATTTCTGAAAGCAATGTACTTATCATCTTCGAAAATTCAAATCAATGAAGAATTACTATTGAACGAAAGTATACAGTGATCAAGAGTTATCAAAGAGAAAATCAAGCACGCTATTAACTTCTCAGCACTCAGAAAAGCACTCGAATCAGATGATATGTCATTTGTAATCATACAGCGAGCGTACAAAAGCATATTGAAAATCTTTAATTTAATGTACTTAGATTTAATTGAAAATGATTATCATTTGAAGATATGACGCGAAGACACGAAAATTATTCTGAAAAAATCAAACAAGTTCAATTATTTAATTTCAAAGACATACAGAATTATTATGCTGCTAAACTGTTTAGACAAAGTAGCAGAAAAAATAATAGCAGTGCAACTGTCTTACACAGCTGAAATTAATGACAAGCTGCTGAATTTTGATCAAATAAAAGACAGAAAACAAACATCAGTTATAAACGCAGTATTAAATCTAGTACATGATGTGCAAATGACAAAAAGTCGCGAAAACACACTTATCTGTTTACTTCTAAATATCAAAGAAGCTTTTGATCATGTTACGTTGAAACAGCTGATCAAAATATTGATTAAATTGAAAATATCAATCAATTTAATCAATTGAGTAAAATGCTTCTTATAAAATCAAGTTATTGACTTAGCATTTGATGACGAAAGTCAGAAATCAAAGGAAATAATCACAGAAATATCGTAAGATTCATCTATTTCGCTCATTCTATTTCTAATTTATATTTGATACTTATTTTCAAAGATTCGCGCAAAGATTGAAAATCTACAGTCATTCAGCTACATTGATAACGTAGCACTATACGTGAAGAAAAAGAATATTGATGGGAATGTAAAAACGCTGAAAAATGTAGACTGATCGCGTCAAGTCGAGTACTTAAGTTCGAGTCGAGTTGAAATTTTTTTGAAAAAGTGTCGAGTCGAGTTGAGAAGCTTGACTCGATAACTCGACTCGAAAACTCGACTCGACTCGACAAGATATTAGATAGGTGTAAATAGCTTGATTGAACAGTCTTCATGATCTTCTTCATGACTTTCTATCATGTTTTCTCGTCATGACTCTCTATCAAAGTCAAACGACCTTCATGTTTTCCCTTCATGTTTTTCTTCATGTTTCTCTTCATGTTTCTCGTCATGACTCTCTTCATGTTTCTCTTCATGTTCTTCGTCATGACTCTCTTCATGTTTCTCTTCATGTTTCTCGTCATGACTTTCTTCATGTTTCTCTTTATGATTCTCTATCAAACGATCTTCATGTTTCTCTTCATGACTTTCTATTAAAAGATAATGCAAAAAGATAATGCAAAAGTCAAAAACCGGAAAAATTTCTATATTTAGCTCTCTTGATGTCAAGCTTGAGTTCTTGACGAGTCGAATCAAGTTGACTCAATTCTCAGTCGAGTCGAGTCGCATCAAGTTGAAAATATGAGCAACTCGACTCAAGTCAAGTTGAAAATGTGAGCAATTCGACTCAATCTTGATTTGAGTTCAAAATGTCAACTCGAAACTCAACTTGATGATCAGTCTAGAAAAATGCAGCAAAAATCGCTTTTACATGAACAAAGAAAAACGCAGTGCAATTCGATGACTCAAAATTTGAATTGATACACTTTGAAAGTCATAAGACAACACTCAATCAAATGATTATTCTACTCAATAACATGATCATAAAATCAAAGACATGCGTATGATGACTAGAAGTCTGACTGAATTGAAAGCTCAACTTCAAAGTTCATATGCAAATGAAAATCGTGACAGTCACAAGAACGCTACACTCGTTGTTTAAATTAATGAATAACGAGTGAGAACTAAATGTTAAATCAGAAAAGCAGTTATATTTGACATGCATCACATCTATTAGTGATTATGACGTTGAAATATGATGAAATAATCAAAAAAGCTACTTAGTCAAATTTCGTAAACTGCAAAATGCTACATTACGAAAAATTCTGAATGCATTTTGAACATCATCAATAGATGCTATGCAAATAGAAGTTGAAATCTCGTCAATGAAGATATGATTAGATCAAAAGTGCAAGAACTATACAATTTGAATAATTAAGTTATTAAAAAAACACTCTATCAGAATGTGATAATTGAGTCTACTAAATGAATAGACGAAATTTATAAAAATGATATAACAATGTGATATTTTAAGCAGACACAAAATGAGTATATATTATGATAGAGCTAATTATTAAGAAGCTCTCAATAACTCGAGAGAATCGATCAACTATAGAAAGTTTGTCAAGCATTGTCAAGTCGAGCACAACATAACTCATGACATATTAAGTTGAAAATATGACGTAGTCTAAATGATGTCTTGACAGAGTCATAAAGTTTCAGAGCTAACTCAGATCTGATCTTCAACTCAATCTCTGACTTTAGTCTTTGATCTAATTTCTAT